>OLOX01003398.1_pt1 | contig 12019 bp, 6 predicted proteins | sample 1672091 | NCBI WGS metagenome assembly OLOX01 (sample SAMEA3136644, study PRJEB25190) | human gut metagenome | reverse complement strand
TGGTATCTTCGCTGAATAAGATTACTCAAAGCAACAATTTTCTTAAATTGAGCGTTTATTTTTAACATCTTCACAAAATAAATCATATCGATGTGTTTTAATTATACCTTTTGTATTATTTTTTAAATCATAAATTATTGTTGAATGTGCTTTATGAAAAGCAAAATATTGACTATTATTTTTGCAAGTATCACTTAATGTAAAACTTTCAAAATTATTGATTTCTTTTAAAGAAAACTTATCTGTAAGTAATTGATAACACATACTTTTATCCTCCAAATTTATATAAGAAATGTACAGTTTTTGAAAGTTATCTAAAAACTGTACATTTTTCTTTTAATAATAAATATGATTTGTAGGTACCCTATCAAAAGGATATAAATTATTGTCAATTGCTCTAAAAATCACTCTTAGTGTTCTTAATTTTAGTAATATTTCTGAACACTGTAATCCTCCAAAAGCACGTATGATTCCATCTTTATAAACATGACTTAAAGTTGTTTTATGAATCGCTGTATGAATTCGTACAATATTTCTTCTATCGGTTTTTGGATCAATTTTGTTATCAGTCAATACCTTTCTTATTTTCGGTAATGATCCTTGAGTATTAGAATAATTATCATCCTTAGGTATCATATGGTGATTTTCTTTTGACCATTTATATTTTTTATCAATATTTATTCTTTCATAAATTCCTGTTGCGACAAATGTCAAACCAACCGAAGATATTAAAGATAATATATCATTTGGTAAATCTTTGATATTCGGCACTTTATCCCAAGGACAAGGTTGTGGAATTGTTAATGTAGACTTTAAAGCTTTTATTCCTACTGGTATAGTTGGAGCTATAGCTTTTGTTACAGTCTGTATCACTTTTTTAGGTTTTATTTTTTTTGTAATCGTATTTTTTAGATTCTTTGTTGCTTTTTTTCCTTTTTTTAAAATATCCTTTACCGGTTTAATGATTCCTTTTGTTGATCGTACAGTTCTCTTTTTTGTTGTAGCTTGCTTAATTGCTAATATGCCACCTACTATTACAAATCCTATGGCAAGATATTTTGCTAATTCATATGCAGTTAATCCTAAAAGTGCAACAGTTATACTATTTCCACTAGGATCCATATACTTGTATTGATTGTTCAAACAGTATGTATATCGGTTTTGACTTGTAAGGTTATCTTGTGTTCCTTTATAATCATCAATCTGTATGAACTGTCCAATTCTTGGATTATAATATCTTGCTCTTAAATAGATATTTCCTGTTGTATCAAGCTTTTCTCCATCATAACCATAGCCACTTGTTTTATCATCTGTTTTTCCAAAGTCATCATATTCAATCTGTGATATTGTTCCTTTTGATGATATTTCAGCCATTACACTTTGATTGTTTCCGCTTAGATAAGTTTGAGTTCCGTCAGTATTTTCTGTTGAGATTCGTTCTTCTCCATAGATATGAATATCGTCATTTTCAGAAAGCACAAGTGTATTTTCAACTGTCTTATCTAAAAGGTAATCTTTGTATTCACATTTTTCGTTGGATTTTGGATCCTTAATGAGATTACTTGCACACAATCCATTTTTTCTTCTGTATGTAAGCTGATATCTCATTGCATCAAATGATTCATCTGATTTTTTTGCTTCCAACAGTTCTTCTACTTCAGTAAATGGTAATGACTGCATATAGTCGAACCATTCTTCTGTATCCTGTTTGTAATCTAAATCATATGGGCTGTTGATGATCTTTTCTTCATGAACTCGATCACCTTCACCATCATATTCATAATTGTAAGTTCTGTCTCTGTTTGTTTTTAAAGTAGTCAATTGACCAAATTCATCATATTGATAATATTCTTTGTATCCACCTGCGTAGTAGATATCTCTTACATTTCCATTTTTATCATAATAGATATCAGTAAGTCCATCTTTTGATTTAATGCTTGTTAATTGATTTTTATCATTGTAGCGATAGATTTTATTTGTTCCATCACTGGATGATTCTACTTTGTTTCCAAAAAGATCATAGATGTATTCAGTTATGACTGTTTTTCCATCAATCGTTTTTGTTGAAGCTTTCAATTCGTCTGATTCATTGTAATCATAACTGTTAACAACACCATTTATTGTTTCTGAAATAACATTGTCCTGTCCGTCATACTCATATTTGTATTCTGACAGTGTCTTGCCACCTTTAGTATTGACATAAGCTGTTCTACGATTTAGTTCATCATAACTGTAATCTGTAGTAATATCATTTCTTTCTAATGATTTTGTATTTCCTCTTACATCATAGCTGTAGGATGCATATTCCTTGCCATTTTTAGAAACCTTGTCTATTTTATCAAACTGATTATAGGTATAGCCTATTGTATAATCATTATATTTAATTTCAGTTCTGTTTCCATAGATATCCCATTTATATTCAACATTATTGTTGTTGGCATCTTTAACCTTTGTAATATTGTTGAACTTGTCATAGGTATACTGGACACTCTTATTGTTATAGTCTGCTTCTAAAAGGTTGTCATAGGCATCATATTTGAACTGTCTTGTTCCTTCTGAAAGCTTTCTTCCCAATGCATCATATGAGTAATCGATTGTTGTTCCATCGTTTTTTGTATAAGATGTCATTTGACCGAAATCATCATACTGATAAGTTTCAGTAAGTCCATATTCGTTTATTTCTTTGATAAGATTATCAGCTTTATCATATTCATAAGTTGCTTTTTTATCATTATAGCTTCTTTCAACAAGATTGTTGTTTCCGTCATAATCGTACTTCATCACTCTTTCAAGAGGACTTTGTACTTTTGTCATGTTATTTAAGCTGTCGTATTGATATCTTGTAATAAAGCCATTGCTGTTTGTTTCTGCAATCATATTGCTATTAGCATCATATTGTCTTTTGATAACATGATCATAAATATCTTTATATTGAACAGCATTGCCTTCTTCATCATAGTCAACAGATACAATTGCTTTCATGTTTCCATCTTCCAATGATGGGTGAAGATACTGTACTGGATGTTTTAAAGCATCATAGCGATATTGTGTTGTTAGACCATTTTCAGTTTTTTCAACAACATTGCCTACAGCATCATATTTTTTTGAAACGATTTCTTTGTCATTTTGTTTCTGACTTACTTCTCTTCCTAAAGCATCATAGCTGTATGTTGTCACCTTATCCCTATTTTCTGTTTTCTTGATAAGTTGTGAATTAACATCATATTTGTTAACTGTTTCATGTTCTTCATAGGTTTCTTTTGTCTTATTTCCATATTTATCATATTCATAAGTTGAAACATATTTTAAGGCATTTGTCGATTTAACGATTTGATTCAAATCATTATATTCATTTTCTTTTGTTGTCTTATCATTTTCTTTCACAGAAAGAAGTCTGCCAAGAGAATCATAGTTATTGACAGTTGTTTTTCTTGGTTCAATAGTTTTAACTACTTGACCAAGCAGATTGTATTCATTTTCTGTAATATTTTTATTTGGATCTGTTTCTTTGATCTTTTGACCATAAATATCATATTCATACTCACTGACAAATCCGTTTTGATTTGTTGCTTTTGATACGAACCCTTGGTCATTATATTCAAATGTTGCTTTATTTCCTAGCTTGTCTGTCATTTCAGTAAGCTGGAATTTGTTATTGTAAACGTAAGATATTGCAAATCCTCTTTTGTCAACTTCCTTTTCAACAAGTCCAAAGGCATTGTAATGTGTCTGTGAACGATTTCCAATGGCATCCGTTTCCTTAATAACATTGCCATAGATATCATATTCTTTAAGAGTTGCATTTCCTGCAGCGTCTGTTTCCTTAATAACTTGACCCTTAGCATCATAATCCGTCTTTGTTACATTTCCAAGCTTGTCTATCTTTTCGACAGCCTGTCCTAAAGCATCATATTTGATTGTATCTGTTTTATCAGTAAATGAATCGTGTGTTGAAACAAGCTGACCTTTAGCATCATAACTGTATGTCAATGTTTTATTACCATCTGTTGAATCACTAACTTTTCTGTTTAACAGATCATATGTTGAATCAGTTACCGAACCAAGATGATTTGTCGTCTTGACTACATTTCCATATTTGTCGTATTCATAATCTGTTGCTTCATTTGTATTGCTTATTTCTTTAACAACACGACCATACTTGTCATATGTCTTGCTTGAAACTCTGCCATATGGATCTGTTGAGCTGACTTCCTGACTGAAGTCATCATATTCATGAGTTATTACTTTTCCACCGTTATCAGATGTTTTGGTTACATTTCCATTTTTATCATATTCAGCTTCTGTCACAAGCCCTGTTGTCTGATTCGTAGACTTGATGACCTGATCAAAACTATCATATTCTTCAACAGTTACCTCACTGATCTTGTTTGTTTTTGTGACACGTCCGTGTTCATCATAAGATTTGATTTCTACCGGGGTATCATTGATTGTTGTCTTAGTTATATTACCAAACTTATCATATTCAAATTTTGTTGTATTTTTATAGGCATCAACCGTTTCAATCTGTTGACCCTTGTCATTATATTTATAAGTTATAATGTTTCCAAGTTTATCAATATCCTGAACCAGAATACTGTTGATGTCATAAATTTTTCTTTCGCTGTTCCCTTTAGCATCAATTGTTTCTGTTTCATTGTCCATTGCATCATATTTATGTTGAGTAACATTACCTAGTTCATCAGTTTCCTTAACAAGTCTGTCGAGCTTATCATATTCACTAATTTTTGTATTTCCATAGGTATCTGTTTCACTGAGAGTGTTTCCATAAACATCATAGATGTATGTTGTTGTCTTTTTATCTTCTATCTTTTTAATCAGTTGACCATAGACATCATATTCATTTGAAATAGCAACACCTTGTTCATTGATCTCTTTAATGAGTCTGTCAAAAGCATCATATTCTTTGCTATTGGCTAGCCCTCTTTGATCTACTGTTTTAATGATATTTCCATTTTTATCATATTCTTTTGTTTCAGTTTTCCCATTAGGTAAAGTTGTTTTTACAACTCTGTTAAACTCATCATATTCATAGGATGTAACATTTCCTCTTGCATCTGTTATCTTTACAAGATTATCTCCATCATATTCATTTGATGTTGTATTTCCTTTTCCATCAACTGTCTTGATTTCATGACCGACTGCATCGTAAGTATGCGTTGTAGCCTGACCATAGGCATCCGTTTCCTTTACGATTTGTCCTTTGGCGTCATACGTATATTTTTTAGTAAGTCCTTGTTCATCTGTTTCACTGATAATACGATTACGATTGTCATACTTTTTAGATGTTTTTAGATTTCCCTTTTGAGTTTGAATAGCATTGTTATTTTTATCATATACTGTAACTGTTTTGCTTCCAAGTTTGTCGATATATTCAACGACGTTTCCATTTCCATCATATTTGTATTCTTCACTGTTACCATAGGAATCTGTTTTCTTGATAATCTGATTAAGATTGTCATAGACATATGCTGTTGTACGACCGTTTGAATCAGATTCGTTAACAATATTTCCCATGGCATCATAGCTGTAGTTTTCTACCAGACCATTGCTGTGAGTAACTGTTACAGCCTGATTGCCATCGTAGATATAGCTTTTCCATACACCAAGAGCATCTGTTTCTTTGACAAGAAGGTTCTGTTCATTATATTCATAAGTCACACCTTTTCTGTCTTCACTGTTTTCATAAATCAGATTGCTGTTGCTGTCATATTTATAGGTTTCCTTTGTACCATCCGCAGATGTTTTTGATGTTACATTATCATTTTCATCATAGGTATATTTTTCACTTGTTCCATCTGGATTGCTTTGCAATGTCAGATAGCCTTTTTTATTGTACTCATATGTTGTTTTTTGACCTTTTTCATCTGTTTCACTGATCATATTTCCAGCATCATTATAGCTGTAGCTTTTCGATGATCCATCTGCCTTTGTGATTTTTGTTACCTTGTAGCTATCATCAAGAACATACTTTTCTGTTTCCTTATCATTATAAGTAACACTTGTCGTATTTCCTTTATAGCCAAAAGAGACCTTATTTCCATTGGCATCCGTTTGTGAAACGACAACTCCGTTATCCTGATAGGTATTTTGTGCTAAAGTATTTCCATTTTTGTTTGTAATACTTTTTACCTTTCCATTATTGTCATAGTTGTATTGTTCGCTGTTTCCATTTGCATCAATAAATGCTGTAAGTTGTCTGTCTGCATTATATTGATATTGTACATTTGTACCATTTGGTAAGTTGATTTTGCTTACAAGATGATAATCATTGTATTCAAACGTTACCTGTTTGTTCCCCATATCAATATTTGTAATAAATCCATATTCATCATAGTTGATACGTAATTCAAATCCTGTTTTCGTTTTAATAGATGTCAGAATTCCGTATTCATCGAAGATATATGTAACATCTTCTTTATTGTCTTTAATAGAAACATAGTCACCATCAACATTGATAGTCAGACGATCAACAAGTTTAGGTACATATTTTCCATTTTTCTTTTCAATCTTTAAGATTTTTCCATCTCCTCTGTAAAAAATCATGTTATCGTCTTTATCATAGGAAATGTACTGTTCAATATTTGATGAATAATTGTTTCCAAAAATCGATGCATTATCTTCTCCATAAGAATTATAGACACGAGTCAAGCTTAATTCATCAAAATCTGTTAAAGTGAAATCTTTTGATTCATGGTAGAAGTTTCCAATACTTGTATTAATTGGATCGGCAACTGCACAGTTTCCGTAGCATGCAGGTCCTCTATAAACATATTTTGCCTCAAAAGATGAAAGCTTTAATGGAGGTCTGTAGACATCCTTAGGTACTTTTGGATTATCTTTTGCAAATCTTAAGAAAAGAACATCTCCCTCTTTGACCTTGTTTGTAGATGTATTATTATCTTTTTTAATATCATCTATCTTCAAGCCATAGTGGGATGCAATGGATTTAAGATTATCACCAAGTTTTACCTTATAGATAATAAACCCATCTGTTATCAATTCTTTTTCTGACTTAGTGCCATCCTTTTTAACTTTCATTCGATATTCATAGAACGTATCGTATTTTGGAATGTCTCCAATTTTTAGATAGCTCGTCGTATAGTTGACTTCACCCTTTTCATATTTTTGGGTTCCATCAAGTGGATCAGTTATATAAACTGGATCAATGAAATAAGGTGAACTTTTTTTCTTTGGCGTGGTGTGATTTTACAAGTTCAAAATCTGTTTCATTTATTTTGGCATAAAGATCAAAATCAATATCACTGTTTGGCTTAGCAATACCATCCATGCTGATTGCCTCGAAATATTGACTGTCTTTACTATAAACTCTTAGTTCATTGTCAAATTGATTGATGTCCAGATTTGGATCAACATCAAAATCATCACAGTGATAGATTTCTACCTTTGGCAGATTTCCTGTTGATTCTGAATTGAAGACATTACATTTCCAGTTAGGCGATTCATCCGTAACTTGTAGAATCAATGTTTTCTTTTGCCCATCCTTTAATTCTTGGACATGTTTTGTAATATTAAATTCTTTAAATCCTTTTGGTTTAGAAAACTTGGTATTTGAAATAAACTGCTTTTGGTTATCTGCCGGCTGTGTATTCCATGTAACCTTACCAGGATCAACATAGCTGGAGTTATAGATATTGATATCATTTAACTCATTGGCACGATCTAGATCTTGTTCCTTATAAAGTTTCAAAATTGCATTTTCAACTCTTTGATTTTCACCGATATTTGGCATTGCAAAATAGATGAATGTTCTGGCAATTTTAATATTACTGTTTTTACCGCCATAGAAGTTATCATCATATCCTACAAACAAATCTGAATATTGACTTTGGATATTTGGTCTTCCTGAACGGATATAACTTGATTCAAGATCAATAACATCCACATTTTCGACTGCCACATTTGATCTGGCAACAACAGGATAGACTCTGTCTTCTTCGCTTAACCAAGATGTTGTTAATGACAATGTCACTTTGATGTTACCATTATCAAGTTCCTTATAGTCATATCCTACTTCCTGATTTCTGTTTCCATCCTTATCAACAAGATAAGGCGCATTTAATACAAAGACTTCTTTTTTATCTTTCTTAAAAACAATAGATCCTGCAGCATTTTTACTGACATCATAGTCATCTTTATAAATTTCAAATGAATAGGAATCTTTATCTAGTTCTCCATTGATATAGATATTTTGCGAAACTGTATTTGAATTGACTCTATATTCAAAATCTAAATTTTTTTCTACTTCTGAATACAGAACAACGTTTTCTTTGATAGCATAATTTGTAAGACTTCCAGAAGGCATAACTGTAAGCATATTGCCTTTAGGGTCTGTAATTTCTAATACGCCTTTTTGAATGTTGATATCATAAAGACCATCTTTATTTTCGTAAGAAGGTGTTGATCTGAATAACGATGTTTTCTTTTGTATATTATTATTAATCTCAACAAATTGTCCATCTTCTTTTTTATGTATCTGATTAAAATAAAAATCTGTCACATATTCCCCACTTGACAGTTTATAGGTTTTTGTGTTTTCTGTTCTTAATTTAACGATTTCCTGATCATTTTGTCTTGAAGTATCTTCTTCATCTACCGAAGGTTCTTTTGTAATAACATCAGGATTTCCTTTTTCTATTATTTGTGTAGATGTTTTATGAACATTATTGATATTTTTATCATAGTATTCTCCATATGAATTCTGTCCCTTGATTTTTTCAAGTTCTTCTGCATATACTTTTCCAAACAATTCAAGCTGGCCAATTGCCATAGCTAGAACTATCATAGTAATGATGGCTATCTTAATTTTATTAAGTTCAGGTTTCATTTAGACAGTCTCCTCATTACTATAGTGTTGATAATAATAATCATGATAGGCATTGTATGCTTTTTGAAGATCATCTACATCTTTTTCACATAGCATATTGACCCATGCTTTTGTCGAAAATGAATGAAGCTTCTTTACGATAGCCTGTTGCAGCTCCATCATTTGTTTGACATAAGGATCTTTACTGTTAGAGTTTTGCTGAATCTGTTTATTTAAAATACTCTGACATTCCTGAACTTCTTGATACCACCCATCATCACAAAAATTACTTCCGTTTATTATTTTCAAAATAACAAGCATATTAGATACAGGTGTCATTTTACTGTCAAATTTTCCACTGCATTCATAGTAGCCATTATCTTCAATTGCCTGTGTTTTCTGACTTATCTGATAATAAACAGCGCCACTTACACCAACAACTGATAAAATTACGATGAGTCCAACAATAATATTTCTTGTCGTCCATTTCTTAAAACGCATAATTTCTCCTCCTAAATATTTTTTTAATGACTAAATATCATCAACGTAAAAAAACTATGATGATATCAAAGTTAATATACGCTTTAAATAAATTAATACTTTTTATATCGAGTTAAACTGGCTAGCTTTTTCTTCGTCCAAATATAATGTTACATACATTATTAGCGGAAGAAATAGCTAAAAATGATATAAAAAAAGCAAATGAATTTAGAAATGCGTTATTATCATTTATCATATTTAGAAACCTCCTTTCATCTAATATATTTTCACAAATAGAATATCATCTATTATGCTATTCATAAATAGAGTGCGTTCAAGATGCAATTTTCACATGTAAGGCGCATGTCATGTTTCGTTATATGATTATAAATATACATTTTAATATTATGTTTGTAATGTATTAATCTATATGCAATAATATATGTATAACAATTTAATGGATTAAAAATATAGAGTATATATAATCAATTATTAATAAGGATATATAAAAATGATAAATAAAAATAAATCGGGTTTACAAATTGCTAGAGAGAAAAAACAAATGCAGCCCCTTGAATTAGCTGCTTTATTAAAGGTCAATGAAAGTGTTTTAAAAGGTTGGGAAGCAGGTGCTGGTATCATTAATGTAGATAAGGTAATAGAATTAATGAATATTTTAGATACATCTTCAGAAATGATATTATTTAACGAATGCAGACGAGGTCTAGTTATTGAAACATTAACAGATGAACAACGTGATGTTATTTTCAATTTATACAAACTAATGAGAGATAATAAATAAGTAGGAAATAGATTATGGATATAGCAGATAAAATAAAATTTTTAAGAACAAATATATTGAATCTTAGTCAAGATAAATTTGCTAAGAAAATAGATGTTACAAGAGCAACTATAAATAATTGGGAACAAGGTTTATCAACACCAACAATAGCTCATATTACAATGATTGCCCTTGTTTGTATTCTCAACAACTGACTACTTAATAAAATATGATCATCCTTTAGAATTATCTGTTCGAGATATCAATGATGAAGAATATCAAATATTGACTCAATTAATTAATTATTTTAAAAATGTGAACAAAGGGAACGATGAAAAAAATATATAATATTTCAAGATGATTATTCGCACGTAAGTGCACCGGTAGTCGCAGACCTATGCACCACCTAACTCTTGCCAGAATAATAGCCAATCATGATAGTCATGATTGGCTAAATAATTATAAAGAAAACCATACGCTTTACCAGGGAGTGAGGTAGTTATTTTTTTACGTTCTTATCGACAATGATAAGAAGTAATCTAACAACAAGTGTTAAACATATTAACATAATCATGACTACTTCATACGTTGTCATCAGGTATCACCTCCGTTTTCAACTTAACAGAAGAATTACGAAGGGTTGCGTACCTTCGTCATAACGACCAAGGATAACCACCTACCGTATATGGTTGTTTCACATAAAAATTATATCATATAAGCACAGAGCTATAGATAAGTTATTGAGTATTGAAAAAAATTAAAAGGAGGGATGTTTCATCCCTCTGAGTCTAATTGATATCTTCTAATTTAAAATGAATATCCTTGTTTTTACTTTTAACTGTTAAACGCTTTTTTTTCATATCATTATCTAAGTTGAATGTAAATACTACTTCATCATCTGTGATCTTTATGATTTTTGAATTATTATTCAATGTTGTACCGATATCAGGTTCTATACTAATCTTATAGTATGTATTATCAATAATAACTCCTATACCGTGTCTTTCTATTAACTCTTTATCTTGATATAGATAAGCCATAGAAATTAGACCATCACTTTCTTTAATATCTACAAATTTTATATCTGTCCCATTTTTAAATAATTGACTATACTTATTTAATTCTTTATTTTTCTTATCTAACTGCACTATGGTTGTTGTTTTATTTTGGTTTTCAATAAACAAGTAGCCATTAAGAACAATCGAGATTCCTAACATAAATATAATGATTCGATACCATTTTTTATTTTTCATGTATGTTCCCCTCCTATTTTGCGAGATGCATGTCCTTTTGTGGTATATAAGAGTTATTGTAAGTGATCAGTAAGAATGTAGAAGTAGATGCTTCTGCAGAAACACTTGAGCTTAGCAACATAGTATCAGCAATAGTACTTGTATTTATTGTTATCTCTTTAACAAAAACTTCTCTTTCCTCAATTAAATTATAAGCGCTTACATTTTTTTGAAACAAGTGTATTTCTATATATTGCAATATTGCAATTATTTTAATGAACTATAAAGAGACATCTTGCTGATAATGGAAAATTATTTTAGGTCTATCAATGATACAGACAACAAGAGGTGTTGGAACCAGATACACACAAGGTAACGATGTATAAAAATGTAAGTTTAAAAAATATCAGTCAGTCAGTCACATTTGCACATATTGACTTTAAATTAAGCGTGAACTATAATAATTGTGAACGATGGAACAACCAGTAAGCGGTTGTCCTTGGGTTTTATATGATTGAAATAACTATCTCAAACTTTTCCCGAGGCTGAGGTAGTTATTTTTTTGCACTTTTATCTATAATGATAAGAAGTAACTTTACAATGATTCCTATAATAGACACAATAAATGCTAACGATGTTAACACCACCATGACTGTTTCATATGCTGTCATTGCGCATCAC
>OLOX01003394.1_pt1 | contig 12041 bp, 10 predicted proteins | sample 1672091 | NCBI WGS metagenome assembly OLOX01 (sample SAMEA3136644, study PRJEB25190) | human gut metagenome | reverse complement strand
AAAATCGTCAGGATAATCGAATTCGATTATCCTGACGATGAATATAATTGGATCAGTCCTCTTTCACAAAGGACACCGCACTACTCGAAACGGGGTTTCACATAGCCGTCGTCATACGACGTGAAGACCAGCCCGGGCAGGGGAGTCCGCTCCGACCCGTAGACCATCGAATCGATCAGCCGGTACTCCCGCCGGGCGTCGACCGCATAGTAGCGGTCGGCTCCGGCACCCGTGACCCGCACCGTCCAGTCGAACATATTCCCGATGACGGTCAGCGACTCGCTCTCGGGGTTCCAGCCCGGAATCCCCACGCGGACGATCTCGTAGGAGGGTTTCGACAATACATGGAACCCGTTCTCCGTATCGGTCAGGAATCCCAGCGTACGACGCGACGGGAACTCCGTCACGAAGAGATGTTCGGGCTGCACCCCTTCGGGCAGATCGATCGCACGGACATAGGGACGCCCCTTGACCTGTTTGAGGTGGAACAACTGCCGCGAAGCGTCGAGCAGCAGATAGCCTTCGTCGTACTCCTTGCGCGTCGACGGATTGCCCGCCACCGCAAGCGCCGGAAAGCGGAAGCCCTTGCGGGTCATCGCCTCGGTGAAACGGTCGCTCTTTCCGCGGTCGATGCGATTGGTCGCCATGACGACGAACTCGATACCCGAGGACGTGATGCGGAAGACGTCGTCGGGCATCTCCAGACCGACGCGCCCCGACATCGATTCCAACAGCGGATAGAGCCCCGTACGGGGTTTGTTGATCTCCGCCGGCGTCGAGCGGAACATGAAGTTCTCGCTTTGCAGCAGGCGGGGCGTGACGGCCACGCCGCACAGCGAATCGGGAAACCGCTCGTCGTTGAGCAGCTGACGCGCATAGAAGGTCGGCAGGATGCTGTCGAACTCCCGGTCGGTGTAGGTGCGGCCGCCGCGGTCGCGGCGCACGATCCCGTCGCCCGCGAAATCGACCACGGCGAAATCGCCGACTACGCAGCTCCACAGCGTGAAGGGCGTCCGTTCGGGTTTGTAGAAGGCGAAATTATAGGCCCACGGCAGCAGCCACAGAAGCAGCACGAACACGGTGAAGCCGAAAAATAGTTTGCTGAAACGTATCATATATCCACACTGTTATTCGTTAATCCTGCCGTCCCTCCTTGAACCGAACGACCGACCACCACGACCAGGAGGCGGTGCACAGGGTGCAGAGCGTCAACCACGGCAGGAAGCCGTCGTAAGCTTCGGGAGCAGGCGCCAGAAAGAAGAGCCTCACCTCCTGCGCCGCCGTCGCGCTGTGCCGCTGTCTTGAAGCTTGGCCGGAGCTTGATGTGTCCATCAAGTGGCCGAACGATGTGCTCCTCGGCGGACGCAAGCTCTGCGGCATTTTGACCGAGGGCTGCACCACGCCCGGCGGCTTCTGCGTCGTCATGGGCATGGGCGTGAACGTCAACACGCCGGAGTTTCCGCCGGAGCTGCGGGATATTGCCGCGTCCCTGTACCTTGCCTCGGGGAGAAAGTGGGACATCGGCGCGTTTTCCGCGCGGCTCATAGAGAGCCTTGATAAGATGTATGCACTCTGGCTCAAAGACCCGGAGGCATTTCTTGAAGAATACCGCGCCCGCTGCGCGACAGTCGGCTGCGATGTGACCTATACGCGCAGCGACACAGTATATAACGCCCGCGCCGTCGGCATCGACGGGGACTATGCGCTCATCGTGGAGCGCGGAGGGGAGCGCGAGACCATACGCTTCGGCGAGGTCAGCGTGAGAAAAAGGACTGATATGCCATGAACTTTATTAAGGATGAATCCAAAGCCGCCTGGAAGTATATATGGACTTTCGTCAAGTGGCTGTTTATCGCGGGCGTGACGGGCATCGTCGGCGGCCTTGTCGGCACGGCCTTCAACCTCAGCGTCAGTTGGGCGACGGGTACGCGCATGGCACACCCGTGGCTGCTGCTTCTCCTGCCGGTCTCGGGTCTTCTCATCGCGGGGCTCTACCGGCTCACGAAGATGGAGAATGAGAACACCAACGCCATCATCGACTCCATACATTTCGGCGATAAGGTGCCGCTTATGCTCGTCCCGGCGATCTTCATTTCAACGACCATAACCCACCTCTTCGGCGGCAGCGCCGGGCGCGAGGGCGCGGCGCTCCAGATAGGCGGCAGCCTCGGCTGCTATATAGGCCGTGCTTTCCGCCTTGACGATAAGGATATGCGCCTTGCGACGCTCTGCGGCATGAGCGCCGTGTTCGCCGCGCTCTTCGGAACGCCGCTCACCGCGACGCTTTTTGCCCTCGAAGTCATAAGCGTGGGCGTCATATACTATTCCGCGCTCGTCCCCTGCATCGTGGCCTCGCTCTTCGCGCTGGAGATGGCGAACATCTTCGGCATCACCCCGACGCATTTTGACGTCGTCATCGAGCCGATCTCCGAGCTTATGCTGCTGAAGGTCTCGGCGCTTGCAATCGTCTGCTCGCTTATGAGCACGGTGTTCTGCCTGTCGATGCACAAGACGGAGCACCTGTTTGCAAAGCTCATAAAGAACCCGTACCTGCGTATCGCGGCGGGCGGCGCGCTCGTCGTGCTCATCACGGCGATCCTCGGCACCGGCGACTATAACGGCGCGGGCATGAATATAATCAAACGTGCCATTGAGGAGGGGCAGGCAAAGCCCGACGCCTTCTTCTGGAAGCTCATCCTCACGGCGATAACCATCGGCTGCGGCTTTAAGGGCGGCGAAGTCGTCCCGACCTTCTTCATCGGCGCGACGCTCGGCTGCGTCCTCGGCTCGCTCCTCGGCATTCCTACGGGCTTTGCCGCGGCGCTCGGGCTTATCTGTGTGTTCTGCGGCGCGGTCAACTGCCCCGTCGCATCCATCGTCCTGAGCATTGAGCTCTTCGGCTCGACCGACCTTGTGTATTTTGCGCTCGCCTGCGGCATAGCCTATATGCTCTCGGGCTACTTCGGCCTGTACAGCAGCCAGAAGATAATGTACTCCAAACTCAAGGCAGAGTTCATAAATATCCACGCAAAATAAACCGGCGCATTGCACAGCGTCGATAAATATGCTATAATAAAATATAATTATACTTCGCCGGAAAGGGGCGTGTGCACATGAGCGAGAGCGCGGGCAAATACAGCATGATGATCTCCGGCGCGGCCGAGCCGCTTGCCGAAGCCGTGCGCGCATCCGGGATGGGCAGGTTCGTTTCCGGCATCTCCGGCGTCCCAAAGGGCGCGAGCCTTGAGCGTGCGCTGATCCTGCACCCGGCGGATATCCTTGTCATCACCGATGAAGCTGCCCTGAGCTTTGCTCCCACGGCGTATAAAAAGGGCTGCCTTGCCGTGCTCCTGCTGTGCGACGAAGCCTTTGACTGCCGCGCCTGCGTCGAACTCGGCGTGTTCTGCGGCGCCTGGGCGCAGCTGCAAAGTGTGCTGCCGCAGCAAGAACTGAAGACACAGAAGGCAGAGCGCGACTATCACGAAGCCGACCGCATGGCGGCAGCCATGCAGGCAGAGGCACAGACGCTGCTGGATGCCCTGCCTATGCGCGATCTTGCCGCAATGGACGCGCAGCTGCGCGAAAAACAAGCTGCCTATGATGCACAAAACCAACGCATAGAACAGGCGAGAAGCGATTGGGAACGGCATCAGCGCGATTGGAACAGTGCGCAGCAGGTGTATCAATCCGCCTGCACGCAGGCGCAGCAGCAAGAGCAAACGGCACAGACGGCACAGACGGCGTGGCGCGATGCGGTTCATGCGGCAGGCTTTGCCAGCGGTGAAGCGTATCAGGCGGCTTTGCTGACGCCGGAGCAATTTCAGCGTGCAGATGAGCAATGCCGGCAATTTTCTCAGAGGTGGACAACCGCACGTTCCATGGAACAGGAATATGCGGCTGCGGTTTCTCAGGATGAAATAGAGGACGTGCAGCAACTGCGGCAGGCGCGCGAACAGGCGGAGCGTGCGTGTCAGGACAGCGAACAGCGGCGCACACAGTGCGATGCGCGGAGACAGCACAATCAGGCGCTGCTCGCACGCATCGAGCAGGTACAGGGCGAGCTGGAACAGCTGGAGCAGCAGACCGCCGCTCTGCGTGAGTTGTCGCAGACGGCAAACGGTGAGCTGGCGGGCAAGCAAAAACTCATGCTGGAACAGTATGTACAGGCGGCATATTTTGAACGCGTGCTGCATCGCGCCAATTTGCGCCTGCGCGATATGACGCAGGGACGCTATGAGATGTATCGGCGCAAGACGGCAGAAAACAACCGCAGTCAGTCGGGCTTGGATATTGACGTCATGGACTATTACACCGGTAAACGGCGCTCGGTCAAGACACTGTCCGGCGGCGAGTCGTTTTTGGGCGCACTGGCGCTGGCACTCGGCATGTCGGATGTCATTCAGAGCTATGCGGGCGGCGTGCTGGTGGAAACGGTCTTTTTGGACGAAGGATTTGGCACACTGGACGGTGCTGCATTGGAGCAGGCGATTGGCGTGCTGGTGCGCCTGTCCGGCGGCAATCGGCTCATCGGCATTATTTCTCATGTGGCAGAGCTGAAAGACCGGATTAACCGGCAGATTGTCGTGCGCCGCGGTGCATCCGGCAGTACAGCGGAAATTTGTATAGGGGGATAGACAGAATGAATGATAATGAAATGCAGGTGATTGCAACCATTCGCACGGATTTTCCGACCAAATTTGGCATTCCGCGGCAGAGCGGCATTGTCGATACGCTGCGGGCGAAAATCGTATTTGAACCGGCATACCGCAATCCCGATGCCCTGCGCGGCTTGGAGGATTTTTCGCATGTGTGGCTGATTTGGCAGTTTTCCGGCAATGCCCGCAGAGAAACATGGTCACCGACTGTGCGCCCGCCGCGGCTCGGCGGCAATACGCGCATGGGCGTGTTTGCGACGCGTTCGCCGTTTCGGCCCAATCCGATTGGTCTGTCCAGTGTGCGGATAGAGGAAATTCAGCTGCACACGGAGGAAGGCCCTGTGATTTGGGTGTCCGGTGCGGATTTGATGGACGGCACGCCGATTTACGACATCAAGCCGTTTATCCCATATGCGGACAATCATCCGGATGCAAGGGGCGGATTTACCAACGATACGAGCGGATACACGCTGGCAGTCACATTTCCCGAGCAGCTGCTGGAACAGGTGCCGGAATCACATCGAGAAGCCCTGCGCGGCGTGCTCGCGCATGATCCGCGGCCGTCATATCAGCACGATCCGGAGCGCGTGTACGGCATGGAATTTGCCGGCATGGAGATTCGGTTTCGCGTGGACGGAGAACAATTGATCGTGTGCAGCGTTGCACCGATTGCATAATAAAAACAGGCATTTCCGGCTGGAAATGCCTGTTTTGCTGTGTGTGATTGTTAAGAAAGCAGAGAAGACGCAACGCCGGTCAAATAATTCTTGAGCATCTGCGCGCACTCGGCACGGGTCGCGGAATCCCGCGGCGCCAGCTGTGTAGCGGTTTTGCCGGAGATGATGTTAGAGGCAACCGCCCACTGCATGGCATCCTGCGCATAGGAAGAAACAGCGGATGCATCCTGATATTGATGCAGATTGTCACGGGCGCTGGTGTCGAGCTGCCGCTTGTTGGAATAGCGATACAGCACAGCGGCAAAGTCCTGTCGGGTGATGGGCGTATAGGCGCCAAACGTACCGTTCGGATACCCGCTCATGATGTCATTTTGCTGTGCCCATGCGACAGCTTTCGCAAACCACTGATCATCGGAAACATCCGAAAAGGAAGCCGCCTGCGTGACGGCGGGTTTGCCGGAAAAATTATACAAAACCTGCGCGACCATCGCACGGGTCAATGCGGCGTGCGGTGCGAATTGTGTCGGAGAATTTCCGTTCATGAGATTATTTCGAAATACAAAGCTGACAGCCGGAGCAAACCAATCGGAAGAAAGTACGTCTTGGAATCCGCAGACGGTATGTTTGGGAATCAAATCACCGGTGGTCAAATAAAAATTGCAGGAGACATCGGAGGAAACGCCGTTTACACGGCCGGAGCCGGTATATTGCCAGTAGGTATATCCGGTGCAGCTGGTCTGCGTGGTGTAGTGTGCGACGCCGATTTGTACACCGTCCTGTTTGATTTGCTCTGTATAGATATCGTTTGTCAAAAAATCTCTGCTGGCGCACAGCATGGGCTGATATCCGGCATCGCGAATGATGCCGCAGAATGCGAGAACATTGGCTGTTTTCTGAGATTGGCTCAGATTTGCCTGCTCCAGTCTGCCGGAGCCGTCATAGTAGGCATAGTTCATGACAATGGGGAGCTGCACATTGTCGCGCTTTACATGCTCCAATACAAATCGGGCTTCTTCTTCTGCCTCTGCGGTGTCGAGTGCCTGAGAGGAAAACGTGACGCCAACCGGAATATCAGCGGCTGCGGCACCGTCCATATAGGCTGTGTACATTTCATCCTGAAATAAATCACCGGATTTCACACCGCGATTGCCGACTTGAATCAATGCAAAGGCAATGCCGTCTTTTGCAGCTGCGTTCCAATGAATGGTTCCGTCCTTGCTGGAGACATCAATGCCGTCATAGATGGTATAGCCGGATGGAAGCACATAGGTTTTGTCTGTAAAATGGCTGTATCGCGAGACAGTTGCCGCGTCAAATACACGATGAAACCGTTGCATATCTGTGTTTTTCGGCGCGGCAAGCGCAGCGGATGCGTTGCTGCACAGACAGCAGGAGAGAACCAGCGCGAGTAATCGTTTTGCTTTCATAAATCATACCATCCTTTCGGCAGAGGCGGTTACAAATGATATAACCAGTATGACATGAAATGTCGAAAAATACAATAATTTGACAAAAAAAGAACAGCAGTGCAAACTGCTGTTCTGATATATTGGGCGTGTTATTCGTCGGAAGAATCAGAAGAATTTTTCGAGGCATCGTATTTCGCCGTTGCTTGGAAAATATCTTCCAGCTGATTCTTGTAGTAGATGCCATCGTGGTGCTGATCTGCGGCCATGATAACAGCGACATACTGCGGGTCATTGTTGGAGTCGAGCAGAGCCGTCACAATCCATGCATTGGTGCTCTTGCCGGTCTGCGCCGTGCCAGTTTTGGCAGCGACATGCCAGCCCTGATTGCCATAGTAGCCAAAGCCGTAATGATCTGCAGCGACTTCCATGCAGGAAACCACTTCATCAGCAGTCTCCTTAGAAGTGACTGTGGTCAGCTCTTCCGGAGAATCCGTATAGGTATCATCCTTGGTGCCGTTTCCAGCCGTGACGGATTTGATGAGATACGGCTTGAGCATCGTGCCGTGATTGACGATGGACTGACAAGCCATTGCCATGTACAACGGGGTCACTTCGGTTTTGCCCTGACCAAATGCGATAGAGCCGACAACCTCATCGCGTTTGTCCTCAAAGTCGAGATTGGAGGACAGCGTGGTGAAGTCGAGCGGAATATCCTCGCCCAGCTTAAACTTGCGCAGGCTGGCTTCCAACTTGTCTCCGCCCATCTCCAACGCCTTTGTGATAAAGTAAACATTGGACGAGTTGCGGATTGCACCCTCCAGACCGATGGAGCCGAACGAACGGCTGTCATAGTTTGTGATGGTCTGACCGTTCTTGAAGGTATAGGAACCGCGGTCATTGACGTTGGTATCACCTACGCCGTTGTCGAGAACCGCACAAGCGCTGATGATTTTAAAGTCGGAGCCTGGGGCAAATGTCGATTTATAGGCATTCGGCAGAAACAGACCGGTTTTCTGGGCGTATTCCGACCAATTGTCCTCCAAATCCGACTGAATAAAACTCGGTGTTGACGCCATGGAGACGATTTCACCGGTCTTTGCATCCAGCACAACCGCTGCGCCGTTTGCAATGTCGGAAATGGCAGAATATGTCGCAGTCTGTAAATTGGTATCCAGTGTGGTCTGAATGGTGTTGCCGATTTGCTTGCCGTCGGATTTGCACTTGCTGGAAATCAACTGAGAATTAAAGGTTTTTTCCAGACCAAACGTGCCGTATGCCGGAGAATAATAGCCGACAACCGTGGAAAAGGCGCGCTGCTTGGTCTCGCCGTCGATATAGCTGCGGTAACCGTTTGCCTTGGTAGACCAGCTCAGCGGCGTGCCGTCGCGGTCTGTGATGGTGCCGCGGATATACGTGCGCTGCAAAGTCTCCAGTCGGGCAGCCTCGCGGCTTTCCGGATTACCGAGTGTTGTCCATACCAGACCGACCGCGATTGCGATTGCGCAGATGAGAAATGCGCTTTGAATGCACTGTACGCGCTTTTTGAAGCTTGGAGTCATAGCTGGTGTAATCCCTCCTTCCGTTCCACAGGTTTCCGGCGGAGATTACAAGAATCACCGCGATGTTGATAAAGGTTGCCATCAGCGAAGAACCGCCGCGGGAAATGAGCGGGAGTGTGATGCCGGTCAGCGGCATCATGCCTGTGGAACCGCCAATAATGATAAATGCCTGAATGACCAGCTGCAGGCTGAGACCTGCGCTGACTGCCTGATGATAGCGGTCGCCGCAGTGATAGTAAATGCGGCTACCGCGAATGAGCAGCAGACCGAAGATAATGCAGATCATGACGGCAATGATTAAGCCGCAGCGCTCCGTTAGAGCAGGGAATACCATGTCGTTGGACGGATTGGACAGCGGGGTAGTCGTGCTGCTGCCAAACAGATTGGAGTTGAGCAGCGCTTTGCGTCCCTGTAAAATCTGATAACCGGCACCCTGCGCGTCCTTGGCAGGATCACGCCAGTAGATAAAACGATTGGCGATTTTCTGCACCTGATTGAGGACAAACTGCATCGGACCAAAATCGCTCTTGCCGCCGGTAGCTTTGAGCAGCGACATGCCGCACGCAGCTGCTGCCGCGCCGGCTGCAGCGATGATTGCGGTGACAGAGGCAAAGACCTTGATATCCGGTACAAACAGGAAAATCATGCAAAGGAATGTACACAGGATGAGCAGGAACGTACCAAACTCGCCCTGAATACCCAAGAATCCCAGATTTACCAGCGTGAATCCAATCGCGTACCAGACGCGCTTGCGTCCCGGCTTGTCCTTGGTGCACAACAGACCTGCCATGACGAGAACATAAATAATCTTGTTGAACTCGGACGGCTGCAGAGAAAAGCCGGCAATGTTAATCCAGTTTCGCACGCCGCCGCCGACCGCCTTGCCAATGAGCAGGGTTGCCATGTACAGAATGACGGACAGCACCATGAGAATGCTGGTGCCGACTGCCGAAGCAATCATCGGTGCGTGCTTGTATACGATTGCAGCAATGACGCCGGCAACTGCTGCCAGCACATAGATGACAATCAGAGAAGTCGGCATTTCGTCCTGCTTGAGCAGCAGACACTGAATCATCGTGCCGAACGTCAGCAGCATGGCGGTGTCCAGAAAGAACGGAACATCCGCGTGCATGCGGTTCACGCACAGCCAGCCGCCGTATGTAATAATCATGAGCGGGAGCATCATATACAGATACGCTGTGCCGCGCCCAGAGATCTGAACCGTAAGCAGAGAAACCAGCTGGAACAGAATAAACAGTATCAGCACCTGAATGCCGAGGGACTTTTTACTTGCACAAGCCGGTCTCTGGGTTCTTTGTACTTTTTTCGCTACTTTTTTCTTTTGTGCCATGGTAGCTTACATCACCTCCGAATATACTGTGTGTCATCGGATACGTCATCCATCGCGCGCTCGATCTGCAAAACAGTCGTGCCGAGCTGGATGCGTTCGCCGCCGACAATGGCGATTTCAGAACGCGGCACCTTGTTGACGATGGTTCCGTTGAGGGAGCCGAGGTCGCGCAGGCACACTTGTCCGCTTTTGCGGAACAGCTCCGCATGCTGGCGGGAGACGGTGGAGTCAGTAATAATTAAATCGTTGTCGTTGCGGCTGCCGATGGTGAACGGATAATGTGTCACCGGCACGCGTCTGCCCTGATACACGATGAAAAATTCCAGCGGAGTAGAAGACGGTCTTTCCGGAGACGGCTTCTTGGATTCCGGGGGAGCTTTTGTTTCCTTTTCCGGCTGGTCAGCAGTCGTAAAGCGGTTTGCCTTCCAGATAATAAGTACAGCTAAAATGATGATAACGGCTATCAGAACTGGTTTTAAAATATTATCCATAGGTGTTCCTCCTGTATCTCTCCATATTATAGCATAAAAAATAAAAATGCAAATAGGTTTTGACAAATATATCGAAGATCTTAAGAAAAAATGGAGATTTCTTCCGGAAATCATGGGGGAATTTTGAGGAAAAATCAGCAAATATGACAGAAAGATTTTGATTGACGAAACGAATCCTTAACGCAGGAACGCTTGTTTCGACACAGCCTGATTGGTATAATAGAAACAAAAGAAACAAAAAACTGTCGATTTGGTTGGAAGGCAGTTGAAAGAAGGGAAATATTGAATGGATGAGAAAAAACGAAAAAAACGGCAGTCCATTTCGATAAGCCGAAAGAATGTGCTGGATCTGGGCTTTACGATTGGTATTATCCTCATCGCGTGCCTGGTGTCCTCACTGCTGGTGCATTATTCCAAAAGCTCGGCGAATGTCACGGCGGTGTTTACGCTTGCCGTGCTGCTGACGGCGCGGGTGACGGACGGATACGGGTGGGGCATCGCCGCCTCCATCATCGGCGTGGTTGCCGTCAACTATGCATTTACCGATCCGTTTTTCCAGTTGGATTTTACGACGGCAGGTTATCCGATTATTTTTGCGTCCATGACGCTGATTTCGGTTGTGACCAGTGCGACGACGGGCAGCGTCAAGCTGCAGGCGCGTCGCGCCAAAAACAGCGAGGAACATACCCGCCGGCTGTATGACTTTTCGCAAAAACTTGCCAGTGCACAGAACGCGGATCAGATGATTGATCTGGCCATGCAGTATTTGCACGACCAGCTCGGCTGTCCGGTGCTGTATTTAGAGGATGAAAACGACATCCGCGAAAACCGAGAACGCATTGTCGGAGAAATCGGTGGGTTTGTCTCGGATGCCATCGAGCACAGTGCGATTTCCGATTGCTTCCGCGAGGTGTGTGATACCGGCGTCGGTACCATACATTCTTCCTATGCCCGATTCCATTATATTCCGGTGCCGGGGAGCAGCGGCATGCTGGGATGCATCGGTCTGCTGTGGAACAAGGACATTGCAGAAGAAATTCAAGAGCATGTCAGAGCCATTTTGGCACAGACGGGTATTTCTCTGGAGCGGCAGCGTCTGGCAGAGGAGCGCAACCGCGCGGCCATGACAGCGGACAGAGAAAAGCTTAGAAGCAATCTGCTGCGCTCGATTTCGCACGATTTGCGCACACCGCTCACCGGCATCATCGGCGCATCCGCGGCGATTGAGGAAAACGGCGACAGCATCGGCGCAAAGGAAACGCGCAAGCTCGCCGCAGATATTCATGAAGATGCAGAGTGGCTGCTGCGCATGGTGGAAAATCTGTTGTCTGTCACGCGCGTCTCGCAGGTGGCAGAGCTGAAAAAATCCGAAGAAGCCGCAGAAGAAGTGATTGTAGAGGCGGTATCTCGGTGCAAAAAACGGTTTCCGGATGCACAAATTCGCGTGGATCTGCCGGAGGATGACATGCTGTTTGTCCCGATGGATGCCACACTTATCGTGCAAGTGCTCATCAACTTGATGGAAAATGCCGTGCGCTATGCACAGACTCCCATTGACATCGGCCTGCGCCGCGATGGAGCATGGGCGGAATTTTCCGTCAGGGATTTTGGTCCCGGCATCGCGGACGACAAAAAAGAAAATCTGTTTGATTCCGTGCAGGCTCAGCCGGACAGCCGCCGCGGCGGTCTGGGCATCGGTCTGACGCTGTGCCGCTCGATTATCACGGCGCACGGCGGTGAAATCTGGGAGGTCAATCATCCGGATGGAGGTGCACAGTTCTTATTTACCCTGCCGCTGGAGGAGGAAGAAAAATGAATGGAGAGACCATTTTAATTGTAGAAGACGAACAGCCGATTGCGCACGTGCTCACAACGATTTTGTCAGCCAACGGCTATCAT
>OLOX01003393.1_pt1 | contig 12043 bp, 12 predicted proteins | sample 1672091 | NCBI WGS metagenome assembly OLOX01 (sample SAMEA3136644, study PRJEB25190) | human gut metagenome | reverse complement strand
TGTCCCTCATCCTCAACGGCACCCGCAACGACCAGGGCCGATACGGCTACTCCCACTCGTACCGCTACGGATATGGGTACGGCTATGGGTATGGATATAACTATGGGGAGAAAAAATGACATAATGAGGAAATACTCAAAATAGATGAGTGGAGAAGAATCAATTCAACGGACAAAAAAGGCGAAAAAGAATGTCGTCCTAATGTTCCTGATAAAAGGTATGACAATGGGAATTTCTTTTCTCTATGTCCCACTGTTATTACACACTTTCAAAACCACTGACTATGCCGTCTGGTTGACCCTCACATCTATTGTCGCATGGATAGCCATGTTTGACGTGGGTTTAGGAAACGGCCTCAGAAACCGACTGAGTGCATCATTAGCAATAAAAGACTATACGACAAGTCGAGAATTAGTCAGTACAGCATATTGCTGCATTTTCATATTTGTAGTGATATTATGCGCATTTTTTGGATGTATATATAAATTTATTTCATGGGAAACGGTTCTCAATGCTGAAGGTGGCGGGATATCGAATTTAGATTCATTAGTTCTGGTCGTCTTCATATCATTCTGTGCGCAGTTTGCCTTGGGTCTACTTAACTCCATCTTATTCGCATTACAAATGCCTGCATTATCATCAATAATATTGATGATTGGCCAATTACTGTCTTTCGTTATAGTATATATATTATCTAAATTCTATGGGGTAGTATCATTATATGCTTTAGGTTCAATCATATCGATTATACCGGCTATAGTGTTATTGATCTCTTCATGGATATTGTTTAATACACATTATAAATTTCTATCTCCATCATTAAAACTATATAGAAAGGATTTGATACGGGATATATTTTCAGTAGGCATAAAATTCTTTCTTCTACAAATTATAACGATTGTTTTATTTCAAGCTAATAACCTGCTAATAACCCATATTGTGGGGAATACTGCAGTTGTGGAATACAATATATCATATAAATATATGCATATTCTTTCCATGTTATTCAGCATAATAGTAACTCCTATCTGGTCAGCTACTACCGAAGCATTTACATTGGGTGATTTCGATTGGATTAAGCGTATTAACAGCAGACTGATAAAAATCGGGCTTTTATTTACGGGCATGGGTCTCCTTATGCTCGCCATATCGCCCTATGCATATTCAGTTTGGTTGGGGAAAACAGATTTCACTATAGATTATTCGGTATCAGGAATTCTGTTGATTCAATCTGTATTTTTTATTTTTTACTGTTGTTATGGATACATCCTTAATGGAATTGGAAAACTAAAAGCTCAGATGGTGTTTACGTCAGTCTTGGCCGTCTGCTATGTTCCCATGGCAATTCTATTAGGGAAAATATGGGGATTACACGGTATTCTGATTGTATTCGCACTAAGCTCTGTTTTTAATTTCACCTGGTCAAAAATACAATATAATAAATTGATGGAGGGAACAGCACACGGAATCTGGAACAAATGACAAACACAGCCATAAATAAATATAGGCTATCAGCACATTGCACAGACGATTCCAACTGGCTGGATTATGCCTTGATCATTCTCATTATCGGACTGACCGGTTTTCAATTCTGTTTCAGATCAAGATTTGGGATATTCTTTCTGGTAGGTCCATTAGCTGCCTACATGTTCAAAATACGTAATAGAAGAATCTATCCTAATCAGATGCTGTTCCTTGGACTGCTATTGGTTTGGGAATTCTTTCAGGTTCAGACCGGACAGTCTACATCCTCAGCAATGGGGAATTTTTATATTAGGTTCATTGTATACCTCATAGCAGCCTCCTCAATAAATGAATTTGAGGACGTATATGTCAAGACCATTTACATTATTGCCATCATTTCACTTCCATTTTGGGCTATCAGCAACTATCTACCCGGTGGTTATGACCTATTGAGGATTTTTCCTGAATTCTATATTAATGGCATAGGAATGGACGAGATTAGCAATACAAATCCAGGTTACTCAATAGGCTTCTATTATGTGGCAAAGAGTATAAGAAATTCAGGTCCCTTCTGGGAGCCTGGAATGTATGTCGTATTTCTAGTTCTTGCATATTCTATACATCTTTTAAAACATAGAGAACCGTTTGATAAAATTTCCATTGTCTTGTTGTTGGCGATAGTCACTACATTCTCGACCACGGGCTACTGTGCGATATTCATACCACTGATTTTATATTACACAATATTAGATTTTAAACCAAGATCGTTACTTGTTTTAGTTCTTATAGGTATATGTGTATTTCTATTCCTCAATTCAGACTTTGGAATGTCTAAAATAGCTGATAATTCAAAAAATACGAATGCCTATAGCAGATTCGGAGCTGTAACATATCATTTCACCTTACTACAAAAATACCTTCTTACTGGTAGAGGTTTTGCATCAGAAGACAACAACGTACTACTGACATCTCCAAATGGAATAACAATGATTCTATTATTCTGGGGTGTTTTGTTTGGAGCATACTATTACTATTTGCTATATGTTAGTTCTAAAAAAATTGCATATGAATCAGCCGGAGAAAGTAGGGGTATATACACTTTACTAATTTTTTCTGTACTAATCATTGTCGCTTTCTCTCAGGATATAACAACCAGACATTTCTATTATTTCCTCTTAATGTACGGATTGACGCCAACTTTAAAAAATCATGAGGAGTCCGAAGCTATACATTATCCATCTTGATTAGGGTAATAGAACATATTAATACATAAAAATAACGGCATGAAAATTGCAATCATTTCAATCTGTTCATTTCCAAACGGTATGGCAAGTACAAATCGAGTGAATGCCATATGTCGTGGATTAATTGAGGCTGGAGACATTCCAACGGTCATCATGCCGTTTCCCACAGAATCCTATGAGTCCAAAACAACACTACCAGAATGTGGATACTGGAAAGGAATAAGATATGTTCATATCTCCGGTCGAAGAAGAGCTAAGAGTAGAATTCTAAGAGCTCTTGCATTAAAAACGGGATATAGATATCATATTGGAGTAGCAAGGACAAAAAAATGGCTTAAGGAGAATCCTCAGGATATAGTAATTATATATAATGATGAATGTAGGGATCTTAGAGATTTCGGAAAAGCAATAAAAGACATAGGGGCAAAAGCAATCTTCATTTTCGACGAATATCCTACCCCAATCAGAGAGTATGGAGCACAGTCCTTACCTGATGAAAAGCGTAATAAGTTTACCCAAATTCTACCAATGTTCGACGGATATGTATCAATAAATAAAGTTTTGGCTGATTTTTATAATCAGATGGTACATAAGCCGACTCTCGAGATGAGCATGATTGTGGATACCGCGCGATTCACACCTACAGAAGGCCCACGCAGAGAGTGGATTACATATATGGGGCAGATTCTACCTGACAAAGACAACATAATCAATATAATCGAGGCTTTTGACTTAATAAAAGATGAGTTCCCAGATGTTTCTTTTCATATTTTCGGCAAGGGGAATGAGAAATCCCTTGAAGGGATAAAATGTAAAATCAGGAATTTAGGTCTAGAGAAGCGCGTAATTCTCGAAGGATTCTTGCCTGACAATAAAGTCACGCAAACAATGATGACATCTAAAATATTAGTTTCATCGCAACCGGATAACAAACGCGTCGAAGGTGTATTGTCGACCAAATTAGCAGAATACGTCGCATCCGGTACACCGACAGTAATGTGCAAGGTAGGAGCTAACAACGATTATCTTTCAGATAACGATTGCTTTTTTGCTATTCCTGATAATCCTGAAGATTATGCCGATAAATTACGGTATATACTTAAAAACTATGATAAAGCTCTCGAATGTGCCAGCCACGGTAAACAGACAGTTCGTGATAAATATTCGATGAATACACAAGGTCGAAGATTATCGGATTTCTTAAAATCACTTGAATAGAATAACTATATGGCTCTACAACGCATGATGCATATAGCAGTCTGTCTTAGAGATATGCTGCGCCTGAAACTGTGCACACCCTACATAGTTCTCAAGTTAAAAGCCTGGGGAGCATCAATCGGGAAAGGCAACCGCTTCTGGGGCATACCTGTCATACATCTTATTCCCGGGAGCAAACTGAAAATAGGTAATAGATGCCGATTTCGATCAGGCAAGAAGGACAATTATATCGGTGTCATGACTCCATGTATTTTCTCTACTCTCACAAAGGATGCCGAGATAATTATTGGAAATGGCTGTGGTATGTCAGCAACAGTTATCGGAGCAGGGAAAAAAATTGTGATTGGCAACAATGTCAAAGTCGGCGCTAACACTGTTATTACGGACACAGACTGGCACTATGAGGACACACGAAGTGGAAGGGACGCCGATGTATATATTGGAGATAATGTATGGTTAGGATATGGTGTGGTAGTGCTTAAGGGCGTAACTATCGGAGAAAACAGCGTTATAGGTGCTCGCAGTGTAGTGACACACGATATTCCGGCCAATGTGATTGCGGCAGGTAATCCGTGTAAAGTAATACGCGAAATTAGGCAATGAATATAGTTTTCTTAAAAACTACGGCCAGTTACGGACATTTGTTTAACGCGACAAATAAAAAGACACAACTGCTTGCAAAAGGTTTGACGGCATGTGGAGACAGAGTTACTATCCATAATGGCATCGAGGGAATTATCGGTATTACAGAAGAAGAAAGGTATGATGAGGCCGGAACCGGGAATGTGATTTCATATCCCCACCGCAAGATAAGGATACTTGAACCAATCGCTAATTATAATAAACTAAGAAGGGACTTGAAATCAATCTATGTCCCTGGAGAAAAGAACCTGATAATCCTTCTGTCACCATATTATCATATCTATCTTGAATATCAGCTGATAGCCAGAACCTTGGGATACAAGATAGCCGTAATCTCACATGAATGGTTACCAACCTTAAATCATCCTACAATCCTACATCGTGCATTACGCAAGATTTATAGCAAATTATTTGGATACGGAGTCGATGCCATTCTGCCGATAAGTGACTATATAATTGAGAAAGTATCACATTTTGACAAACCCATTCTTAAGACTCCTGTTTTAGGTGAATTTCCCCCGATAGATTCTATAGGGAATCATAGCTCAGGGTTCGTATATTGTGGTTCTATCGACTATGAAAGAGCGTTTATGACACTCGTGGACGCTTATGAAATATATGTATCCAAAAACAAAGACCCTTATCCCCTGACTCTCGTCCTTTCAGGACGTCAAGACCGTATTGCAGAAACCAGATTGAAGATTTCCAAACAGAACCACGGTAAAATCAATATAGTTTCAGGAATATCTTATACTGAACTTTACAACCTATATAAAGCAGCCGTCGCTCTACTTTTGCCACTTGACCCTGAAAATATACAGGACAGAGCACGCTTCTCACAAAAAATAGCCGAATATGTTGCAACCGGCACACCAATGATAACAAATCCCGTGGGTGAGATTTGCAACTATTTTTCTGACAGGAAATCTGCAATAATCAATCAATTCAGTCCAGAAGGGTTTGCAGAATCTATGGAATGGATTGCCACACACACAGACGAAGGGATCAGAATTGGGCGTGAAGGATGGAACATTGGGAATAGAGAATTCAATTATCTCACTTTCGGAGAAAGGCTACATTCCTTCTTAGAGTCTATATAACAGATTTAAAGTCTTTTATAAGAAATGTCAAGTATTGCTATTCTTGTCCCTTCGCTTAAGAAAGGTGGAGCAGAGAAACAGGCCGCCCTACTGGCAAGGGCACTCTATCCAGATCATGATGTATGTATGCTCATCCCCTTCCCTGATGCGGGAATGGAGAAAGAAAATATTGATATGAGCACGCTTTCCCCGGATAGGATAATAGCATTTCACGGCAAGCACAGCGGATCAGTCATGAGACTATATCGCGAACTAAGGACCCGTGATGTCGAGGTGCTGTTCTGCTATCTCACATGGTCAGATTTCTGGGGACCGATCGCCGGCAGGCTTGCCGGAGTGAAAACCGTCTATCAGGGCCTGAGGAACGCAGAACTTCCTGCAGGCAAACTTATGTTGGAAAAGATCGGAAATCTGTTTTCGACAAGCGCCATAACAAATAATTATGCCGGAGCAAGGGCCTTCCAGGCCAAAGGCATAAAAAGGCAGACGGTAATCCCCAACTGCTATCTAAACCCTATGGATGCGATTGTCCGTAACCCTGGAGACATTGTGACTGTAATAACAGTGGGACGTTTTGTCAGGCAAAAAGATTATCCTGTGGCAATCAAGTCGGTTGCCGAAGCGATGAGGCATGATAACCGCATAAGGTACAAGATAATAGGACACGGAGAGCTTGAGCATGATGTCCGCCATATGGTGGAGGATGAGGGGATAAGCGACAGGACGGAGATCCTGATCAATCCACCCGGAATACTGGGACATCTCGTCAGAGCCGACATATACCTCTCGACATCTCTCTTCGAGGGAACGAGCAACTCGATAATGGAGGCATTGGATGCCTCTCTTCCCGTAGTGGCTACGGATGTGGGAGACAATGACCAGCTCGTCAATGACGGCGAGACAGGCTTTTTGGTCAACACAGGAGACGTGTCTGCAATAACAGCATCATTGCTGAAACTTGCATCTGACAGAAATCTGAGAAACACGATGGGAGAGAAAGGCAACAGATTGCTCAAGGAAAAATATGGATTCGAGAATTTCAAAGCCAAGTATCTGGAGCTGCTTGAGAATGAGAGATACACCGATTGTGATTAATAACTGACGTTGATACTCTGAAAGACCATGAAGATTGTATTTATCGGGGGACGTGACATTCACCAAATCGGTGGCATTGAGAATTACATGTATAATCTTGCCACCCAGCTCGTCAGGAAAGGACATGAGCCCATCGTTTTCTGTGAGAGTGACCATGAGGGTGAGGAAACAGTGAATGGATTCAAGGTCATACATCACAAGAGCCCGAAATCAGTATTCGTATGTAAGATATGGCTCGGCCTCAGATCGACGCTGCATGCATTGCTGCATTTCAAAGATGTCGACATGATTCATTACAATGCGTGGCCACCGGCCATACCGGCCATCTATCTGGCAAGGCTGTGTGGGAAAAAAGCTCTGATCATGGGGCACGGACATGACTGGCAGCGTACCAAGTACGGTCCATTACAGCAGAACCTGATGAGAATCATGGAATTGCTCGGTGTACGTTCTGCAAGGTACCGCCTGATGTGCAGCGATGCCCAGAAAAAGTATTTCATGGACAGATATGGCCTCGAGTCTACAACAATGCCCACCGCCATCAACCTGCCGGATGACGGGACCGTGATAAAATCCGATATACTGTCACGATTCAGGCTGTCATCGGGTAAATATTTCCTGTATCTTGCAAGACTCGTCCAGGACAAGAACCCCGACTACCTTATCAAGGCGTTCAATTGCTGGAGGCCTGAGGGATATAAACTCGTGATTGCCGGAAACAACCCCGCAGCTCCGGGCTATGTCAAGGAACTGCATGAGGCGGCCGCCGGAAATGATGACATCGTATTCACAGACGCCATATTCGGAGATGACAAGGTGGAGATACTCAGAAATGCCTATGCATTCTGCATCCCCTCCACTATAGAAGGCCTTTCAATATCATTACTTGAGGCAATGAGCTATGGACTGCCGATAATAGCGTCGGATATCCCGGCAAACCGGGAGGTCCTTGAAGACGATATGGCAATCTGGGTAAGGCCGGAGAATGTGGAGGATATTGTCAGTGCCTACAGGAAATCCATCCAGAAGAAGGACTGGTTTCTGCAAACAGCCATCCATAACCGTGACAAGATAGTCACGTATTATAATTGGGAAAGCATATCCGATAGATATATCAATGTCCTGAATGATTTCATAAGCCACTGAAAAGTAAAATTTCCCAATAAAAGAAAACCATAACATCCATGAACGAGAAATTCGATAAATTAGGGAAGAGCTCGTATCCTCTTAAGAGAATATTTGCAAAGATATTCATGGCAGTCAGCAAGTCTGATTTCATAAGTTCGTCAATCAGGATAAAGCTGCTTCGTCTTTCAGGAATAGCCATTGGTCCAAGATGTTTTATCGGATCCTCGGTATCGTTTGACGGGATAAGGCCTGACCTGATTGAAATCGGAGAACATGTAAAAATCACATCAGGGGCAAGAATCATCACTCATTTCTTCAATCCGGATGATGACGGCATGTATCTTGGCAGAGTCAACATAGGAGACGAGGTTTTCATAGGAATGAACACACTGATAGTCAATTCTATCAACGTAGGGAATGGAGCTGTACTTGCAGCAGGGAGTGTCGTCACATGCGATATTCCCGCATGGGAGATATGGGGAGGCAACCCGGCCAGGTTCATAAGGAAACGCAAGAAACAAAATATCGCACATTGAAATAGCTTTCCTCAGATTATGATTAAAAAATTGTTCGGATATATCCTATACGCTATCTCGCCGGTAAGATATGCCAGGAGCCTTGGAGTCTCAATCGGTCACGGGTGTTTTATCTCAACACGTAAATGGTCATCAGAGCCATATCTGATTAGAATCGGAAACAATGTGCAGGTAACACAGGATGTCTGGTTCCACACGCACGGAGGATGTCATGTGGCAAGACGCGAATATCCTGATTTCGATGTTTTCGGCAGGATAGTAATCGGAGATTGGGCATATATCGGCTCAGGAGCTCACATCATGCCTGGAGTGACCATCGGAGAAGGCTCACTCATCGCCGCAGGGTCAATTGTGACACGGTCTGTCCCACCCGGCGAGGTGTGGGGAGGGACACCCGCAAAAAAAATATGCACGGTTGAGGATTATATAAGACGTAATCTTCCGTACAATCTCAATTCCAAGAAACTATCAGCAATAGAGAAGAAGAGGCTGCTTCTTTCTCTGGCTGATGACAGATTCATCAAGAAATGACTACCGACCTCTTCACTGCCTACCGGACATTTTTCGGGAAGGGTGACGCGCTGTACAGGCTGTTCGCACCGTACAGGATATGCCCCCTGGGGGCGCATGTCGACCACCAGCACGGCCTCGTGACGGGGTTCGCCTTCGACTCGGGCATCGAGTTCCTGTTCTCGGCCACCGACTCCGGCAAGGTCGAGATGGCCTCGCTGTCGTTCGAGGGGCTGACCACGTTCAACGTCCAGCGTCCCGTGGAGGACCGCCAGGGCAACTGGGGCGACTACCTGCGCGGCGCAGTCTGGGCCCTGCAGCAGGACTTCCGCCTCACCCGCGGTGTCCGCGGCATAGTCCGCGGCTCGATGCCTATCGGAGGCCTCTCGTCGTCGGCGGCGCTGCTGTGCGGGTTCGTCATGGCCGTCGACAAGGTGAACTCCCTGGGGCTGACCCGCCAGCAGGTCATCGACTACGCGTCGCTGGCCGAGCGCCGCTACGTCGGCCTCAGCAACGGCGTGCTCGACCAGTCGTGCGTGGTGCTGTGCGAGGCCGACAAGCTCCTCTACCTCGACACCGAGACCGGCGAGCACCGCCTCGTCCCCTTCGGGGGCGGCGACCCGAAGCCTCTGCCGTTCCGCCTGGGGATATTCTTCTCGGGCGTGACGCGCAAGCTCACGGGCACCGACTACAACCTGCGCGTGTCGGAGTGCCGCACGGCGGCATGGATGATGCAGGCCTATGCCGGGGAACACCTGCGCGAGCTGCAGGACACGCGGCTGCGCGACGTCCCCCAGGAGAGCCTCGGCCGCTACGCTCCCGTGATGCCGGAGCGGTTCGTGCGCCGCGCGCGCCATTTCTTCACCGAGTGCGACCGCGTCAAGGCCGGCGTGAAGGCATGGGAGGAGGGGGACATCGCGCGCTTCGGGCAGTACGTCTTCGAGAGCTGCGAGAGCTCGATGACCGACTACGAGTGCGGCTCGCCCGAGCTCATCGCCCTCTACCGCATCATGCGGCGCACCCCGGGGATATACGGCGGCCGATTCAGCGGAGCCGGGTTCAAGGGGGCGTGCATCGCGCTGGTCGACCCTGAGCGCGAGGAGGAGATACGCGCCTCTGTGACGGAGGAGTACCTCCGCGAATATCCCCAGTACAGGGACACTTTCGAGATCTTCTTCTGCAACCCCGCCAACGGGGTGGATTTCCTATGATAGATATAGTAATAGCCGCCGGATACGCCACGCGCCTCTATCCGCTCACCGAGAACTTCCCCAAGCCCCTGCTCGAGGTGGGGGGACGCACGATACTCGGACGCCTCCTCGACGACGCCGACACCCTCCCCGAGGTCACGGCGCACGTCATAGTGACCAACCACCGCTTCGCCCCCATGTTCAGGGAGTGGGCCGGGTCAGCCGGATATACAAAACCCGTGACCGTCATCGACGACGGGACCTCGACCAACGAGACGAGGCTCGGGGCCGTGCGCGACCTGCTGCTGGCCCTGGAGAAGATGGAGGAGGAGGACGACATCATGGTGCTCGCCGCCGACAACATCCTGGGGTTCCCGCTGCGCGGGTTCGTGGACTTCTTCAGGGAGAAGGGCACGTCGGTCATAATGTGCCACCGCGAGCCCGAGCTGCGCAGGCTGCAGCGCACCGGCGTGATAGCCGTCGACGGCGCGATGCGCGTGCTCGAGATGCAGGAGAAGCCCGAGGTTCCCGTCTCGGACCTCGCCGTGCCCCCGTTCTACATCTACTCGCGCGCCGACCTGCCCCTCATACGCGGATGCATCGGGGAGGGGTGCGGAGCGGACGCCCCCGGAAGCCTCGCGCGGCACCTCGCCTCGCGCACCGTGCTCCATGCATGGCTGATGCCCGCGGGACGGTTCGACATCGGCTCGCTCGACTCCTACCGCGAGGCCTGCGCGAGGTTCAGCTGACCTCCCTGCCCACATAAAAACCACCATACGGAAATGAACATCCTAGTAACAGGCGCGGCCGGATTCATAGGATCATACGTCGTGCGCCGCCTCGCTGAGCGCGGCGACAGCGTCACCGGCCTCGACAGCATCAACACATACTACGACCCCGCGCTCAAGTTCGCGCGTCTGGCCGGGGCCGGGATAGCGCAGGGTGAGGCCGAGAACTGGTACAGGTTCGCCATCTCGTCGGTCTACGGCGAGCGCTACCGCTTCATCCGCATGAACCTCGAGGATACCGACGCCATGCGGATGCTGTTCGCCAACGGGCGTTTCGACGCCGTTATAAACCTCGCGGCCCAGGCTGGCGTGCGCTACTCCATCACCAACCCCCACGCCTACATCAGGAGCAACATCGACGGCTTCATCAACATCCTCGAGGGATGCCGTGACAACAGTGTGGGCCACCTCGTGTACGCCTCGTCGTCGAGCGTCTACGGCCTCAACGGCAAGGTTCCCTTCTCCGAGCACGACGGCATAGCCCATCCGGTGAGCCTGTATGCCGCCACCAAGAAGAGCGACGAGCTGATGGCGCACGCCTACTCCAAGCTGTACGGGCTCCCGACCACGGGGCTGCGCTTCTTCACAGTCTACGGGCCGTGGGGACGTCCCGACATGTCGCCGTTCCTCTTCATGGACGCCATACTCCACGGCCGCCCCATCAAGGTCTTCAACAACGGCGACATGTGGCGCGACTTCACCTACATCGACGACATCGTCGAGGGGATAGTGCGCATCACGGACGTCATCCCGCAGGGCAATCCCGGGTGGGACGCCGGGACGGCCGACCCGGCCACCTCCACGGCGCCCTACCGCATCTACAACATCGGCAACTCGACGCCCACACGGCTGATGGACTACATCTCGTGCATCGAGGAGGCCACCGGGCGCGAGGCGCGCAAGGAGTTCCTTCCGATGCAGGCAGGGGACGTCTACCGCACCTATGCCGACTCCTCGGCCCTGGCCGGAGCCACCGGCTTCCGCCCCTGCACCCCGCTGAAGGACGGCATCGCCCGCACCGTCGCCTGGTTCAGGGAATTCTACGGGCTCTGAGACCTTACCATATAACCGAAATGTTCTCGCTGTCAGCAAGGTTCCGCAGGTCACGCACCGAGGGGGTGCCGGGGT
>OLOX01003392.1_pt1 | contig 12055 bp, 9 predicted proteins | sample 1672091 | NCBI WGS metagenome assembly OLOX01 (sample SAMEA3136644, study PRJEB25190) | human gut metagenome | reverse complement strand
ATGGGCTGGAATGTCTGTAAAATAGGGAAAGTTAGAAATATATTTCGGCAAACTTGAATTTGTCTCTATCAGAGTCCGTAATGAATTACCCACTTGTTATTGCTTAATGCATTTTCTAACAGCTTTTTCAGTTCGGATAGTTCAGAATTATCTGCAATGACATCAATAAATGCCTTTAGCGAACAAGGTGGAACAAGTGTAACACCACAGTATGCAAGCCCTTTGCCTTTGACGGAAAGTGTATGCCAATAGAAGTCAATGGATGTAAGCCTTTCGACAACGCCGTCCAAATAGGCGTCATCAACAGAAATACAGGCATATTTCCACGGCTCATACTCGTCATATCGCTTGCCCTGCTGAGGAGCATCCATCATAATTCCAAACTCGTGTTTTGCCATGTAGATTACCTCCACAAATATCGATTTGTAAATTTCTTTCTCTCATAATACCACACTTTTTTCATCATAGATACAGCTATTCTGCTTCCGAAATTCTTCTAGTATTTTTTCCTCCCTTTCTCGTTCCTCGCAATATTTCCAGAAATAGTCCAAAAATTCATCGACAGATTTTTCCGGTGCTTCTGTCGGCTCAAGTTCTTCCAGCCTTTTTACAATTTTTATAACTTCTTCGGCATCAAATTCCTCATCGGTGGCTACCAACGTATAATAGTCAAGTTTTTCTTTCAACATCTCTATTTCTTCTTCCTTACTCATGCTAAAATTCTCCCTTCACTATATACATGACAGTTTTCGACAAAATCTTACAAATTATTATAAAAAATGTTTTTCAAAGTTTTTCAAGTTTTTTCTACTTATCCTTCTTCTGTGGAAATTCCATCTTAAACTTATACTGGAATCCTATGATTTCTTTACCATCTTTCGTATAGGAAAATTCCTCTACACTCTCTGGAATCAGGTACGCATCATAACTGCCTTTCTTTCCTTTCAGACCTTTGACAAGTATCTTTTTCCCTTGAAGCAGGCTCTTGACCTGTGAATCGGAAAATGTTACCCCAAGTGCCCTGCCGACATTCATACCGCACTTCCCGGTACAGTACGCTCCGAATTTTCCCTTGACTACATCAGAACCACATTTTGGGCATTTTCCAAGCACTTCCTGCCCACTCTTTCCTGCCCCAAACATGGCTTTCTGCTCATCGCTAACGCTGTGATAGGTCTTTACAAGATCACTTACCATAGTTTCAATCCCAGACATAAACTGTTCTGCAGCAACTTCTCCTTTAGATACCAGAGTAAGCTCATTCTCCCAGTCAGCAGTCAGTTTCGGAGATTTTACTACATCCGGAAGTATCGTGATCAGCTTCATTCCGTCCTCTGTCGGAATCATCTGCTTTTTCTCACGTTTTACGAATCCGTCTTTTACCAGTTTTTCTATTATATCCGCTCTGGTGGCAGGTGTGCCAAGTCCTTTTCTCTCCACTTCATCGCCCATATCCTCTGCTCCAGCTCGCTCCATGGCGGACAGCAGGCTGTCCTCAGTGTAATGTTTTGGCGGCTGTGTGAAATGCTCGGAAACCTTTGTCTGCTCCACTGCAATCATCATGCCCTCACGAAGCTCCGGCAGCTTCTTTTCTTCCTCGGCATCTGATTTATCCTCTGTGGTCTTATAGGAATTTTTGAAGAAATCATCAAATTCCTTCCATCCATTTTTCCATACTTCCTTACCGGATACCTTAAACACAATCTCGTTGCAGGTAAGCTCTGCCTTTGTGGAATTATAAATGTGCTTCTCCCCGGTTGCACACAGCAGACGGTTCGCACATAATGAAAGGATCTTCATTTCACTCTCAGGAATCACCTTTAAGTCCTGTTTGATGATCTCCATGGTCGGAATGATTGCATGGTGGTCTGTCACTTTCTTGCTATTCAAAATTCTTTTAATATCTGGATTGAACATGATATTCTGCTCAAATAACAGCGAATTGAAAATTGCTTCAATCACATTTTTCGCTGTTCCCTCCATGTCATCGGAAAGGTACTGGCTGTCTGTTCTCGGATATGTTACTAACTTTTTCTCATAAAGGCTCTGCGTATATTCCAATGTCTGCTTGGCAGTAAAGCCAAACAGACGGTTTGCATCCCTCTGGAGTGTGGTAAGGTCATAGAGTTTCGGTGGTGCCACCCACTTTTCTTCCTTTATCACAGAAGTGACAAGAGCCTGTCCGTTTTCACAGGCTCCTGCAATCCTCTCTGCTTCCGTTTTATCACTGATATGCTCCGATACAGCATCCAGACCATTTTCCATGATATGAGCCATATAATAGGCTTCTTTCTTGAAATTCATGATTTTACTTTCACGGTCTACCAGCATGGCAAGTGTCGGTGTCTGCACTCTGCCGACCTTTAATGCCTTGCCACCATACAATACCGTAAAAAGCCTAGTGCCATTGATACCCACAAGCCAGTCTGCTTCCTGCCTGCATAGTGCTGACTTGTACAGATTGTCATAATCACTGCCTGGACGAAGATTATGGAAGCCGTCACGGATAGCACTCTCCTCCATGGAAGAAATCCATAATCGTTTCATCGGTTTTCTGCACCCTGCCATGTTGTAGGTCAGGCGGAAGATCAACTCTCCCTCCCTTCCGGCATCGGTAGCACACACGACTGCATCCACCCTGTCATCATGCATAAGTTTTTTCAAAATCTGATACTGTGCTTTCGTATCACTTTTCACTTCATGCTGCCATTCCTGTGGGATGATCGGAAGATTGTCATAACTCCATTTCTTCCATGCTTCCTCATAGCTTTCCGGCTGTACCAGTTCTACCAGATGTCCCACACACCATGATACCAGATAGTCATTGCCTTCCAAATAACCGTCCTTACGCTGTGTGGCACCAAGAACTGCCGCAATGCTCTGTGCCACGCTCGGCTTCTCTGCAATTACAAGCTCCATCTCTATTCCTCCCCGTTTTCTTCATCATTATCGTTGTCACTGTTATCTTCACTGTCATTCTCGCCTGTGTCCTCTGATTCTGTATCATCGCCACCATTTAAGAATGCTTCGTCTGAATCCTGCTCGGCTTCGTCCTCGTCCTCATAATCATAGTCCTCGTCAAGCTCGTCCTCATCTTCATCCTCATCAATGAAGTTTTCCTTTTTCTTCTTAGACTTCACAACATATACCACTCCGATCACAGCTACCGCAGCAATGCCTATTAAAATATATGTAAAGCCGGAACCATCTGCTTTTGCGGTATCCTCTTTCGGCTTACTTGTATCCTCCGTGCTTTCTTCGGTACTGCCCTCAACACTTTCCGTTCCCTGTTTTTTCTCTCCTGTGGTATCTGCATTATTATTTGACAATGCACTGTCTTTGGTAGGAATTGCAGATTCCAATGCTGCTGAATTTTTCGGAAGTGTCTCGCTGTTATCCGTTGTGGTATTTAACAGGTCATTTTCACTGACTTCGGTAAGGAAATATACCTTTTCATCTTCCCCGTCACGATCAATCACCAGATAACATACCTTTTCTGATGCAGTCTGGATTGTATAAAATTCCTTGCCTTTTTCAGAAGTCTGGCTGTCACTGCTCTGGTCGGTATCCTTAGAAGTATCTCCCGTACTCGGGGACTGCTTGGCTGATGTTCCTGTACTGCTTGAAGTTGTTCCACTGCCTGTTTGGGAAACAGTATTTCCATTGCTGTCTGTCTTGGTATGGTCTGTAACCTGTGCGGTTGCAGAGCTAGGCTTGGTTGCTGACGCATCCACCGGGAGCTGCTGTGCCGGATCTTTTTCATTGCTGTCCTTGTTTTCCGGATCGGTGTAATACGGATTGGCTGTTTTATAGATTTCTGAGGTATTTCCTGCATTATCCATGGCTGAAATCGTGAAATACTGATATCCTGCATCAAACTGTTGCAGACGGATATTCAAAGCACCATTCGTATGGTCGGTAAACTCATAGCCATTGACATAGATTGCCTTGATACCGGAATCCGTATCATGTGCCTGAATACTCAATAGACCATCGCTGACTGCCGCATTTAAGGTAGGCTTCGTAAAATCAAAGCACTTGATATAGCGATTTTTCTCATAGGTCTTGCCCTTCTGGTCTGTGACCTGCACATAAATAGTGCTGTTTTCGGAAATCTCTATGTACATATCCTCGGTAATATCTGTCCAGCTTCCATTCTGCCCGACTTTCGCCTTTACTGTCTGAACGGTAAAATTACCGGAAACTATCGTATCTTCTACTTTGACTATCACCTTAGTGGTATCGTTATGCCACCCAGAAGGTGTATTGATTGTGATTTTTACGCTCGGATTGATATAGGTACATTCCTTATAGTTCTTTGCACACACCTCACAATCTTCATCCACCGCATACTGGCTGCACTTTTCTTTGCAGGTGCATTTTGCGGCAGGCTGTGTTTCTTCAGACGAATCTTCTGTTGTGCCTTCTGTGGAATTTTCCGTCTTTCCCTCTCCGGTATCTGTTCCTGAATTTTCTTCCCTGCCATTGCCGGGTGTAACTGTATTTTCTGCGTCACTTGCACTTTCCGTTTTCTGCTCGGCAGTATCCTCCGCATGAACCTCTATCGTATTTGTCCTGTTGGCAAAAAATGCCCCAATCGGCATACAAAAAAGTATTGCCGACAGCATAAGGGACACTACCGCCCTAGCCGATAATTTCCTGTTTTTCATTGATTGAAACCTCCTTTTCCTGTTCCCGTTTCTGTAATAAATTTCTGACTTCATCCTCACTGAGCTTGTTTAACATCTGCAAACGCTCCGATGAGATTTTATATTTTCGTATGATCTTCATGGCTTCGGCATCCTCCGCCATCTGTTTCTGTTCTGCAAGGTCTTTTTCCTTTGCCTGTAGCTGTGCTATCTGCTCTCTGACCTTTTTAAGCTGTGAATTGATTCGTTCTACTGACAAAAATAATTCCTCCCTTCGCTAATTCAATCTTCCAAAACCATAGAAATGGCTCTGCCAGTAAGAAGTATTGATTGATGTGTACTGAATTGGATCACCGCAATGCACCATCGTACCGTTTCCACAGTAGATACCAACGTGTGTAACCGGACGTCCTGCATTATAGGTTCCTGTAAAAAATATAATGTCCCCTGGCTTTGCATCTGCCGCTGATACCGGAGTACACTGGTCATAAATGCCCTGTGCTGTGGTTCTTGGCAGGTTATGTACGCCACTGTTTGAAAATACCCAGCATACAAAACCGGAACAGTCAAAACTAGCCGGAGCTGTGCCGCCAAAAGTATATGGCATTCCCAGATACCTGTTTGCTTCACGCATAAGCGTCTGTACGGTTACATCATCATAGGATTCCGGCGGTATCACATTGCTGGTTCCTCCTCCGGTGCCGCCCGTTGTTTCTCCATAAATGGTCTGTTCTCCTGCTTCAAAATAAAATAACGGGTTATAATATTCCCCGTTATACAGACATTCGATATGAAGGTGGCTTCCGGTACTGCTTCCTGTATTTCCGCTTTTGCCTATATTGTCACCTTTTTTTACACTCTGCCCTGCGGACACATTTAAGCTGTCCATGTGGGCATATTTTGTGGTATATCCCTTACTGTCCGTAATCACCACATAATTTCCATAATAGGAATCGTAAGTTGCTTCTGTTACCGTTCCATCATGTGCCGCATATACAAACGTTCCTGTCGGCACCGCTATATCCACACCCCTGTGAAGCTCCTCGGCTCCGGTGTTTGGATTTTTCCGGTAGCCATAATAACTGCTGATATAGTAATACCAGTAATAATCAACCGGAGAAGCAAAGACCTGTAAGCCGCCTTTTGTCTCCGTATAGGCTCCAAAAATTTCCGTCTGTTCGCTGTCCATGCGTCCGGCTACAATGCTCTCAAGCGGTGTGACCGTAAGTGTGACACGAAGAATTGTTACGGTATATTCTTCTTCCTCCTCATACTCGTATTCCTCGGTACGGGTAGTCCCGTCCGGATTTGTTACTATTCTGGTTCCGGTCTTTGTGACTGTCCTTGTCCGTGTTTCCTCTACTTCCTCGGTAGTGAGTGAATACATGGCATCAAATAATTCCTGAATCTCACTCTCTATTCCTGCGGCAGTAAATTCCGTATGGACTGCGGAAAGATAACTGATCAGTGTGTACGGATCATGCCCGATTGCACCAAGGTTATAATCGTATTCATCATATCCCGGATAATCAGTTTCAATCCGGTCAATCTTATTTTGCAGCTCCATTTCCTTTTCTGTAAAAGATAAATCTGCTGCATCAATCTCTGCCGGAAGGCTAAGATATGTGCTTGCCATCGTTGTTGTCACAGTTCCGGTAAACATGGAACCGCAGCTTGATAGTGCCGACATGATCATAATGAGCAGAAGTGCAAAAATACCCACTGTGATAATCAGTGTTTTATTTTTCGTGGCAATTTCCTGTAACTTCTTTGCAATCCCGGTTGCAGCATTGGCTGTCTTTGTAAATGTTTCCTTTGCAGTCTTGGCTTCTGCTCCTACCCGCCTTGCCTTGGCATACTCACGCTTGATGCGCTGTTTCTGTAGCTGCCTTTGCAACTGCTTCTTTGGACTGTTGCCCTTTAGATGTGGATTTTCACTGATGAATTTCTCATACTCCAGCTTCATATCCGCTGTAACCTGTTTTTTGTGCAATCGCTCTAAGCGGTCACGCTTTCTCTGTGCCTTGCTCTTGCGGTGATACTTCATATAGTGGTAAATATCCTCGGCTCGCTGTTCCGTCTTGTGTGCGCCCTCCACAGCAGAATTATCCTTTTCTGTCTCTGCAATCTTGCGATGCACAAAATACATATTTTCGGTCTGGAGCTTGTGAACCGCAGTTTTTCCCAGTCCATCCGGTTTAAATGGCTTCTCCACATCCACCGGAACCACAACATACTTTGCTTTTCCGGTCTGTTCATCAAAGACACGCTTCATCTCATACTGCCGCTTTGTCGGCATCTTGTCCTTTGCTTTCTGCAACTTTCGGCGGTTCTTTTCCGACTTATCAAAAGCCTTCTGTACTTTTTGGTCTGTAAATTCGTCCGCCTGCCCCTGCGAAAATGTGGCGTCCTTTGTCTGAAGATCTCCATAATCGGACTGCTTTGCATTTTCTGACTTTGCACGCTCTCTGTGTGCATGTTCTCTCTGCACACGCCTTTTGTGATATTTTCCTTTTTCCTCAGACCGTTGGTAGGTATTTCTAACGTGGTAATTGTCCTGAAAACTGTCTGCGTCCTCTGTATGGAAATTTGTAGCATTACCGTTTTCCTCATTGATAAAGCTGTTTTCCTTTAAGAATGTCTTTTCCGCTTCGGCTTCCGACTTCTGGACGCTGTGACCAGAAGTGTCCTGTTGTTGCTGTCGGTAATATTTTTTCTTATTATTTTTCCTGTATTCTGTCCCAGTATTAAACTCTGACTTCTGGACGCTGTGACCAGAAGTTGCTTTTCCTGTACGACTGCCATGGTTCGCATCCCTTGGCAGATTGCTCACAGGCTTCTCGCTGGCACTAAACTGGTTTTCCACAGAAAAGGTGTTGTCCTGCCTGTGTTCTATATGTTTTACTCCAGTCACTTCCTTATCTTTGGAAAATGTCTCTTTTTCAAATGCCTTTGCCGCCTGCTTCTTCTGTCTTTTTTCTGCCATTTACACTGCGTCCTCCTTCTGCACCGATTCCTCCGGCTTGGTATTCATAATTCTGTAAGTCTTGGTGTCTGTCGGATATTTGTCTACAAATGGAATTACCACATTGTCAAACAGTATCAGACCACTTCCCGGCTCGGAGTTGGTGACATAGGAAAGCTGCTTATCAGAAAGTCCCAGCTTATCAGCGAGAATTGCCTGATCTTTGGCATTCTGATTTAACAGATACACAAAATCGCTGTTACCCAAAATACCTTCAATCTCCTCAGAACGAAGAAAATCGCCCACGTTCTGCGTCAAACCTGTCGGAATACCGCCCCATTTTCTGAAACGCTTCCAGATTTCCACGGAATAAATAGCTGTCTGCTTCTCCTTCAGAAGAAGGTGGAACTCATCACAGTAATAACGGGTAGCAATCTTTCGCTCCCTGTTCTGCGATACCCTGTTCCAAACCGCATCCTGCACGATTAACATACCCAGCTCTTTCAACTGGTTTCCCAAATCTCTGATGTCAAAGCACATGATACGATTGCCGCTGTCTACGTTGGTATGGTGGTTGAAGTAATTCTGGGAACCATGCACATACAGCACAAGGCTGTTTGCGATACGCTCCGCCTTTGGATTTTTGTGTGCTAACAGGGCATCATATAAATCTTCCAGCAGCGGCATATTTTCCGGCACCGGATTTTCAAAATACTTGTCATAAATATGACGGATACATTCGTCGATGATACCTTTCTCATCGTTCTCCAGACCGTCCTTGCCACCTGCGATCAGGTCACATAATGTTATGATAAAATCAGATTTCAGTTTTAATGCTTCCTTATCCCCCTTATGGCTCAATTGAATATCCATAGGGTTCAGATAGTCTTTGGAATTGGTGGCAAGTTTTACCACCTGTCCATGAAGTGCAGCTACAAGTGCAAAATACTCGCCCTCCGGATCGCAGATAATAATGTCGTCCTTTGTGATAAGAAAACAGCTTAAAATCTCACGCTTTGCACTAAAACTCTTACCACTTCCGGGTGTTCCTAAGATAACTCCGTTTGGTGTACGGAGCCTTTTGCGGTCTGCCATGATCATGTTGTTGCTGAGTGCATTTAACCCGTAATAGATTGCCGGAGCAGGCATAAATAATTCCTGCGTGCAGAATGGTACTAAGATTGCGGTGCTTTTTGTGGAAAGAGTACGCTCAATTCCGGTTTCATTGCACCCAATCGGTGCAGATGCCATAAGGCCCTGCTCCTGCAAATACTGTAAACATCTGAGGTCACAGTTTGCCTGCTGAATAATACCGGACACTCTCTGCATTAAGCTCTCCAGTTCCCGCTTGGTTCTGCCATAACAGGTAATAAGGAATGTCATGTTGATCATCTTCTGGTTGCTCGTATTCAAATCATCGAGAAATTCCAGCGTGTCCTTTTCATAAGTCACGATGTCTGTTGGAAGAATATCCATATCGTAACCGCTTCGGACTGCCTTTTTCTGCTCCTCAATCTTCATCTTCTGGATATTGGAAATGACCGCTTTTAACTTCTTGATTGCCTTTACCGGATCTTCCGTCTGCATGTGCATGGAAATCGTAAGATTAGCATCAATATCCAGAAGATGCTTGATCAGCTCGTCCGTAAACTTCGGTGCGATAATATCCAGATAGGACACACAGCCATACATATTCCCTGACTTAAAGCGGTTCGGATAGCGGAAATCAAATCCCGGCGGTGCAATATAGTCCTTGACCGACTTACCGGATTCTGCCAAATCCTTAAATGAAAAACGGAAAGGCTCCATGGTATCCTGATTAAAATATTCATGCAGGATGCGCAGTCTTTCCTTTCCGTCCAGTCCCCTCGCAAGGGTTCCTATGTTGTTTAAGTTCCGTATTACATCTTTTTCAATGTTGTTAAGGCGGCTCTTGGCTTCCTTGTAGCCGTTGCTTTCTACACCAAAAATCAGATATTTTGATTTGATGATACCGTTGTTGCCCTTTGCCGCCTGCTTCTTTAACATCTCCGTGTATTCCTCACGGATGTCGTTAAAATCATCCTCCTGCCACGGAATGTCAAACTGTTCTGTAAGCATCTGCTCGTTGACCTGCCTGTTGAAAAGCACCAGTTCAAACCTCACAGACGGATCAAAATAATTGATAAGCTTGCTGTACTGTGCCAGTATGTCCGCCTGGTCATCCACTTCCAGAAGCTCATAGTTTATATCAAAAAATTCCACCATCTTTGTATAATAACGGTGGCTGACCTGACAGATACCGTCACGGAACATCTTTTCAAAAGTGATCGTCCTTTGTGCGGTAGTCGGCTTTTCTTTCTCAATGCTCTTTCCCGATAAAATATGCTTTAACTGTATAAGACGCTTCTTTTCTGAAAAGGTAAGACCGCCACTTTTACTGTTGTTCCTGCTATTGCCTTTATAACTGCTTTTTCTGCGGCTTTCCGGTTCTGCCTTTTGCTTTTTCTTCAAGATAACGAACCTCCCTTCGTAATTTTTCTTTTTCTTCCAACTGCTTGTATAAGTTCTCTGACCGGTATGGTCTTATGCCCGGTGTGAGTATCTTCTGCCGGAGCATAAAATACAAAATCTTCTCCGCCGGAAACCCGTTTTTCTCATACATCGCAAAAAAGAAGAACGGAAGCATTGCTCCCATCATAAGAAGTGATGCGGCTGATGTTCCGATCAGTCCCTTGGTTAAAAAATACAAGGGTATCCCGGCTACTGCCGCACCGCTGAAACAGATGATCTGTCTCTTTGTCAAGTTCAGTGCCACTTTTGTCTTGATACCGGACAAATCTTTTGGCACCTGCACAGATATTGCCATGTCGTTCCTCCCTTAGTGCGCATTCCAGATAGATTTTGACAGCGAACCTGTCTTAAACAGGGAAAAACATAAAATCACAGTATATGCTGCCACCGACCAGAGTGCCGTATGCAGGTTGTCGGCTACTGCCACACCTGCCACCAGCACCGCATAGATTGCGACGCACACCATCATAAAAAAGCCCTGAAATGCCAATGCACAAAGTCCCTTAAAATAATTAGTTCCTATCGTTCCCCATTCCCGGTTGGTTACGGTTGCACAGGGAACAGGTGCTACTGATACATAAAGATATATTTCAATCATTCGCCCATAAAGAATGACGGTGATAAGGACTGACATGATTTTCATACATAAACTGACGATCATGGTCTCCATCCCCAGTCCTAACAGCTCGCCTATGCTCATCTCCGAAAACTGCTCATTGAACATCGTCTGCAGCGTACTTGAAACATCAATACTGGTACTTCCGGTAATCGCTGATGCGGCAGAATTTACGATATGGCTTCCCACATCAAATACTGCCATTACAATGTCAAAAGTCTTGCTAAGAAGCATGACTGCAATACACGCTTTCATAAAAAAGCGGATAAAAATGGCTGTATTGAAGTCATGCAGGTTATTTTTGTCAATGACCATGGAAATAAGCTCATAGACGAGTACAAAGCTGATGATCATTCCCGCTATGGGAATCATCACGTTGTCGGACAGGGTTTTTATCATATCAAAAATACCGGAGTTCCAAGTGCTGGGAGTTTTGCTGACCTCCCCTGCAATCGTGCCTACCTTGTCATTGACATCGGTAAACATGGTTTCAAAGTTTGTCAGCACCCATCCCTGCAACAGTTCCTTTATGAATTCAGTAATCTTATCAATGATCCCGCCCATGAATTATGAGAACAGTGTGGTAAGCTGTGGGATTACCGTCTGTGCCACAATGATGATGCCACCGCCACTCATAAGCTGTTTCATCCCCAATTAGGTGTAAAACTCTGCTCGATGGCGGGCGGCGGCGTACAAAAAATCTATATGGTGTTTTTAAGAGAACCGTCCCGGCGGGACAGGTCAGGCAGTGACCTGTTCCACCTCCGGGATGGGTTTGAGATTAAAATGAATTTCGATAGAAATGTGTCTTGTTTTATCTTCGTCAATGCGCTCATGCACGACGATTTCTTTGATTAAGCGGTTGAGGGTGGCTGCGTCCAGCTCTGTGATGTTGGCGTATTCCTGAATGGCTTCCACCCATTGTTTTGCGTCATTGGCAAGCTGGACTTCATCGGACAGCCGCTTTCTGCCCTCGGACACTTTTGTTTTAAGCTCCGTCTGCTCGGTCTGTGTCTTTTCCAGCATGGTGTTGAAATTCTGCTCACTGATACGCCCTGCAATCATATCCTCATAAAGCCGCATGACCATTTTGTCCAGAACCTCAATCCGTTCCTCGTCCCTTGTAAGGGAGCGTTCCATTGCTTCCCGCTGTTCCCGCTGCTCGGCTTCACAGGTATTGGTCAGGCGGTCGGCAACCGCTTCCCCGTCCATCAGGGCAGCTCTGGCACATTCCCGGATTTTCCGCAGCACATGGCTGTAAAGGGTGTCATA
>OLOX01003391.1_pt1 | contig 12059 bp, 10 predicted proteins | sample 1672091 | NCBI WGS metagenome assembly OLOX01 (sample SAMEA3136644, study PRJEB25190) | human gut metagenome | reverse complement strand
AGGAGGAGCCATATATGCATGAGTATGAAATCTTTATTGAAGAAATAAATCCGTGTGGAGGAGAAAAATATAGTAAAAAAACTCTGATTGAGGCAGAAACAGATAGTCCGGAAGCTTATGTAAAGGAAAATGGAAGATTTCCGGTTTTGGAATCCACACATAATGAAAGCGGAGATGTTGTAATAGTAACAGGAGATAATCAAGGTTCTTTTGTACGCTATACTTTTACGGAATAAAAGTGCCGGTCAGTTAGGAGCGGGTTTTGTGAAATCCAGAAATTCCAACGGCATGGGTAAACAATGAAAAACTGAGTCAGGATATCAGCTGCCTGGTAAAACAGCGGCTGGCAGGTGAATTGGAACTTCTTCTTCAGGAGTCCGGCCAGAAGGAAGAGGAACGTTTTCGTCTCCTGGATGAAACCATCCGTTCCTTCCAGAAAGCAGGACAGGAGGAAGCTGCTGCAACAAAAGTGCCATTTTTTAAAAGAAAACGCTTTGGACGGGGGGCTAAGAAGCTTTTTCACAGGGAAAAGAGAAGTTAAAGAAAATAAGAAAAATAATAAAAACAAAGAAAAAATTTATCTGACATATGGTTATAAAGATAGCCAGAGAAACAGGCACACTATACTGCTTACATATAATATAGAAACCCATAAAGATGAAATTGTTGCAGATAATTTAAATACAGAATATGGGAAATCCTTTAATATAATCAGTACTGCAAGTGGTATTTATATAGAAACGAAGGAATTGGATAATGGTGTAGAATGGACTGTGATATATTCGTGTGATGCAGACTTGCAGAATCAGAAAGAAATTTTTCGGATTGTAGATGGAGATATTTATTGTATGGATCGATACTTGTATGCAATTAATACAGATTACAATAAGTTTTTTTATCAATGTGATACAGGAACTGTTTATCTGGCAAATACCTGTTTTACAGAAGAAGGAACTTATATATCCGATATTTATGGCTTGGATGAATCAAGTGACAAGATATATATAGATGGACATGATTATACTGGTATGAAGCCAGGAGATGTAATCACATCGGATCAGAGTGAACAGACGGTGACAGGATGGACAGAATTCCGGGATACATATTTTACAAAACTGGAGAATGCAGATCAGAATACTGTGGAAGCATTTGACTGGGTGAAATGGCCGGAAGAGTGATAAAGGGGATGAGGATATGGAATTAAAACTGGAGCATATCTCGAAAGAATATAAGAATACAACGGCGCTTGATGATTTTTCCATGACATTCTCAGAGGGGATTTATGGATTGTTGGGGCCAAATGGTGCAGGAAAAAGTACCTTGATGAAGTTGATTACAAGAAATATCAAACCGACAGCAGGAGAAATTTATCTGGATGGAACAGATATTCATACCCTGAAACGGGAATATCAGCGGCTGATCGGTTATATGCCACAGCAGCAGGCGATCTATCCGTTTTATACCGGACGGATGTTCCTTGCATATATGGGATTGTTGAAAGGAGTAGAGAAAAAAGTACTGAATGATGAGATCGAGAAATACGCATCAAAGGTAAATCTTCTTGATGTACTGGATCGAAAGGTCGGAACATATTCCGGCGGTATGAAGCAGAGACTGCTGATCGCGCAGGCATTTCTTGGGGATTCAAAGATCATTATTTTTGATGAGCCAACAGCAGGACTGGATCCGAAGGAGAGGATCCATGTACGGAATCTGATTCATGATAATTCTGCAGGGAAGATTATTTTGATTGCTACTCATGTTGTTCAGGATATTGAGGATATAGCAAGTCAGATCATGCTGCTGAAAAAAGGTGTGTTGATCGAGATGGCAGCACCGGAGATCCTGACCGGAAGAATCACGGATAAAGAGAATCCGGATCTGGAAGATGTATATTTAAGTATATTTGGAGAGTAGCTTTTTGCAGGTTGGTCATTTCCGGATAGAGAAAGTGGCTGCCTGTGGAAATGGAGGACGATATGAGTAGATCAAAACAAATGGAAAAAGCTGCTACCATCAGTCATTCCGGACGAAGAGGCGGATTTTTTCGATTTTTTATAAATGAAATACGGGCTATTTTATATAACCGGAAATTAATATTATGTTTTTTGTTGTTTTTAGTTATGAATGTGGGCCTGTTGATCGTAGCCTTTGCTACTGATGAGGTGGATAGTACACAGTATGCAAGGCTTCGGACAGATCCGGATTCCATTATGGATATGTATATGGAAGATCCAGAATCAGAGACATATAAACAGTTGTTTGATGAATATATGGCAAGCACAACGTATGACGAATATCTGCAGAAGGTTATAGAAGATGCAGAGATGAATCAGTCGATTTCCATATTTCAGACAAAGTTCTCGATCAGTAATCTGGAACGGACAAAGAGGGATTTTGAAAGACTTGTGGGAACAGAAGCATCCTTTGTTGGCGGATATGGAATCTGTAAGGCATTGAATTTTACCGGAAGTTATGTTCTGATATTTTTCCTGCTGGTTGTTCTGGTGCTGGAACTGGTGCTGCGGGATAAGAAGAATGGTCTGGCAAATCTGTATAAGACAACGTGGAATGGAGACAGTCGTTTATTGTTGTCTAAGTATGCGGCAGCATTTGTCTATATGGCATTATTTGTGGCGGGAGTATTCTTAAGTAATATTTTGATTGCCGAATGGAAGTTTGGAGCTGTAGATCTGTCAGCACCGGTACAGAGCCTGATGGATTATATTGGATATGGCTTTTCCTGCAGGATCAGTACATTTGTTGTTCTTGTCTGTTTGGTAAAGATTCTGATCTTTGCAGTGATCCTTGCAGCATTATTTACATTTGCAGTTGTTTCTTCAAATGAAGTTATGTTGTGTGTATGGTCGGCGGTTGCCATGTTTGTAGAATTGCTGTTTTCCGTATTGGGAGAGAAACTGAATCTGACATTTTTATATCGATTCTCTATTTTTTCAATGCTGGATACAACCAGATTTTTTCAATATGAGAATTATAATCTGATATCTCATGCAGAGCCTGCAATCTATCTGGACTGTATTATCTGTGCAGTGTTGTTGGCAGGATTTCTTATCATATCGTCGGTAATCTATCTGGAGGGAAGCAGTGATTATCGGGAGAGTCGTATACGATTACGAAAAAAAGGTACGAAATCCCGCAGGATATTTTCCTCAGTATGGAGACTGGAAGGCTATAAGTTATGGTTGGGATATAAGATGATATTTGTTATTTTTCTGTTGGTTGGATTTCAGGTGTACATTTATCAGAACAAATCTGTACGGTGGAGTGCAAATGAATATGCATACCAATATTATATCAGTCAGATTGAAGGTGTGGTTACACAGGAAAAGCTGGATTATATAGCCTCAGAGGAAGAATGGTACGAAAAACTTCACGAAGAAGAAGATCGGGTTGACCGGGACTACGCTGCAGGGAAGATAACTGAAAAAGAGTATAATGATAAATGGGATGAGATGAATAAGCAGCTTGCAAATGAGGAGAGTTTCTTTCGCTGTCTGGAATATGTGGATTATATTAAGCAGCAATGTGGAATCACGTCACAGGTTTCGGAAGCCGATCCTGCTGTACTGGAACGGATAGGATTTGTCTATGCCAGAGGCTGGAATATCCTTGCCGGAAGCAAAGACTATAAGGATGACGTGATGAATGCAGCGAAGGTAATCGTTGTACTGATGCTTACAACTGCATTTCTGTATCTGGAGGATTACAGATATAAGATCAATGGCATTATTGATATTACAGAGAATTACAGGAAACTTCATGTGATCAAGGCATTTCGGATGCTGCTTATTATTCTTGTTGTATACATGATCGTTTATCTGCCTGAACTTATGTGGGTGAAAAGAGAAATTGGGCTGGCAGGAGGAAAATATCTGGCACAGTCTCTTCCGTGTCTGGAACAGGTTGGCATATCAACCAGTATTACCGGATATTTCCTGCTGGTATCTGGAATTCGGTTGATCACGATTCTGGTACTGACTGTACTCTATGTTCTAGTTGGAAAGCTGATCAGGAGCACAAATGGTGCGATATTCTGTGCGGCAGCCGTTGCGCTTTTGCCATTGCTGCTGTACCTGTCAGGATTTACTGCAGCAAAGTATTATCCGTTGGTTCAGCTATTATCAGGCAATATGCTGCTTAGATAAATGAATATTTAAAGAGATCCCACTGTGACAGATGATAGATGTCCCCTTTTTATTGGACAATCAGTGAAAGAGGTGCATATCATCTGTTATAGTGGGATTTTTGTATGCTGTTACCAGCTCTTTCGTATCTCGTCAAATAGCCGCATGATATATAAAGTATGTTCATGTGGCATTTCCGGACATTCAGTCAGACCTTTTTCAAGTGCTCTCTTACAGGCGAGCACTTCATATTCGTAGCCGCTGATCTGGGCAGGACAGTTGATCGTCTGAACCAGTCGGCGGTCATTTTTATATATACGGAATGCCTCGTAATTATTGATATTGTCAACCTCGATGTAACCTTTTGTTCCGTAGATCACGCCGCGGCGGTCGGTGGCTGATTCCATAGTTGTGAACAGACCAGCGATCGCACCGTCCGGGTATACCAGGTTGATAAATTCTGTTTTGTCTACGCCTGTTTCGTGTGGAGTCATCGTTGTGTGGATTGTTGATACGTTGTCGCCAAGCACCCAGGTCGCAAAGTTTAAGGTATATGGTGCAAGATCTAAGAGAGCACCTCCGGCAAGCTCCGGGCGAATCAGACGTTCTACCTGCATCAGGGAATAACCAAGATTTGCGGTCAGCCCTGTTATTTTTCCGATAACGTCGGAATCTATAATTTCTTTTAAAGTAAATGACATTGGCATATAGCGAACCCACATCGCTTCCGCCAGTAATATATTTTTCTCTTTTGCAAGCCGGATCATATCTTCGGCTTCTTTTGTATTTACGGCAAATGCTTTCTCACACAGAACAGCCCGGTTATAATTCAGACACAGCATCGTATGCTCTTTATGGTGGGAGTGTGGAGTTGCAACGTAGACAAGATCGATCCCGTCATCGGCAACCATTTCTTCATAAGAGCCATACCATTTGGATGCATGATAAGTATCTGCAAACTGTCTGGCTTTTTCTTCCGTTCTGCTTGCTACAGCATAGAGTTCCACATCTTCCATCTGGTTGACGGTTTCCGCCATTTTGCGGGCGATACCGCCTGCACCGAGGATGGCAAGGCGTAGTTTCCTGTTTTCTAATCTGGCGTGTGGGGTTGCCGTAGCATTTCTGTTGTCTGATTTATAAATTGGATCTGTTGTATGTTTTTTGTTGTCGGATATATTATCTGATTTTATCATTTTTTTGTTTCCTTTCTGGGTGGTTTGTGAAGCCATGGTATTTCTATATTTCCGGTTAAGATTCTATATGGCGCTGATGAAACGGAAGCTATTTGAATATTGCCGGGTTCATCATATGTGAGCAATTCTATGATTTTATGTAATTACTATAGAAGCTTTTGGGGATTTGTGCAAGCGCATCCCATCGTAATGATCATTATATCGTACTCGTTCAATGCATTCGAAAAATCGACCCTTGCAAGCAAGCGATTTTTCATCATTATATCATGTGCTTCGCACATTCTATGCATTCCGCAAAATCAGCATCCTTGCAAGCAAATAATTTTGCGTTCATTATATCATGATTCAATGTAACATTTTATGTATAGTTCAGAGGGTTACTGGCAATACTGGAAATAGTAAGAAGATAAAACAAGTAATAGTTAGATCATGGAGGAATAAGGTTGGGGAAAGTCGGTCAGAGTCATAAAAAATATAAATGTACATAGGAGCGGCGGGAGGTGGAACGTTTGGGGAAAGACAGAGATGCAGAAGGCGGTATTTATAGTGCAGACAGCCGGATTGACAGAGACATAGATGCAAATATCAGCCGGGTAAAGACACTGTTTGCTGATTGGGGAGACGTCGTGGAACGTCGATTTACTGTAAGAAGAACCGGAATGGATGTGTATGCAGAAGATATCACCGGATCAGCAGATGAGACGTCCACGTCGGTAGGAGCAATCTATGTAGTGTACATTGATGGGCTGTGTGACAATGGTCTGATCGAGGATACGATCATTAAGCCTGTGACTTGGGAGTGGCGGCATGAGCATGGCAGTTCCCTATGGGAGGCAATGGATTCATTTGAGACACAATCGGCGGATATAAAGGCAGAAAATGACTTCAAAAATGTGATGTTTTCCATATTGAAAGGAGACACAGCGGTATTTGTATCGGATGCAGACCAGGCGTTTGTTGTGTCTTCCAAGAAGCTGCCGGTACGTGGGGTGGAAGAAAGTTCTACCGAGGGTGGAATGCGTGGGCCGCGGGATAGTTTTAATGAAAGCATTCGTACATCGACAGCCCTTATCCGACGAAGAATCAAAGATACCAGATTAAAATTGATCCAGAATACGATCGGTGTTCGTTCCAGAACCGAGTATGGAATCATGTATATTGAGGACATTGCAGAGAAAAAGCTGGTTGAACAGGTGAAAGAACGGATGAATGAATATGAGATAGATGCCATATTTGACAGTGGCATGGCGGAACATCTGATGGAGAAGAAATGGTACCGGCCGTTTCCGGTGTTCCAGTCAACCACCAGACCGGATAAAGCGGCGGCGGCACTGGCAGATGGCAGGGTTGTAATTGTATTTGATAATTCACCGGAGGTTCTGATCGCGCCGGTGACGATCAATACATTATTCCAGACTGCCGATGATTATTATAACCGTTGGCCGGTTGCAACTTTTGCCAGAATCATTCGTTATATAGCGGCATTTATCGCGGTGGGGTTGCCGGGCTTCTATATAGCTGTTACCTGTTATCACCGGGAGGTGATACCGGATAAACTTCTCTATGCGATTGCAGTTGCAAGAAATCAGTTGTCTTTTCCAATCGTGTTAGAGGTTTTGATCATGGAGTTGTTGTTTGAATTGCTGCGGGAGGCAGGAATCCGTCTGCCGAGTCAGCTGGGAAATACGATCGGCGTTGTTGGTGGTCTGATCGTTGGACAGGCTGCGGTGGAAGCAGGGATTGTCAGTACCATTGTGGTGATCGTAGTTGCGCTGACAGCGATTGCTTCTTTTGCAATTCCAAATGAAGCTTTTGCGTCGGTGTTCCGTCTTTTAAAATTTCTAACTATACTGGCGGCTGCTTTTTTTGGACTGTATGGCTTCCTTCTGGTGATGCTTTTATTGATCTATCATCTTGCCGGTCTGAACAGCTTTGGTGTTCCGTACATGGCACCGGTCGTAACCTGTGGCTATGCAGAGGATGGAATGGAAGATTTTGTCATTCGTAAGCCAATCAAAAAATTTGTCTTTCGACCGGCATGGGCGAACCATAGAGAACGCAGGAGGCTTCGCAAAAAGTAATGATGAATGGGTGTGAATCAATATATGGATTATAGAAATGTGACGTTTCGGCAGCTTTTTATAACGGGAACTTGCCTGATTTTCCCGATTACTTTCTGGAATATGGTACAGATTATGACGGATTTTTCCAAAAACAACGGTGTTTTATCACTTTTTTTGATGCTAATACTTGCTCTGGTTTATGTGGTGCTACTACATCTTGCGCTTTCCGGTGTAGTGAAATTGTCAGATCCCGTTAAAGAAAAGACAGAGATAACGGGTGCAAAAGTATGGAATAATAAGAAAAAAATGGCTATTGCATCTATTTATGTGATCAGATATGCAATTCGAGTTCTTTTTTTGCTTTATTTCTTTGTACAGGGGAGCCGGATCCTGATGCTGCCGGATTATGCAGGAGTGGTTCTGGTTGTTCCGGTATTACTGACACTTTTCTATATGGCAGGAAAGGGTCTGCGTGGTTATATCGGATTTGCGGAAGCAAGTGTGATCGGAATCGGGATCGCATTGGTGCTGTTTGTTATTTGTGGATTCTGGAATGCTGATTTTTCCCGACTAAAAGAATATGCAGAATTTCAGATGCAGGCATCTGTATGTAACACAATATGTCAGATTTTGATAAAAGGATATCTGATGATGGTAGGGTTATGTATGCTGGAATTTGTCATGTATCTTTATCTGAGAGTAGAGAAACGAAGACGAGGGATGCTGGTGTGGACGGTATCTGTTCCGGTTGTGTTAGCCCTTGTTGCTTCCTGTTTCGTGATATCGTTGCTTGGCTTGCAGAGCAAAACAATGACTTCAAAGGGAATACTAAATGTTGTGGGTGCGATGATGTTCCCCGGAGGTGCAAATGCGAGGCTTGGTTTACTCGCCTGTTATCTGCTTATAATCTTCGGACTCTTGCTTCTGGCTATCCACATTGTATTCATTTGTCAGTTTGTGGATGAGATCTGGAAGATCATCTGTGTATGGAAAAAGAGCGGCGGGATGAGAGCAGCCGGGAATGATAAGAGTACAGAGTTTCATGGACGTGATTCTGATAATGCAATGGATAAAAAAGTGATGGAAGAAAAAAGAAGCCTGTGGATAAGAAGCGGCTGCGTGGTTGTTTTGTTTCTGTTGTTTTTGTGGATGGGCAGGTTCCTTGGAGAACGGGATGCCGGCCGGGCATTCATGATCTACATTGCTGCTGTGGATATTCCTTTGTCTGTTCTTGTACCGGCATTTGCAGGACGGAAACGGACGAATCCGGGGAAGCTTGCAAAGATGGCTGCAGAAGTGATCGGTGGAGTTCTGATCACCTGCATATTGTCCGGGTGCATGGACAGATCCATTGAAGCGGTAGACTATCTCCGTGTGGTTATGATCTCTGAGACAGAAGGGGGCTACGAGTACACATTTGTTACAGACAGTCTGGAGGGAGCGGAGTCAGCAGCCGAATCGGAGGAGCGGGAGTATCCGGTTGTTGCGGAGAGCCTGCAGCAGGCACGGGCTGAATATGATCAGGCGCATGACCGGAGCCTTGATCTGAGCCATGTTGAATATATCGTGGTGGATTCCGAAGAAACCCTGCGACAGATGTATCCGGAGCTGATAAAAGAATTTGTAACGAATTATGTAGAAGTAATCTGCACCGATTCGCTTTATCAGGGTGAAGCGTCCGGCAGCATCCGGAAATATATCGCAGCGCATTACAAAGGAGAGTGTCTGGCGACACTGGGGGAGTAGACATTCGTTTAAAGTATTAGTTATTGATAAAGAGTGTGAAACAGAATTTGTTTCAATAATAAAGAAATTTAAATATATCAGATATAGACTATTTCGTTAATGTAGATAAAGAAAAATGGAGGTTATGGAAATGGGTAGAGCAGTAAGGGCGGCAGTTGCCGGAATCCTGATCGGTTTATTTTGTGGAACATTATATGTGGAAATGGGAGCACTGAAAAGATTATACAGCGCGAAAAACAGCGTAGAGCAGGTGATGAACCTGATCGAATATGCGGAAGAAAATGAAGATATAGCCTGTGACAGTACAGAGGAAAATTATGCTGGAATAACCAGTGACAAAACTTCACAGACAGACGGTAAGAATGATGGATCGAGCCAGCAGGTGGTAAATGGTCTTGAGCCTTCGGATGGTCAGGATACAGAACGGTCAAATGATATCCAGACTGCATTTCGGATTCTGGATGGCACAACATTAAATGCGTATGAAACACAGAAGCAGTTACAGGAACTGGAAGCAATGTATGATGATATAGCAGGAAATGCAAGTGCGGAGAGTCAGATGAATGCTCAGAATAAGATATCAGATGTTATCCGTATTCGAATAAGATATGAGGGAAATGAGAATTTATCGGATAAGCAATTGGATGAATTTACTTCATATGTTGAGCAGGCGGTACTTTACGGTATAGCCGAGAAGCTTGGCGCAGATTATAACGATCAGGAGAAAAGCATTGTGCGAAAGAATCTGATACTGAGCAAAGAATATATCGATGCCTGTGCAGAGGAAAGTGCAGAAGAATACGGCATCCCGGTTACTGCCTGGTCAGCCTTTGAATACCTGAGCCTTCCGGCAGCAACCTTGAATGGCGTTGCTTATCCGGCCGGGTATTATGAAACTTTGTGTGTGACGTTGAAAAGATTATGACTGACTTTTCCACCTACCCCTAAATCCCCGGAATCCTTGAATTATATAGGTGGTTGTGGTATGATATGAGATATTTTGATTATATATTTCAAAGGAGCTCAAGGGAATATGACTAAGAAAAAACTGGTAGTTATTTTTGGAGGAAGATCATCGGAACATGAAGTTTCATGCATTTCAGTTCAGACAGTTGCCAAAGCGGTGGATACGGACAAATATGATATGACACTGATCGGAATCACAAAGGATGGCAAATGGCTGAAGGCTGACAGCATTGAGAGTATTGCTGACGGAAGCTGGTACGACAGTCAGGTTCGTGCTGTGATTTCACCGGATTCTGCAAAAGAGATTATCATAAAAGATGGCGACAGAATCTATGCGGAGCCTGTAGATGTTATTTTCCCTGTTTTGCATGGTTTATATGGAGAAGACGGTACGATTCAGGGATTGTTTGAGATGGCGGATATTCCATATGTGGGCTGTGGTGTATTTGCATCGGCTGCTGCAATGGACAAATTCCATACAAAGATCATTGCTGATCATATCAATGTAACACAGGCAAAATTCGTTCCTGTAGTAGAAGATGATTTTGATGATCTGGATGTTGCGATGGATCGGGTAGAGAGCGAGTTAAACTATCCGGTATTTGTAAAACCATCATCCGCAGGTTCATCAAAGGGTGTTACAAAGGCACATGACAGAGCCGAGTTAGAAGCTGGTCTGCATGAGGCACTCAACCATGATTCCAAGATCCTTGTCGAGGAGACGATTGTCGGTAGAGAGTTGGAATGTGGTGTACTTGGATATGGCAATCATACAAAGGCATCCGGTGTTGGAGAGATCCTTGCTGCCGCAAATGCAGATTTCTATGATTTTGATGCAAAATACAACAATGCAGATTCCAAGACGATCATCGGGGCAGATATACCGGAAGAAGCTGAGGACGAGATCCGTGCAGAAGCAATTCGTATCTTTAATGCGATTGACGGCTTTGGACTTGCCCGTGTGGATTTCTTCCTTGAGAAAGACACCAATCGTGTAATATTTAATGAAGTAAACACATTGCCGGGATTTACATCGATCAGTATGTATCCAATGCTGTGGGATGCTGAGGGATATGATATCAAGACCCTTGTAAATACCTTAATTGAGATGGCATTTGAAAGATAATTTATGACGACGAGAGATATAAAGATAAAAGTAACGGGTGTGCAGAGTGTTGCCGGAGCGGATGATGAACCGGAGGTTCTGGAGCTTGAGACGCGGGGAACATACTCTGAGAAAAACGGAAACCGCTATATCAAATATGACGAGTTCATTGAAGATGTGGAAGAACCGGTGAAGAATCTTCTGCGGTTCGATGAGCATGCATTACAGCTTACGAAACGTGGCAGCGTGAACACGGTTATGTTATTTGACCGGGAGAAGAACAGCTCGGTGCATTATGCAACTCCGGTTGGACCGATCTGTATGAATATCTGTACGGAGGAATATCATATGGAGCAGTCTGAGAAGGGAATCCGGATTGATATTCGTTACTGTATTGACTTTAACAATGATTATATTACGGATTGCAGTCTGAATGTGACTGCGGACTACGAAGGGGTATAAATATATATGGGTAGTGAGAAATCCTTCGACAGCTTTCTGGGGATTGAAACGATCGCGGAGACAGCATTTGGAGATATGGATGTCTCGATTATTAACCAATTGCCACAAGGTCGTAAACCGGTGGAAACGTTCTTGATCGATAGCTCCAAACTCGACCGTGCACTTGGATTTATTCAAGACACTATTTTAGATCAAGGGCAACAAGCTTACGTTATTACGCCACTCATTGAAGAATCGGAAGCGATGGACGTTCAAAATGCCGTTGAAGTGTATCATTTATGGCAACATCATTTTGAAGGGAAAGCAAAAGTTGGATTAATGCATGGACTTTTATCACAAGCTGAAAAAGATGCCGTCATGGAAGATTTTGTCGCGAATC
>OLOX01003379.1_pt1 | contig 12108 bp, 8 predicted proteins | sample 1672091 | NCBI WGS metagenome assembly OLOX01 (sample SAMEA3136644, study PRJEB25190) | human gut metagenome | reverse complement strand
GGAGGGCCCGGACACGGATTGGACGGAAAAACGGGTTTTTCTGGACCTGGAGCCTGGGGATACCTATTATTTCTACGCCCGGTTTGCCGGGGACGACCAGTATAAGCCCTCTGAGGCAAGCGCGCCCAAAAAGGTGGTCATGACCCAGGAGATGGGAGACATCCAGGTTCGGGATACCACCATGGAGTACAGCGGAAAAATTGCCACCGTCCATGTCTCCATCCCCCATGGGGCCAGCATCAGCTACCGGGAGGATGACAGCGGAGATTACGATCTGACGACCTTCCCGGAGTACACCAAGGTGGGCACCTATGAGGTGGGCTACCTGGTGGAAAAGCCGGGCTATGAGGACGTTACCGGCACCGTTACGGTGAAAATCACCCCGGCCACCCCCACCATTGCCCTGGAGGGGAAGACTGTGAACTACACTGGCTACGGCCAGAGCCTGGGCGGTGCGGAGATCACCGGCGCGGGCACATCCACGGTGGTGATCCGGGGCGGACGGCCTCTCCATGGCGGTACTTACACCATTCTGCCGGACCGCATCGCGGCGGCCACTTACCTGTGCGGGGCGGCCTCCGCCGGGGGCGAGGTCTTTCTCCGGGACGCACGGGAGGAGCACCTCTCCGCTGTGACGGCGGTGCTCCGGGAGGCGGGGTGCGACGTGACCGGCGGCAGCGCCGGGATCGTGTGCCGCCGTACCGGACGATTGACGGCGCCCCGGCCCATCCGCACGGCCCCCTATCCCGGCTTTCCCACCGACGCGCAGGCCATTTTGATGGCGGCGCTGCTGCGGTGCCTGCGCCGGCAGTACGCACCGAAAATGCCCGTGGAGCAGCTGCGGGCCATCGGACTGACGGTGGGCAGTGATATGCCCTTCTGCGTTTCCGGCGGCACGGCTCTGGCGGAGGGCCGGGGGGAACGGCTGACGGCGCTGCCTGCCCTGCCGGATTGTTGGATCGTTCTGTGCAAGCCGGAATTCGGCATCCCCACGCCTGCGCTGTTCACGTTGGCGGATGCCGGGACACCGAAAAACCGCCCGGATATCGACGGCATGATCCGCGCACTGTCTGCGGAGGATCTGAACGGCGTGGCGGCACGGCTGTGCAACGTGTTCGAGGAATTTCTGCCAGAGGAATACCATGAGGTGTTCCACATCAAAAACCGGCTTTTGGAGCTGGGGGCGCTGAACGCCGCCATGAGCGGCTCCGGGCCGACGGTGTTCGGCATTTTCCGGGAGAAAACGGCGGCGAAGGCAGCGGAGACCGCCTTGAAGCAGTGCTATCCGCAGACCTATTTGGCAAAACCTGTTGGCGAGTTGGTATAAAACATAAAATTTCCGTCCAAAATCCAGATACATGAGAATCGTATCCGGAAAGGACGGAAATTTTTATGAAACAGCGGTTGCATCCCATCGAGCTTACGTTGATGATCGTGGCGGCGCTGGCGCTGACCTCCGGGGCGGTGGCCCTTCACACCCAGAGCCAGCTAGCGGAAAAGGTGGTGCGGCTTCACGTACTGGCCAACTCCGATTCCGAGGAGGATCAGGTGTTGAAACTAAAAGTGCGGGACGCCGTGCTGGAACGGGCCACGGAGACCCTCCGGGGAGCGGACAGTCAGGCAGAGGCCAGCCGCCGCTTGACGGATATCCTCCCGGAGTTGGAGGAAACGGCCCGTGTCGTCATCACGGCCAACGGCTATGATTACGGCGTCCGGGCGGAGCTGGCGGAAACGTCCTTTCCCACAAAGGAATATGACGGCTTTGCCCTGCCCGCCGGGGAATATCTGGCTCTGCGGGTCCTGATCGGAGAGGCGGCGGGGCAGAACTGGTGGTGCGTGGTGTTTCCGCCGCTGTGCACCGCCGCCGCCTGCGATTGGCAGGACGCCGGGCGGGACGCCGGGCTGGCCGAGGACGACCTGTCCCTGATGGCGGAGGAGGACCAGGGCTATCAGCTCCGGTTCCGGTCCGTGGAGCTGTGGGAAAAGCTGCGCCAATGGCTGGGAAAATAAGCAGAATCCTGAACAAGGCCCGCAGGCAAAAGCCTGCGGGCCTTGTTCGCTTGTCAAAAAAGGCAATGCCTTTTTTGACAAGCTGAAGGTCATTCTGCGAAAATTTCTCCCGCCAGGCTCAGCACGGCCCGGCCGCCTACCCGAACGGCGGCGTTTCCGTTCTGCACCGTCAGGCGGCTGCGTATTTCTGAGGGGCGGCGCATATGCTCCCCCTGGAGGAACACGTTTTCCCGGTCCGGCTGCACCAGGCCGCAGCGGTACAGATAATACGTCAGGGCTCCGTTGGAGGTGCCGGTGGCGCACTCCTCCGGAATGTCATACAGCGGGGCGAAATTGCTGCACCAGGCGGTGCAGGTGTCGTCCCCCAGGCAGAACATGTGCACCCCCGTGACCTTCTGCCGCCGAGACAGCTCCGCCACCAGCGTCTCGTTCTGCCGGGCCCGCAGCAGCGTCTCCCGGTCCCGCACCGGCATCATGATATCCGCCAGGCCAGTGGACACGATCTGGGGCGTCAGGTCCCGGGGCCGGTCCGCACCGGTCAGGCCGAAGGCCCGGTACAGAGGTTCCCACTCCACCCGGGTCAGCTCCCCCAGCCACCGGGGCGGGGCCATGTCCATCCACACCACGTCGCCGTCCACGGAGATCTGCAGCTCCCCGGCCTTGGTGCGGGCAATGTGGCGTCCGTCGGACAGCCGCCCCAGCCGCCGCAGCAGGGCAAAGGCGGCAATGGTGGCGTGGCCGCACAGCTCCACCTCTCCTGCCGGGGTGAAATAGCGCAGGTCCACGCTGCCGTCCTCCCGCAGGCGGACGAAGGCCGTCTCCGAATGCTTCATCTCGGCGGCGATCAGGCGCATGGTCTCGTCGCTGACGTCCCCCTCCGGCAGGGCTACCCCTGCCTGGTTGCCGCCAAACAGCTTGGCGGCGAATGCATCCATGACATATATTTTCACGGTAAAAACCTCCCCAAACTCTCTTTTTATTTATTATACTAAACTCTGCGCCGGTTTTCAAGCGTCCCGGGACTTGACTGGCTGGAAAATTTCGGATATAATGGCAGTAGAATTTGCGGTACGCCGCTGAAAGGAAAGGAAAATCATCCAAAATGCTGAACAAGCGCAGTCTGCTCTCCCAGTTCCTCCACTTCTCCGCCGCCACGGTGGCCTCTCTGATGGTGTTCTCCCTGTACTCCATTGTAGACGGCCTGTTCGTGGCCAAGGGCGTGGGCGAATACGCCATGAGCGCTGTCAATCTGGCCGTTCCCTTTATGAATGTCATGTTCTCCATTGCCGTGCTGTTCGCCGTGGGCACCAGCACCATCATCGCCATCTATCTGGGCGAGGGCCGCCGGGAAAACGCCAACCGTCTGTTTTCCCAGAATCTGGCGGTTCTGGTGGTTATCGGCCTGGTGATCACCGGGCTGGTGCTGGTGTTTCTGGAGCCCTTCGCCATGCTGCTGGGCGCCAAGGACGTAACGCTGGAGTACACCAAGGACTATCTGCGGGGACTGGCGCCCTTCGCCGTATGCTTCATCGTGTCGTACAACATGGAGATCCTGGTGAAAACCGACGGACGGCCTGCCCTGGCCATCATCACGGTGATCACCGGGTGCCTGACCAACTGTGTGCTGGACTATGTGGCCATCTTCGTGCTGGACTGGGGCGCCTGGGGCGCAGCCTTTGCCACGGGTCTTTCCCAGCTGCTGACCTGCGTCATGTATCTGACCCACTTTCTGGGAAAGCACACCACCTTCCACCTGGTGCGCTTCCGGCCGGACCGGCATATTTACCGCCGGCTGCTGCCCATCGGCGTGGCCGACGGGGCCACGGAGCTGTGCAACGGCCTGATGATCTTCCTGTTCAACCGCACCATCCTGCGCTGCATCGGCCAGGACGGTCTGGTGAGCTATACCATCATTGCTTACATCAATACACTGATCCTGAACATCATGCTGGGCGTGTCCCAGGGGTCTCAGCCGCTGGTCAGCTATCACTACGGGCAGCGGGACCGGAAGGGCTGCCGCCGCCTGCTGCAATACGGCCTGGTGACGCTGGCGGGTATGACGGTGCTGTGCTTCGGCGCGGTGCAGCTGTTCGCCCCGCAGATCGTCCACATCTTCCTGGGCGACAACAACGCCGCTCTCAGCGACGTGTCCGTGGGCGCTCTGCGGCGGTACGGCCTGTGCTATCTGCTGGTTGGCTTCAACGTGCTGATGGGCGGATTCCTGACGGCGGTGGAGCAGCCCCGTCCGGCTATCTGCATCTCCACCGGCCGGGGGCTGGTGCTGCAGGCCGGAGCCCTGCTGGCGCTGGCCGCCCTGTGGGGCGGCGAGGCCATCTGGTTTGCACCGGTGATCTCCGAGGCGGTGTGTCTGGTCATGGCGCTGGCGTTCATGGTACGCTTCTGGAAATCCAACCGGACGCTGGCTGCGGCGTGATACAATTTATCAAATGAGCGAGGCCGCCGGGAAAATATCCTCCCGGCGGCCCCTTTTGTTGCATTTGCAGCTGCAAACTGTCTTGTCATACTATATATTGTAGGTGAAACAGGGGTCAATACTCCCATATCTTGTGTCCATTGTACAGAATGGACAAAATATCCCGGGGATTTTCGTCAGGCATTCTCCCCATATTTAGGGCTTTGGGCTTGCATCAGCACAGGATATGGTATATGATTAAGAAGCTGATTGACCGCTGCCCATTGAGGCAGCTTTTCCTGTGGAGAGAGAAAAATCTGAGGAGAGGGAGGACGTTACACATGAAGATCATCAAGCGCAACGGAGCGGAGGTTGCTTTTGACATTCAGAAGATCGAGCGGGCCATCACCAAGGCCAACAACTCTGTGGCCGAGGCGGACCGCATGACTCCCGTGCAGATCGGGCGCATCGCCGAGTCCGTGGAGCTGCAGTGCCAGAAGATGAACCGTGCTCCCACGGTGGAGGAGATCCAGGATATGGTGGAGCACCACATCATGGCCCATGGGGCCTTTGAGGTGGCCAAGCACTACATCACCTACCGCTATACCCGGTCCCTGGTGCGCAGGGCCAACACCACCGACGACAAGATCCTCTCCCTCATCGAGTGCAACAATGAGGAGGCCAAGCAGGAGAACTCCAATAAGAATCCCGTGGTGAACTCCACCCAGCGGGATTATATGGCCGGCGAGGTGTCCCGGGATATCACCAACCGTCTGCTGCTGCCCCAGGATATTGTGGAGGCCCATGAGGAGGGCATCATCCATTTCCACGACACCGACTATTTCGCCCAGCATATGCACAACTGCGACCTGGTGAACCTGGAGGACATGCTGCAAAACGGCACCGTTATCACCGGCACCATGATCGAAAAGCCCCATTCCTTCGCCACCGCCTGCAACATCGCCACCCAGATCGTGGCCCAGGTGGCCTCCAACCAGTACGGCGGCCAGTCCATCAGTCTGACCCACCTGGCCCCCTTTGTGGAGGTCAGCCGCCAGAAGATCCGCCGCATCGTCCTGGCGGAGATGGCGTCCATCGGCGTGGATCCCGGCGAGGAGAAAATCCATGAGCTGGTGGAGGCCCGTCTGCGGGAGGAGATCCGCCGGGGCGTGCAGACCATCCAGTATCAGGTGGTGACCCTGCTGACCACCAACGGGCAGGCCCCCTTCATCACCGTGTTCATGTACCTGAACGAGGCCCGGGACGAGCGGGAGAAGAAGGACCTGGCCATGATCATCGAGGAGATGCTCCTTCAGCGGTACCAGGGCGTGAAGAATGAGCAGGGCGTGTGGGTGACCCCCGCCTTCCCCAAGCTGATCTATACCCTGGAGGAGGACAACATCCATGAGGACTCCCCCTATTGGTACCTGACGGAGCTGGCCGCCAAATGCACCGCCCGCCGCATGGTGCCGGACTATATCTCCGAAAAGAAGATGAAGGAGCTCAAGGGCGACGTGTACACCTGCATGGGGTGCCGCTCCTTCCTGACCCCGGACCGTTTTACCGACGCCGGGATCGGCAACGTTGCCAACGCCGGGAATTACGAGCCCGGCAAGCACAAATACTATGGCCGGTTCAATCAGGGCGTGGTCACCATCAATCTGCCGGACGTGGCCCTGTCCTCCGGCGGAAATATGGACAGGTTCTGGCAGATCTTCGAGGAGCGGCTGGAGCTGTGCCACCGGGCGCTGCGGTGCCGCCACGAGCGTCTGCTGGGCACCACGTCGGACGCCGCCCCCATCCTGTGGCAATACGGCGCGCTGGCCCGGCTGAAAAAGGGCGAAACCATCGACAAGCTGCTGTATAACGGCTATTCCACCATCTCCCTGGGCTATGCGGGCCTGTATGAGTGCGTGAAATACATGACCGGCAAGAGCCATACGGACCCCGCCGCCACCCCCTTCGCCCTGGACATCATGCAGAAGATGAACGACAAGTGCAAGGAGTGGAAAACCGCCGAGAACATCGACTATTCCCTGTACGGCACGCCTCTGGAGTCCACCACCTATAAGTTTGCCAAGTGCCTGCAAAAGCGCTTCGGCGTCATCAAGGGCATCACGGACAAGGGCTACATCACCAATAGCTATCACGTGCACGTCTCCGAGGAAATCGACGCCTACACCAAGCTCAAGTTCGAGAGCGAGTTCCAGCGTCTCTCCCCGGGTGGCGCCATCAGCTACGTCGAGGTACCCAACATGCAGGACAATCTCGAGGCCGTCATCGATGTCATGCGCTACATCTACGACAACATCATGTACGCGGAGCTCAACACCAAGAGCGACTTCTGCCAGATTTGCGGCTACGACGGAGAAATCCAGATCGTCGAGGAGGACGGCAAGCTCGAGTGGGAGTGCCCCAACTGCGGCAACCGCGATCAGGCCACGATGAACGTCGCGCGTCGCACCTGCGGCTACATCGGTACGCAATACTGGAACCAGGGGAGAACGGAAGAAATTCGAGATCGCGTCATGCACCTTTAGGAAACGAGCCTGGCGCACTTCGCTCGCCAGTCGATTTCACCCGAGCTGCGTAAATCGCTCGGCTGCTGCGGGACTCGAAGGGCAACCACAGTGTGGTTGCCCTTCTCAAACAGTCCTCGCAAGACCGCCTCGCGATTTATCACAGCTCTGAAATCGGGGCTGAGCTCGGTGCGCCAAGCACGAACCTTTGCGACCATAGATGCGCATCACGCAATTTCATAGGTAGAAGTAATCATGAACTACGCCGAGATCAAATACTGTGACATCGCCAATGGCTCTGGCACGCGCACGACGCTGTTCGTGAGTGGCTGCACGCATCATTGCGCGGAGTGCTTTCAGCCCCAGACCTGGAGCTTCGACTTTGGCGAGCCGTTCACGCGCGAGGTGGAAGACGAGCTCATCGAGAGCATGAAACCCTCGTACATACGTGGGCTCACGCTTTTGGGTGGTGAGCCCATGGAGCCGGACAACCAGCGCGGGCTCGTGGTCTTTCTCGAGCGCGTGAAGGCCGAGCTTCCGAACAAGACCATCTGGTGCTTTACGGGCGATTTGCTCGAGGACCTGCTCGACGAGATGAACCTGCGGCGTACCGAGGTCACCGATCGCATGCTCGCCTGCATTGACGTGCTCGTGGACGGTCCCTACGTTAAGGAGCTTCACGATATCTCGCTGCGTTTTCGCGGCTCGTCCAATCAGCGCATCATTGACATGCCCGCGACGCTCGCTGCCGGCGAGGTCGTCATGTGGTCAGACGATCCTGTCTATGCCACGCATACGATGTAGGGGCTACACTCCCAAGAACTCCTTGATTGCAGGCAGCTCGCGCATTGCCTGCGCATAGCCGGCGTCATAACTCGCCTGGAGCTTACCCAGGTCGGTCTCACCGCTGCTGACAGCCATGCCCTCGGCGTAGAAGACATAAGCATTGCCGGCGGTCTCGAGCCGTTCGATTTCATCGCACATGCGATTGTACTTCCACCAGCGGTTTTCGAGTGCGTTTACCACGTAGGGACGGCCCCAAAGCATGGCGTTGGTGATTTTATCGCCCAGGCCCAGGGGCGGGGTCTTGCGGTATTCACGCGGACGCGTGCGCACGATAAGGAAGCGCGTGAAGCCATCTCGCTGTGCGCGGGGAAGCAAAAAGCCCGCTCCTTCGCCCAGGCCACCGTCGTAGTAGTGGCTGTCACCGATCTTGGGGGAGGGCATGACGAGCGGAAGCGTCGATGAGGCGCGTACGCGCACCATCAAGTCCTCGATGGTCTGCATATCATCCTTGGTCCAGTACACGCTCTGGCCCGTGTCGCGGTCGAATGACTCGATGGTGACCTTCGCGGGATTGGCCGTGAAGGTGGCGAAGTCGAAGGGGAGAAAGCCATTGGGCAGTCCCGCTTCTTCGTAGATGTGCTCGGCGTGGAAAAAGCCCTTGTGTTGCAGCAAGGTGTTGATGCCGCCAAAATCGGGGTCCTCTACGAAGTCGACGAAAGAGCGCTTCGTACGGTCGATATCACGCGAGGCATAGTTGACCGTATTGCTCGCCCCGGCGGATAGCCCGTAAACGTTGTCGAAGAAGATGCCGTTTTCGAGTAGCACGATTGCCAGTGCGCTCGTGTAGCTCGCGCGCATGCCGCCACCTTCGAAGATGAGGGCGGTATCGAACACGTTGCTTGTGAGTTCCTGTTGCATGAGGCTATTGTAGCGCTGCAATTGGCGAATGAGACAAAACTTGCCGGGGCACTTTTGCCTTATCATGGGCGCATGGACGAGAAGATTACGGAGCTGGCGGGATACCATGTGCGCATCAGGCGCCGCGCGCGCATGCGCAACATCCGGCTGCGCGTTGAGGGCGACGGCACGCTCGTCGTTTCCGCACCGCTATCGGCGACAATGGATGAGATGCGTGATGCCGTGGAACGCCATGCCGCCTGGATCGAGCGCCAGCGTGCCCGGCTCGCCGAGTCCCCCATGGCCCAAGCCGCCTATGCGAGCGATGAGGACAAGCGTACCTGGCGCGTGCTCGTCGAGGCGGCGGTTCCCGTGCTGCTCGAGGTCTGGGAGCCCATCATTGGTGTGCGCGTAAAAAAGCTCGCCTTCCGAAACATGAAGAGCCGCTGGGGTTCATGCCAACCGGCGACGGGACGCGTGTGCATCAATACGCGTCTGGCGTTGTATCCGCCGCGTTGTCTGGAATACGTGGTGGTCCACGAACTCGTGCACATGCTCGAGCCGAGTCACAACGCCCGTTTCCACGAGCTCATGGACGGCTTTCTGCCCGACTGGCGTGAGCGCCGCAAGCTGCTGCGCTAAAAATATCTTGCGACATGCTGCGATGTTCTCGGTACGTCAGTGACAGTTGCCGCTGTATGGCACGAATCGTCTCTTATGGCACATGAGATGGCAAGTTTTGCTTCCTCTGGCACATCGACGGCCAAGTTTAACGACTTGTGGTACATCTAATGTGCCACAAGTCCAAAAACGTGTCATGCTCGAAAGCTTGTTACAAGTTTCTCGCCGTCGCATGTAAAAGCTTCTTGCATGCCCACTATGCGGTACAAGCTGCTATCATGAACTTGATACTTCGGAGAGATAAAGTTGACAGACGAACAGACCTCATATTCGATGATTGACCCGGCCGGGCGCGATCCGTCGCGTACGCTCGACGAGCTGCCCATAGGCGCATCGGCCGTCATCACGAGTGTCGATTGCGAGTCAAACCAGCTGCGCCAGCATATCTTCGACATGGGGCTCACGCCTGGCGTGCGTGTCACGGCGCACAAGGAAGCGCCGCTTGGGGATCCCATCCAGCTTTGCCTGCGTGGCTACGAGCTCACGATTCGCAAAGCCGATGCCGCGCAAATCTCCATTGGCGATATTGACGAGAATCCTGCCGACCGCGAGGAGCCCATCGCCAAGGAAAACACCTCCGACCCTGTCATGGCATCGGAGACACTACATCCCTCCTTTGGCGAGGAGGATATCGATGGCGCTCTCAAGGATGGCGCAAACGAGCGTTACCGTCCGCGTCCCACCGGGCATGTGATCGCGGCGGGAAGGCCCATCAACTTCGCTCTCGTCGGTAATCAGAATGCGGGCAAGACGACGCTCTTCAACGCGTTGACCGGATCGAACCAGCATGTCGGTAACTTTCCGGGCGTGACGGTCGATCGCAAGGACGGCGAGATACGCAATCATTCCAAGGTCACGGTGACGGATTTGCCGGGCATCTACTCGCTCTCGCCCTATACGAGCGAGGAAATCGTCTCGCGCCAGTTCGTGCTCGACGAGAAGCCCAACGCCATCATCGACATCGTCGATGGTACGAACATCGAGCGCAATCTCTACCTTACCCTGCAGCTCATGGAACTTGACGTGCCGCTCGTCATCGCACTCAACATGATGGATGAGGTCACCGCGAGTGGGGGCAGCATCGACGTCAACGTACTCGAGGCCGAGCTCGGCGTCCCCGTCGTGCCCATCTCGGCGGCAAACGATCAGGGCATCGATGAGCTCGTCGAGCATGCGCTCGTCGTCGCCCGCAAGCAGCTGCGTCCCGGCCGCGTCGACTTCTGCGAACCCGACGGACCCGATAACGGGGCGGTGCATCGCTGCATACACGGCGTCATGCATCTCATCGAAGATCATGCGGCGCGTGCCGACCTGCCCCTGCGCTTTGCCGCAACCAAGCTCATCGAGGGCGATTCGCTCGTCACAGAGGCGCTTGACCTCGATGCCAACGAGCTGGATGCCGTCGAGCATATCGTTGCGCAGATGGAGCAAGAGGCCGGCATTGACCGCGTGGCGGCTATCAGCGACATGCGCTTTACCTTTATCGAGAAAGCCTGCGCGAAGTGCGTCTGGCGTCCGCGTGAATCGCGCGAACACGAGCGTTCCCTCAAGGCCGACCGCATCCTGACGGGCAAGTACACGGCCATCCCGATGTTCATTCTCATCATGGCCGTCGTCTTCTGGCTGACATTCAACGTGGTTGGGCAGCCGCTTTCGGACCTATTGGGCGGGGGCATCGAGTGGCTCACGCAGGCCGTGCGCGACGGGCTCGAATCGCTCGAGATCAACCCGCTCGTCGTCTCGCTCGTCTGCGATGGCGTGTTTCCCGGCGTGGGTACGGTTCTTTCGTTCCTGCCCATCATCGTCGTGCTGTTCCTCTTGCTCTCCGCTCTCGAGGATACGGGCTACATGGCGCGTGTCGCATTTTTCATGGACAAGCTCCTGCGCAAGCTCGGCTTGTCGGGACGTAGTTTCGTGCCGCTCATCATGGGATTTGGATGCAGCGTTCCCGCGATCATGGCGACGCGCACGCTTCCCTCCGAGCATGACCGTCGCATGACCATCATGCTCGTGCCCTTCATGAGCTGTTCGGCGAAATTGCCGGTCTACGCATTGCTTTGCGGCTTCTTCTTCGCCCAGTACGCCGCGCTCGCAATGCTGTCGTTGTACCTGCTCGGCATCGTTGTCGGCATCATCGCGGCGTTCGTCTTGAGCCGCACGGTGTTTCGTGGCGAGCCCGTTCCCTTCGTGATGGAGCTTCCCAACTATCGGCTGCCGAGTCTGGGCACCGTGTGTCGACTTGCCTGGGACAAGGCGAAGGAGTTTGCGAAGAAGGCGTTCACGGTCGTGTTCATCGCGACGCTCATCATCTGGTTCCTGCAGACCTTCGACGTGCGCTTCAACGTGGTTGCCGACCAGTCGCAGAGCATGCTCGCGGGTATCGGCGCGATATTCGCCCCCATCTTCGAGCCGCTCGGTTTCGGGGACTGGCGTGCGGCGACGGCCGTGCTCACGGGCTTCATGGCCAAGGAGAATGTCATCTCGACCATCACGCAGCTTGTCGGTGGCAATCTGGCGCTTCTCACGACGCTGTTTACCCCGCTAGCTGCCTACACGTTTCTCGTGTTCGTGTTGCTGTACACACCGTGCGTGATGGCGATTATCACGGTGAGAAACGAGCTTGGTGGCAAGTATGCGGCGGTTATCGTCGTGATGCAGTGTGCCGTTGCCTGGATCGTCGCTTTCATCGTACATGGCATCGGGTTGTTGTTGGGACTGGGCTAGCGGCCGTTTGCCGGGTGACGCCGGGTGACGCAGGACGGGGCGGATTCTAGCGGTCATTGCACGCATGGAAAGGATGTG
>OLOX01003372.1_pt1 | contig 12144 bp, 10 predicted proteins | sample 1672091 | NCBI WGS metagenome assembly OLOX01 (sample SAMEA3136644, study PRJEB25190) | human gut metagenome | reverse complement strand
GAGCTCTGCGAGAAGGCCGTGAAGGAATACATGCACTAAAATTTACTTCAAAAAAGGGGCATAGAAATATGCCCCTTTTTTGAGCTGGATACACTCCGCTGCGCGCACTCGCTTTGCTCGCACACTTGCGGAGCGCAAAGAATCTTTCCGACGCACATGTCGTCGGAAAGATGATCTCAATTTATTTGCCGCCTGCGGGCGGCCTGGGCAGCCGTTGGCGGCTCTGCCGCCTTACGGATGCCGCGTACCCCTTGCGGGTAAAACTCTGCGAGGCTTTTTTAACCGCTGCGTTAGTCGGCGGAGGCGATATGGCTGGCGATGCGCTGCATGATCATGTCGAGGGCGACTAAGTTGTGGCCGCCTTCAAGCACAATGATATCGGCATACTTGCGGCTCGGCTCGACGAACTGCTCGTGCATGGGCTTGACGGTCGTCAAATACTGCGTGATGACGCTCTCGAGCGTGCGGCCGCGGTCGCGCACGTCGCGCAGCGCGCGGCGCAGAATGCGCACGTCGGCGTCGGTCTCGACAAAAATTTTGATGTCAAGCATTTCGCGCAGCCGCGGGTCCTGGAAAATGAGGATGCCCTCGACGATGACGACCTTGCTCGGCCGGATGAGCTCGGTCTCACTTGTGCGCTGGTGGTCTGCGTAGGAGTAGACGGGGCAGCGGATGGCCTTGCCCGCCTTGAGCTCCTTAAGCTGCTCGACCATCAGATCGGTCTCGAAAGCGTCGGGGTGGTCGTAGTTCTGTTTGCAGCGCTCTTCAAAGGGCCTGTCCTGATATTTATAATAGCTGTCGTGGTGCACGACGCTGATATCGTCGCCGAAGTGCTGCTTCAGATGCTCGGTGAGCGTCGTTTTGCCCGAACCAGTGCCACCTGCAATGCCAATGAAGATGGTGTTCATCGCCAGACCCTCCATGAATCGTTTGTTGTTAAGTCAATTATAGGAAGACTTTGGCGAAAAAGCAAGGCCGCGCGGCGGAATGCGGCAAAAATTTGCGTGTTTCGGTTGACGCGGGACAAAAAAGCAAGTATTATATAAAGGAACGCGGCAACGTGTGTGCTCGCGCGCAGAGACTCTATTTTGACAAAAGAAAGGAGCGTCGGCATGAATCTTCTCAAGTGCCCGCGCTGCGGCGAAGAATATTCCCCCAGCTATCGCAGATGCCCGTTCTGCGAGGAGGGAGACCATCCCCGTAAGATCAAGTACAACTCCAGCAAACAGAGCGGCGGCCGGCGCGTTTCGGATAAAAAGCAGACGCAGTCCGTCCGCGGCGCGATGGCGGCGGTGCTCGTCGTCGTGCTGCTGCTTCTGAGCTGGTCGCTCTTTGGTGACAAGATCGTCGCAAAGATCACGCCCGCCGACGACGGCAATACCCCCGGCGTGCAGGACGATGTCAATACGCCCGACGACAGCAATACGAACACGGACGATCCGAACGCGAACAACGGCGACACCACTGACCCGAACACCGGTGATGAGCCGAACGCAAATGATCCCGCAAACGGCAGCGACACAACTGCCACCAATCCCGGCACCACGACAACCCCGTCCACCCCGACGGTGGATGCCTCGGCCCTGAGCATCAAGACGAACGTCGGCACGACGCTGCCCAAGGACGGAAACGGCAACTTTGACTGCACGATCAAGTCGAGCGAGACCATCCGCCTGAGCGTTTCCGGCACGGACGCGGCCGCGACCTGGGCGGTGGCGGACGCGAGCGTCCTGTCCATCTCGGCGGACGGCTTGATCACGCCTGCCAAGGTGGGTACCACGACCGTGACGGCCACCGTTGGCGGCGCGGTGCTGACCATCACGGTGCGCATCAAGTAAAGAGAAAAAGAACGGCCGGGGGCCGTTCTTTTTTTGCGCAAAAAGGGGCGACTTTCCTTGCAAGCACTGCCCGCCTGTGCTACAATTACCTTGAAAAAGTATTTGCAGGAGCTATCGACCATATGACGACCCGTGAATTTCAGCAGAAAAAGCCGCTTTCCATTCTCTTCACCTACTTCAAGCCGCACCGCGGCCTGTTTATCCTGGACCTTGTCTGCGCGACGGTCGTTGCGCTCATCGATCTCGCCTTCCCGCTCGTGACGCGCAAGTCGATGTACGACCTTTTGCCGAATCAGCAGTACCGCACGTTTTTTATCGTGATGGGCGTGATGATGGCGGCGTTCATTGTGCGCGCGCTTTTATACTATGTCATTTCCTACTGGGGACACACATTCGGCATTCTGGTGGAGGCGGACATCCGCCGCGACCTTTTCACGCACGTGCAGGAGCTGGACGTCAGCTTCTTTGACCACAACCGCACGGGCCAGCTCATGAGCAGGCTGACGAGCGATCTCTTCGAGATCACGGAGCTCGCCCACCACGGCCCCGAGGACCTGCTCATTTCGACGCTGACGATTGTCGGTGCGCTCGCCATCCTGTTTTCCATCGAGTGGCGGCTCGCACTGGTCGTGGCGTGCATCCTGCCGGTGTTCATCGCGGTCATCATGTCGCGCCGCAGCAAGATGACGGCAGCCTCGCGCGGCGAGAAGCAGAAGACTGCCGCCATCAACGTCGGCATCGAGTCGTCGCTCTCCGGCATCCGCACGGCGCGCGCCTTTGCCAACGAGGAAGAGGAGATCGACAAATTCAACGCGGCGAACGAGGAATTCAAGGTTTCCAAGCGCAAATTCCACCACGAGATGGGTGTGTTCAACGCGACGATGGAGTTTTTTATGACGCTGCTCTCCGCCGCCGTCATCACGGTGGGCGGCTATCTCATCATGCGCGGCGAGATGAACTACATTGACCTCATCACGTTTTCCCTTTACATCGCAACGTTCATCAACCCCGTGCGAAAGCTCGCGAATTTCTCTGAGATTTTTGCTCGTGGCTTTGCAGGTCTTGAGCGCTTCACGGCGCTCATGCGCGTCGAGCCCGCGCTCAAGGACGCACCGGACGCGAAGGAGCTCGAACACTGCCGCGGCGAGATCGACGTCGACCATGTGAGCTTTTCTTACGAGGGCGAGGAGAATGAAGGCGTGCTCCACGACGTGAGCGTGCACATAAGGCCTGGCGAGATGCTCGCCATCGTCGGCCCCTCCGGCGGAGGCAAGTCGACGCTCTGCCAGCTCATCCCGCGCTTTTACGAGGTGAGCGAGGGCGCGATCCGCATCGACGGGGAAGATGTGCGCTCTCTTACGCAGTCGTCCCTTCACCGCGCCATCGGCATCGTGCAGCAGGATGTGTTCCTCTTTGCCGACACGGTGCGCGAGAATATCCGCTATGGCCGCCCCGACGCGACGGACGAGGAGATCGTCGAAGCGGCGAAGCGCGCGGAGATTTACGATGATATCATGGCCATGCCGCACGGCTTCGACACCTATGTCGGCGAGCGCGGCACGATGCTCTCCGGCGGTCAGAAGCAGCGCGTGTCCATCGCGCGCATCTTCCTTAAAAACCCGTCCATCCTCATTCTGGACGAGGCGACGAGCGCGCTCGACAGCGTGACGGAGGTCAAAATTCAGCACGCTTTCGACGAGCTCGCGCGTGGGCGCACGACGCTTGTGATCGCGCACCGTCTCTCGACCATCCGCTCGGCGGACCGCATCCTCGTCGTCGAGAATGGCCGCATCGCCGAGCAGGGCAGCCACGAGGCGCTGCTCGCGCAAAACGGCGAGTATGCGTTCCTCTGGCGCACGCAGAATGGGAAAGCATGATGGACAGACGGCAGCTTTTGGATCGCGCCGCGCGCAATGGCGACGAGCGCGTGCTGCTGGCGCACATTCTGGACAAGTGTGAGCAGAGCAGAAACCGCAATATCCCGTCGGCGACGGACTTTCTGAGCCCCGCTGAGCAGCGCAGCGCGCAGGACCTGCTGCACGCCGCCGCCATTCATGACGGCTGCGCCTTCTGCGGTGGATTTGAGCGCGCGGAGCGGAGAATGCTCCTCTTTCTGCCCGACTGGCAGGAGGAAGCGGATGAGAGCGAGTACATGACGGCGCTCCGCTGCACGTATCGCAAGGAAGATTCGCTGACGCACCGCGACTTTCTCGGCTCGCTGATGGCGCAGGGCGTCACGCGCGAAAAGCTCGGCGACATTTTGGTGTCGGAGGGCTCGTGCGATTTGATCGTCTCGCGCGATATCGCGCCGTATCTGCTGCAAAACGTGACGAGCGCGGGGCGCGTGAAGCTCTCGGTCAGCGAGATCGAGCTTTCTGACTTGAGCGTCCCCGAGCTCAAGGTCAAGGAGATTCGCGACACGGTCTCGACGCTGCGGCTCGACGCCGTGGCGGCAAGCGGCTTTTCGATGAGCCGCGGCAAGGCGCAGGAGCTCATTTCCTCGGGCCGCGTGCAGCTCAACTACCGCGAAACGCTCAAGAGCGACGCCCCCGTCGCGCAGGGGGATGTGATCTCCGCCCGCGGCCTCGGCAAGTTCGAGGTCGCCGAGGTCGGCGGCCTGAGTAAAAAAGGAAGAACGGCGCTGCTTCTGCGCCGATACCTGTAAGGAGAATCAAACAATGACGATGGATGAAAAGATCGCGCGCATCAACGCGCTGGCGCACAAGGCCAAAGCTGAAGGCTTGACCGACGAGGAGAAGGAGGAGCAGGCGCAGCTGCGCCGCGACTACATCGACTCGGTGAAGGCAAACCTAAAATCCCAGCTCAATACGCTCTATGTGCTGGACGAAAAGACAGGTAAAAAGACGAAGATCGTCGACTTTGAGCGCGAGCGCGCCGCGAGAGCGGGCAAGAAAAAGGAGAACAGGTAAATGAGCAAGGATTTTGAATACGATCCCGAGACCGGTTCGTTCCGCTTTGACGAAGGGAGCGGGAAGACGAAGAAAAAGAACGATGTCGACGTCGGCGGCTGGATTTTGATCGCGGCGCTGTTTGCCTTCGGCCTGTGGCCCATCGGCCTCATCGCGCTCATCTCCAAGCTCTCGGACAAGCCGAAGAAGGTGAATTCCTCGCGCGGCGGCATGCGTACGTCCACAAGCCCGAATGCAAACGTTTCCTCGCACAGCAAGGTGGAAAAGTCCGTGGTGAAGACGGCGAAGCAGATGAACCGCGCGCCGAAGACTTCCGACAAGACCGCGCGCACGCTGATGATCATCGGCGGCATTATCGCCTTGGCTGCCGGCAGCGGGCTGATCTCGAACATCGGCGAGATCATCGGCTACGGCTGGTATTCCTACATGGCCGAGTATATGCTGTCCGAGTGCGGCTTCCTCGCCGGCGGTATCGCGATGTTTGCTGCCGGTCAGCGCATGAAGCGCCGCAGTGCACGCATCGCGCGCTATCTCGCCGTGATGGGCGAGCGCGGCTACATCAGCGTGGAGGAGCTCTGCACCGTAACGGGCAAGAGCCGCAAAAAGATCGAGAGTGACCTTGACTACATGGTCGAAAAGGGTCTGCTCGGCACGGGCGCGTACTTAGACAGCGGCCGCGGCATCTTCTTCCGCAGCGCCGACGCCTTTGCCGACTACGCGAATGCGACCGCGAAAAAGGAAAACGTCACGCCCAAGGAGGCCAACGAGGGCTATGCGGGCGCACTGCGCGCCATCCGCTCGGCCAACGACCGCATCGCCGACGCCGTGCTGAGCGAGAAGATCGATCATCTCGAGACCGTTGCGGGCAAAATTTTCCGCGAGGTCGAGGAGCATCCCGAAAAGCAGCAGCAGGCCGCGACGTTCCTCAATTACTACCTGCCCACGACGCTCAAGCTGCTTGACAGCTACGCCAAGTTTGAAGAGGCGGGCATCGAGGGCGAGAATCTCTCCCGCGCGCAGGAGCGCATCGAAGAGACGATGGATGCCCTCATCAAGGGCTTTGACAAGCAGCTCGACGATTTGTACCGCAACGAGGCGATGGACATCGACAGCGATATCCGCGTGATGGAAAATATGCTCCGCCGCGACACGGCGAGCGTGGAGGACGATTTCGGCCTCGGCGGCGCGGCAGTGCAGCGCGCACCGGATGAGGAATAAGGTGCTGCGCCGCTCTCATACGCTCTATGAGGAGAAAGGACAAGAGGCATGAAACAAACCGGCAGACGATTTGACGCCGCAGCCTTTTACGGCGGCACGAACAGCGAGGCCTACCGCTATCTCGGCGCGCACCGCACGCGGCGGTCGGGGAAAGACGGCTACGTCTTCCGCACCTGGGCGCCGAACGCCGCGTATGTGTCCGTTGTGGGCAATTTCTGCGGCTGGAACGGCTACGCCCACCCGATGGAAAAGAACGCGGACGGCTTCTGGGAGTGCTTTGTGCCGTCCCTCAAGCGCTACGACACCTACAAGTTTGCTGTGACGGCACAGACGGGCGAGACCGTGCTCAAGGCCGACCCCTATGCTTTCCACGCCGAAACCCGCCCCGGTACGGCCAGCAAGCTCTATGACCTCGGCGGCTACCGCTGGGGGGATGACGAATGGCGCGTGAGCCGCGCAAAGGCACCCCTCGACCGCTCGCCGCTCAACATTTACGAGGTCCACCTCGGCTCATGGCGGCGGCACGAAAACGGCGATTTTTACGACTACCGCACGCTCGCGCGCGAGCTGGCGGATCACGTTCTGGACCTTGGCTACAACTGCGTCGAGCTCATGCCCGTCACCGAGTATCCGCTTGACGATTCCTGGGGCTATCAGTGCACCGGCTATTTTGCCGCAACGTCGCGCTACGGCACGCCCAGGGACTTTATGTACTTTGTCGACCATCTGCACCAAAAGGGCATTTCCGTCATTTTAGACTGGGTGCCGTCGCACTTCTGCAAGGACGCGCACGGCCTCATCGACTTTGACGGCACGCCCTGCTACGAATACGCCGACCCCAATAAGCGCGAGCACGAGGGCTGGGGAACGCGTGTGTTCGACTATGGCCGCGGCGAGGTGAAGAGCTTTCTCCTTTCCTCTGCTGCGTTCTGGCTGCGCGAGTTCCATGTGGACGGCCTGCGCGTGGACGCGGTCGCGTCGATGTTGTACCTCGACTATGGCCGCGAAAATGGCCGTTGGACGCCAAACATCAACGGCGGGCACGAGAATTTAGAGGCCATCGACTTCCTGCGCGCGCTCAACGAGATGGCGTTTTCCGTCGACCCGAACGCGCTGATGGTCGCGGAGGAGTCGACCGCGTGGCCGCTCGTCACACGGCCCGCCAAGGATGGCGGCCTCGGCTTCAACCTCAAGTGGAACATGGGCTGGATGAACGACATGTGCCACTATTTGAAGCTCGACCCCTGGTTCCGCCAGTTCCACCACAAGGACATCACGTTCTCGCTGATGTACGCCTTTTCGGAGAATTTCGTCCTGCCGATCTCGCACGACGAGGTCGTGCACATGAAGGGCTCGCTTCGCGGCAAGATGCCGGGGGATGACTGGCAGCAGCTGGCGGGCGTGCGCGCGTTTACGGCGTACCTGCTCGCCCATCCGGGGAAAAAGCTCACATTTATGGGCGCGGAGCTCGGCCAGTGGCACGAGTGGGATTTTGCCTCTCAGCTCGACTGGTATTTGCTCGAAAATAAAGAAAATCAGCAGACTCAGCGGTTTTTCAAGGACATCAACCGCTTTTACCTGTCGCAGAGCCCGCTTTGGGACATTGACTTTTCGTGGGAGGGCTTTGAGTGGCTCGTCGCCGACGACAACCACAACAACGTCGTCGTCTTCGTCCGGCGCGACCGGAAAGGTCGCGAGCTCATCGCGGCGGTCAACTTCTCGCCCGTCGGACGCGCAGACTACCGCTTCGGCGTCCCGCCGAAAAAGACGTACCGCGAGGTGTTTACCACCGACCTTCCCGCATACGGCGGCACGGGCGACTGGCGCAACGAAGGAGAGCTTTTGACCGAGTCCATCCCCTCGCACGGCAAGCCCTGCTCGCTGTGCGTGACCATCCCGCCGCTCGGCGCGGTGTTCTTCGCGGGCAAGGGTGAATGGCAGGAGGAGAAAGAACCGACAAGTGAGCCGTCCGAGCTGTGACCGGACGAGAAGAAACAAGGAGGAGAGAACAAGCGTGAAGAAAGAATGTATCGCCATGCTGCTTGCCGGCGGCCAGGGCAGCCGTCTCTACGTGCTCACGGAGAATATGGCGAAGCCCGCCGTGCCGTTTGGCGGCAAGTTCCGCATCATTGACTTTCCGCTCTCAAACTGCGCCAACGCTGGCATCGACACCGTCGGCGTTCTGACGCAGTACCGCCCGCTGGAGCTCAACCGCTACATCGGCTCGGGCCAGCCGTGGGATCTCGACCGCGCGGACGGCGGCGTGCACATCCTGCCGCCGTATCAGAGCGCGGGCGGTGCGTCGTGGTATAAGGGCACGGCCAACGCCATCTTCCAGAACATCGGCTTTGTCGACATGTACGACCCCGAGTATGTGCTCATCCTCTCGGGCGACCACATCTACAAGATGAATTACGCTAAAATGCTCGCTCACCACAAAAAAGCGGGCGCAGATTGCACCATCTCCGTCATGGAGGTGCCCTGGGAGGATGCGCCGCGCTTTGGTATTATGAATGTGGATGAAAACGACACGATTACGGAATTTGAAGAAAAACCCGCGCATCCCAAGAGCAACCTCGCGTCGATGGGCATTTACGTCTTCACGTGGAAAAAGCTGCGTGAGTACCTCATCGAGGACGAGAGCGACGAGGCGAGCAGCAACGACTTCGGCAAAAACATCATCCCCAAGATGCTCAAAAATGGGGAAAAGATGGCGGCGTACCGCTTTTCCGGCTACTGGAAGGATGTCGGCACGCTCGACTCCCTGTGGGACGCGAACATGGATATGCTCGCGACCGGCAGCGGACTTGACTTACTCGAAAAGGACTGGCCGATCTACGGCCGCTCCGTCTCTGCGCCGCCGGCGTATCTGGGGCAGAACGCGCACGTGGAGCACAGCGTCGTCGCACGCGGCTGCACGGTCGAGGGCGAGGCGGAGAACTCCGTCCTCTCTGAGCGCTGCACGGTGGAGGAGGGCGCAAGCGTCCAGTACTCCATCCTGATGCCCGGCGCGGTCGTCAAAAAGGACGCGCGCGTCTCCTACGCCATCATCGGCGAGAACGGCGTCGTCGGCGAGCACGCCTTTGTCGGCGCGCCGCCCGAGGCGGTGCCGCCGGAGCAGTGGGGCATCACGGTGCTCGGCCCCGGCGCGGCGGTCGCGGATGACTATGTGCTGCCTGCCAACCGCATGCGCAGCGTGGACGGAAAGGAGACGGTACGATGAACGGACTGCACGGCATCATCTTTGCCTATGAAAAGGCTCCCGGCCTTCGCGAGCTGACCGAAGCGCGCATGCCCGGCTCTGTGCCGTTCGGCGGGCGCTACCGCGTGGTCGACTTCATGCTCTCCAACATGGCGGGCGCGGGCATCACAGACGTCGGCGTTGTGCTGCACGGCAACTATCAAAGCCTGCTCGACCACATCGGCAGCGGCAAGACGTGGGACATGGCGCGCAAGAACGGCGGTCTCAAGCTGCTGCCGCCCTTTGCCGACGCGCGCAAGTTCGGCGTGGAGGAATTCCGCGGCAAGATGGAGGCGCTCTCGGGCGTGCGGTCGTACCTGCACGAGATCCGGCAGAAGTACGTCGTCCTGTCCGACAGCGACCTTATCATCAATCTGCCGCTGCAGAAGGTGCTGGACGCGCACATCGAAAGCGGCGCGGACATCACCTGCGTCTGCACCGAGAGCGGCCAGTTTGTGGAAAACGCCACGTATTTCACCGTCAACGAAGCGGGCCGCATCACCGAGACGCGCTGCGCGCCGCACAAGGCGAGCGGCTGCCGCAGCTTGGAGATCTACCTTCTGAGCCGCGACCTTCTTATCTCCCTTGTGGACGAGTGCGCCGCGCAGGACAAATACAGCTTTCGCAGCGACGTTCTCGGCGGTATGGGCGATCAGCTCGACCTGCGCGCCTTCCTGTGGGACGGCTTTGCTGCGCAGCTGCGCACGGTGCGCGAATATTATGAGCGCAGCATGCAGCTGTTAGACCCTGCCATTCGCGCAGAGCTCTTCTGCGCCGAGCGGCCCATCCTCGCCAAGGAGGATGACGAGGCGGCGTCGTACATCGCGCCAGACTCGCACTGTGTCAATTCGCTGATCGCCGACGGCTGCCAGATCGAGGGCAACGTAGAGGGGAGCATCCTCTTCCCGGGCGTCAAGGTCGGCAAGGGGAGCCAAGTCAAAAACTGCATCCTCTTTAAGAATACCGTGGTGGAGGAGGGCGTGACGCTCGGCTGCGTCATCGCCGACAAGGACGTCCACATCCGCCGCGGCGGCACGCTGATCGGACACGAGAGCTACCCGCTTGCCGTAAGCAAGGGCAGCATTGTATAAAAGCAGCAAACAGAAGAAAGGAGCTTGCAGATGAACATTTTGTATGTGACGAGCGAGGCGGTCCCCTTTTGCAAGACGGGCGGCCTTGCCGACGTGGCCGGCAGCCTTCCGCAGGCGCTCGCGGCAAACGGAGACCGCGTGAGCGTCATCCTGCCGCTTTACGAGCGCGTGAAGGACAAGTGGGGCGAGCAGCTCCACTTTGAAAAGTGGACGTTCGTGCGCCTTGCGTGGCGCAGCGTCTACTGCGGGCTCTTTTCGCTCGAGCGCGACGGCGTCACGTGGTACTTTGTCGACAATGAGACGTATTTCCGCCGCAGCGAGCTCTACGGCTACTATGACGACGGCGAGCGCTTTGGCTTTTTCTCCCGCGCGGTGACGGAACTGCTCAAGTCCCTGCCGCAAAAGCCCGACGTTGTCCACTGCAACGACTGGCAGAGCGCGCTTGTGCCCATCTACATCAGGGATGAAGCCGTGCGCGACGACTTTTATAAGGGAATCCGAACCGTCATTACGGTGCATAATATCGAATATCAGGGCCGCTACGGCAGCCGCACGGTCGAAGACCTGTTCGGCCTGGACCATGGCTGGTTCGACGGCGGCACGATCGAATTCGGCGGCGATGTGAACCTTTTAAAGGGCGCGATCGTCACGGCGGACGCCGTGACCGCCGTGAGCCCGACCTACGCGCAGGAGCTCAAGTACGCGTACTTTGCCCACGGGCTGGAAAACGTGATGAGCATGAACGCGCGCAAGCTCCACGGCGTGCTCAACGGCATCGACATGGAGCGCTACGATCCCGCGAGCGACCCCAACCTGACGGCGAACTACTCGCTCCGGCGCATGGCCGGCAAGGCGAAGGACAAGGCGGCGCTGCAGCGCATGATGGGCCTTGCCGAAAGAAAGGACACGCCCGTGGTCGCGATGGTCTCGCGGCTCGTGAGCCACAAGGGACTCGACCTCGTGTGCGAGACGCTCGATTACTTCATGGAAAAGGATATGCAGCTCGTCGTGCTTGGCAAGGGCGACGGGAAGTACGAGTCCTTCTTCTCCTGGGCGCAGGCGAAGTACCCGGGCCGCGTGGCGGTGCATCTCGGCTACTCCGAGAGCCTTGCCATGCAGATCTACGCGGGCGCGGACCTGTTCCTCATGCCGTCCAAGAGCGAGCCGTGCGGCCTGAGCCAGATGATCGCCATGCGCTACGGCGCGGTGCCCATCGTGCGCGAGACCGGCGGGCTGAAGGACACCGTTCACGCCTACGAGGCGTGGAACGGCGCGGGCAATGGCTTTTCCTTTACAAATTATAACGCGGGCGATATGTGCTACGTCATCGGCGAGGCGGTGGACCTTTACCATCAGAAGCCGGAGGCCTACAAGGCTCTGCGCAAGCGCGGCATGGCCGAGGATTTCAGCTGGGCGCGCAGCGCGAAAAAATACCGCGAAATTTACGATTCCATCTGCAAATAAGGTAGGTACAAAGAAATATGGATATCACAACGACACAGGGAATGAAGCAGGCGCTTACGGATAAGCTGCGCCTGGGCTTTGGTGTGACGCCCGAGGAGGCCGACGACGCGCAGGTGATGCGCGCCGCGGCGCTGGTGCTGCGCGACGTGATGACCGAGCGCGGTGTGGAGAGCCGAATGGCCACGCGCCGCGAGGAAAAGAGGAAGGTGCATTACCTTTCCATGGAATTCCTGCTGGGCCGTTCTCTGAAGAACAATGTGTTTAACTTAGGAATGACCAAGGAATTCAATGAAGCGCTGCAGGATGCGGGAACCAGTCTGGATGAGCTGTATTATGAAGAGGAGCAGGACGCCGCGCTGGGC
>OLOX01003367.1_pt1 | contig 12166 bp, 11 predicted proteins | sample 1672091 | NCBI WGS metagenome assembly OLOX01 (sample SAMEA3136644, study PRJEB25190) | human gut metagenome | reverse complement strand
GCGCACGCCTGATAAGCGTGAGGTCGATGGTTCAAGTCCATTCAGGCCCACCATTATTGAAATTTAAAAGCTTTAATAAAGCTTTTTTTTTCGCATAAAATTAAAAAGGTGATGATATGAATTTTATTAAAATGCAAACGCTTGGGAATGATTATGTAATAATTGATTGCCTAAGTTATAAGAAAAATGATCTTTTGAAATTAAAAAGTAAAGTTAAATTACTTAGTGATTACCATTATGGAATAGGAGCAAGAGGAATTATTTTTATAACCTCATCAGCTAAAGCGGACGTTAAAATGATAATGTATAATCCTGATGGAACTGAAAGTAAAATGTGTAGTGATGGTCTTAGATGTGTTGCTGTGTATTTAAATAAAAAAGTAAAAAAAGTAAAATTTGAAATAGAAACAAAAGCTGGAATTATACCTGTTTTAATAGATAAGGATGTTATTATTAATATGGGCAAAATTAATATAACTCCTAAAAAAATACCGGTTATAACGGATAAAAATATTTTTATAAATGAAGATATATATGTAGCTGGTGAAAGATTTAAAACAACATGTCTATCTGTAGGAAATCCACATGCTGTTAGTTTTGTTGATAATGTTGATAATATCAATTTAAAAGAAATAGGACCATATTTTGAAATGCATTATCTCTTTCCCGAACGTGTTAATGTAAATTTTGTTCAAATAATTAATGAAGATGCAATTAAAATAAAAACATGGGAACGTGGTGTAGGTGAAGTTTTATCTTGTGGAAGTGGTGCTTGTGCAAGTGTAGGGGCTGCTATATTAAGCCATAAATTAGATCAAAATAAAATAATTGAAGTCACATCAAAAGGAGGTATGCAAAAAGTTAAATGTTTAAAGAATGAAGAAATGATTTTAAAAGGAAAAGCTAATTTTATTTATAAAGGAAAAACTTATATAAAATAAATTTCACTATTTATTCACAATTTCGACGATAATTAAACAATATAATATTATATAATCAAATTGTCGAAAGGAAGATCAAAATGAAAAAACAGTGAATGTAATTTGTGTTTTTTTAATTGCTTTAGTGCTAATAACAGGATATTATACTGTTACTAACTCTAAAAATAGTGCGCCAAATTTTAATCCAAACAATATGGAAAAGCCAACAACAAGTAATGATCTTAGTACAAATAACTTAATAATTCTTGGAATATGTACATTTGTTTTAATAACTAGTTTAAGTATTATTGTTGATTCATCATCAAGCGTTTATAAAACCGCACCTATGTTTTTTATAACTAATACCAAATCTACTATCAATTTAGAAAACACAACCTTAACATATGGAATTAATATCCTTTTAAGTATAAAAGGTACTAATGAATGGGAAAATAGTGGAAGTAATGGTGGCGATTTAGAATTAAATGCTACTAATCAAAAATTAAGTGGTGATATCATCTTAGATTCATTAAGTAGTGTAGATATCAATTTAAAAAGTAGTACTTTAACATCAACTGTTAATAATAATAAAAAAGCTAAAGAAGTAAATATTAGTATTGATAAAAATTCAAAATAGAATGTAGAAGGAAATTCATATATCAATACTTTAAAACTTACAAACAATGATTTAAATCTAATTAAAGATAATGGTCATAATGTTTATTATGATAAAGAAGCTAACGAATGGTTAGATGGTAAAACATATACCTTACAAGATGGTGGTAAGTTAATACCAAGATAAAAAAACAATTTTTGATTGTTTTTTTTGAATTTAAATGTTATAAATAAAAAAATTTGATATACTATTAATTAGGGGAAGTGCGATTTTTATGAAAAAATATCTAATAGTATTGTTCTTTCTTTTATCAATATTTCTTATCATGACTGAACCTTTAATTGATTTAAAAGGAAGAAATGAAATTATTTTAAATTTAAATGATAAATATGTTGAACAAGGATATAGTGGTAAAACAAGAACAAAAGAACTAACAAAACAAGTAAAAGTAGAAAATAATATAAATAATAAAAAGATTGGCGATTATGAGGTAAAATACCAATTAAAAAATCTATTTAATACTAAAACGGTTGTTAGAGAAATTCATGTAGTAGATAACCAAAAACCGAATATAATACTAAAAGGAAAAACAGAAATTGAAATGTGTCCTAATGATAATTATGAAGAAGAAGGATATGAAGTTAGTGATAATTACGACAAAGATTTAAAATCAAAAGTTAAAATCGTAAAGACAAATGATCAAATTATTTATAAAGTAAAAGATAGTAGTGGTAACGAAGATATAAAGATACGTAAAATTATTTCCAAAGATAAAGAAGCACCTAATTTAAAATTAGAAGGTGAGGAAGTAGTTATATTAAAGAAAGGTGAAAAATTCAACGATCCAGGATATCAAGCAATTGATGATTGTGATAATGATATATCAGCTAATGTTCTAAAAATGGGAAGCGTTGATTCAAATAAGGAAGGACTATATAAACTAACTTATGTCGTAAAAGATAAAACAGGTAAAGAAACAAGAAAATATCGTGACGTTTTCGTAACAAATCATAATAATTATAATGGTGGAATTATTTATCTTACATTTGATGATGGACCAAGTGAAGATGTAACGCCATTTATACTAGATATTTTAAAAGAAGAAAAAATCAGAGCTACCTTTTTTGTTACAGATAAAAAAGAAGAACTAAATTATTTAATTAAAAGAGAACAAAAAGAAGGCCATACTGTCGCACTTCATACAGCTACACATAATTATTCATATCTTTATTCTTCACCTGAGGCTTATTTTGAAGACTTAAAAACAGTTAGTGAGAAAGTAAAAAGAATTACAAAGAAGGAAGCTAAAATAATTAGATTTCCAGGTGGTAGTTCTAATACTGTTAGTAAAAAATATTATCCAGGTATTATGACTTATTTAACGAGTGAAGTAAGTCTTAGAGGATATAAATATTATGATTGGAACATTGATTCTGAAGATGCAACAAGAAGAGTAGATGAAAATAAAGTTTATGAAAATGTTGTATCACATTTAAAACCAAATCGTGAAAATATTATTTTAATGCATGACTTTAGTGCAAATGAACCAACTAAAAATGCTTTAAGAAGAATAATTCAATATGGAAAGGAAAATGGATATATATTCGCACCTATAACCGAAAATACAAATGAAATCCATCACCATATTAATAATTAAAATATTGACATCTAAAAAAAAATAGGCTATAATTTTTTTATCGACTGTGAAAGAGAGAGTAATAAAAATCTTTTATTTAAGCGAGTTAGGTATGGTGGAAGCTAACAATAAAACTTTTATGAAAAACACTCTGGAGTTGCTTATATGAAATTAGTAGTTTAAGCCGGTTTACCCGTTATCTAAATTAAGTGATCATGTAATGATAATTAGGGTGGTACCGCGGATACAAACAGTAATTCGTCCCTTTTGGGACAAAATTACTGTTTTTTTTAATGAGGAGGAATATTATGAGTAAATTTACAAGTGAAATGGTTGATGATTACGCTGATAAATTATTAATCGGACTTACAAAAGAAGAAAATAAAATGGTTTTAGATGAATTTGAAATAATTGATTCTAACATTGATATTATTAATGAAATACCAAATATTGAAAAGGTAGAACCAATGACACATTGTCTAGATAATTTTGAATATGAATTAAGAGAAGATGTTAAAGAAGAATCAGTTCCAATTGAAGAATTATTACAAAACTGTGATTTATATACAGATCGTGAAGTAGAAGTACCAAAGGTGGTGGATTAATATGGAATATATGAACAAAAGTATTGAAGAAATACATGAAGCTTTAAAAAATAAAGAAGTAACTAGTAAAGAATTAATAGAAGAATCTTTAAAAAAATCACATGAATTACAAAAAGAATGTAATGCCTTTGTTACAATTTTAGATGATGCTAAAGAAGTAGAAGTAACAGATGAATTATTATCAGGAATTCCTTATGGAATAAAAGATAACTATAGTACTAAAGGAATTTTATCAACAGGATCTTCAAATACCTTAAAAGATTATGTTCCCTTTTTTACAGCAACAGCTATTAAAAATTTAGAAAAAAAAGGTGCTATTGCTGTTAATAAAACAGTAATGGATGAATTTGGAATGGGTGGAACAGGAACAACTGGACATACAGGTATTGTAAAAAACCCTTGGGATAAAACACGTATGACAGCAGGATCATCAGCAGGATCAGCAGCCGCTGTAGCAGCAGGTGTATATCCATATGCAACAGGATCAGATACAGGTGATTCAATAAGAAAGCCAGCTGCTTATTGTGGAATTGTAGGATATAAACCAACTTATGGAATGATTTCAAGATATGGACTTTTTGCTTTTGCTAGTTCATTAGATCACTGTGGAGTCTTAACAAGAAGTGTAGAAGATGCTGCCATTGTTGTAGATAATATGAAGGGTATTGATAAAAATGATATGACAAGTTGGGATTCAAAAGATATTCATTTAAGAAAAGCCTTAACAGGTGATGTTAAAAATAAAAAAATATGTTATATCAAAGAGATTTGTGATATCAATAATTACCCAAATGCAACAGATGAATTAAAAAAACATTTAGAAAACTTTATGAAAGCATTAGATAAATGTCGTGAAATTGGAATTGAAGTAGAAGAAGTATCCGTAGATCAAACATTACTTAATGCAGTAGCTTCAACTTATGTTGTAATATCTTGTGCGGAAGCAACATCAAATATGTCTAACTTAACAGGAATCATTTTTGGACCTAGAGGTGAAGGAGATAATTATATCGAAATGATGAAAGATTATCGTACTAAAGGATTCTCACCACTTATTAAAAGACGTTTTGTTATTGGGTCATATGTTTTACAAGCTCAAAATAAAAATAGATATTTCCACAATGCTCAACGTGTAAGAAGATTATTAGTTGATGAATGGAATAAACTATATGAAAAATATGATGCTGTAATACTACCTGTAGGAAGTGGACCAGCTAAACATTTAGATGGATCTTTAGATATGTTAAATGAAGACACAGTTGTTTTGGAAGAACATATGCAAATTGGAAACTTTGGTGGGTTCCCATCCATTACCATTCCTGATGGTTTTGTAAATGATCTACCAGTTGGTTTAAATATTACTGGTAAGCGTTATGATGATGAAAATGTTTTAAATATTGCTTATGCAATTCAAAATACTATGAATTATAAAAATCAAATTGCAAAGGAGGTAAAATAATGGATAAATATAAAGTATTAATTGGACTTGAAATGCACTGTGAAATAAGTGAGACAAATACTAAAGTTTTCTCAAGCGCTGAAAACTCATATAATGATGTTCCAAACTCTAATATAAGACCAGTTGATATGGCCTTTCCAGGAACTTTACCTGTTGTAAATAAAGAAGCTGTAAGAAAAGCTTTAATGGCAAGTATGATTTTAGGATGTAAGCAACCAGAATATATGTACTTTGAAAGAAAAAACTATTATTATCCTGATCTTCCAAAAGGATTTCAAATTACGCAGGAAACAAAACCCGCACCAGTTGGAATTTATGGAAAATTAGATTTTGAATGTAACGGAGAAGTTAAGACTGTTCGTATCAATAACCTACACTTAGAAGAAGATGCCGCTTCTAGTGATCACTATTCAAGTTATTCAACTATTGATTATAATAGAGCAGGTGTCCCACTTCTAGAATTAGTTACAGAACCAGATATTCATTCAGCAGATGAAGCTGTTGCTTTCCTAGAAACAATGCGTTCTATCTATCAATATTCAAACATAAGTGAAGCTGATAGTAAAAAAGGACAAATAAGATGTGATGTCAATGTTTCAATTATGGATAAAGATAAAGATGAAACAGATGCTTCTAATTGGGGAACAAAAATAGAAATCAAAAACGTTAACTCTTTTGGTGGTGTAAGAGATGCCATTAACTATGAAATAGAACGTCAAATAGAGGCAAAAGAAGATGGAACATATGATGAGATGGAACAACAAACACGAAGATGGGATGAAGAATCTGGAACAACTATTTATATGCGTAGTAAAGTAGATGCAATTGATTATAAATATTTTGTTGAACCAAATATTCCTAAGTTTAAAATTTCTAAAGAATGGTTAGAAGAAATAAGAAAAGCTATTCCTAAATTAGCTGGTGAGAGAAAAGAAATTTATATAAATGAATATAATTTATCAGATTATGATGCAACTAATTTAGTTAAAGAAAGAGAAATATCCGATTATTTTGAAGAAACTTTGAAAGAAAAAGTAGATCCTAAAATGGCTTCTAACTGGATTACTAGTGTTATTTTAGGTCATCTTAATAAAAATGATATTTCAATCAAACAAATCTTTGTAACACCAGTAATGCTTTCTGAATTAATTAAAATGGTTGATAGTGGTAAAATATCTTCAAAACAAGCAAAAGAAGTTTTATATAAAGCCTTAATGGATGAGAAGGAACCAAGTAAAATTGTTGAAGAAGAAGGTATGCAACAAATTGGTGATGAAGATTCAATTAAAACGATTGTTTTAGAAGTATTAGAAGAACAACCAAATGCGATTGAACAATATAAAAATGGAAGAACAAACATTGTAGATTTCTTGGTAGGTCAAGTTATGAAAAAAACAAGAGGTCAAGCAAATCCTGCTATGACAAGAACTATGATGATTGAAGAAATAGAAAAAAGATAGGTGAAATATGAAAATATTAAATTTAAAAGATGTTTATGAGAACATAGAAAATTATCTTGATAAAGAAATATCTTTAGAAGGATGGATTAGAAATCATAGAAAACAAAAAGAATTTGGCTTTATTGAATTTTATGATGGAACAGCTTTTAAAAATATTCAATTAGTTTATGATAATAAATTAGAAGATTTTGATGAAATTACAAAATTACATATTGGTTCATCTATCAAGGTAGAAGGTAAGATAGTTAAATCTTTAGGAAAAGGTCAAGATTATGAGATCGTTGTAAGTAAAATTAAGTTAGAGGGTGATTGTCCAGAAGATTATCCTCTTCAACCAAAAAAACATACGAGAGAATTTTTAAGAGAAATAGCTTATTTAAGACCAAGAGCAAATTTATTTCAAGCCGTTTTTCGCATTCGTAGTCTTGCTGCAATGGCTATTCATACATATTTTCAAGAAAGAGGATATGTATATCTTCATGCTCCTCTAATAACTGGAAGTGACTGTGAAGGAGCAGGAGAAATGTTTCAAGTAACAACGCTTGATTTAAATAAAATACCTAAAAATGCAAATGGTGAAATCGATTATAAAAAGGATTTCTTTGGTAAACCTTCATCTCTTACCGTATCTGGTCAATTACAAGGTGAAATATTTGCTATGGCTTTTAAAAAAGTTTATACATTCGGTCCAACTTTTAGAGCTGAAAATTCTAATACGAAGACACATGCTAGTGAGTTTTGGATGATTGAACCAGAAATAGCTTTTTGTAATTTAGATCAAGTTATGGACGTTGAGGAAGATATGTTACGTTATATTATTAACTATGTAATGGAACATGCAAAAGATGAAATGGCTTTCTTAGATCGTTTTGTTGAAAAGGGTTTAATTGAAAAATTAAAGGTAGTTCTTAATAATAAACCTGTTAGAATTACTCATAAAGAAGCAATTGATATTTTAATGAAAGCTGATGAAAAATTTGAATATGAACCAAAACAAGGAGAAGATTTAGCTAAAGAACACGAAAAATATTTAACTGAAAAATATTTTAAAGCACCTGTTTTTGTAACTGATTGGCCAAAAGATATTAAAGCCTTCTATATGCGATTAAATGATGATCAAGAAACAGTTGCTGCTGTTGATATGCTAGTTCCTGGTGCTGGTGAATTAATGGGTGGTTCTCAAAGAGAAGAGAGAATTGATATTTTAGAAAAACGTATGAAAGAATTAAATGTGGGTACAAAAGATTTAGATTGGTATTTAAATTTAAGAAAATATGGTGGATGTAAGCATTCTGGATTTGGAATGGGATTTGAACGTTTATTAATCTATTTGACAGGTGTTGAAAATATTCGTGATGTTATACCATTTCCTAGAACACCAAATAACCTAGATTTTTAAAGGAGTAGATTATAATGAATAAATATCGTACAAAGTATTGTGCAAAAATAACAGATAAAGACATAGAAAAAGAAGTAAGGGTAGCTGGTTGGATTGAAAACATTCGTGATCATGGTGGTGTTATTTTTGTTGATGTTCGTGATGAGTCAGGTGTTATTCAGTTAGTTAGTAATGACGATCATATTTTTGATGGTTTAACTAAAGAATCAACTGTTACTGTAAATGGAAAGATAAGAAAAAGATCAGAAGATGATTATAACTTAAAACTTAAAACTGGTAAATTAGAGTTATTAGTTGATAGTATTGAAGTGTTAGGAAAAGCAAAACATATTCTTCCTTTTGAGGTTATTACATCTCATGAAGTAAATGAAGAAGTGAGATTAAAATATCGTTATTTAGATTTAAGAAATCCTAAGGTTCATGACAATATTGTTTTTAGAAGTCAAGTTATTGATTATTTGAGAAGTAAAATGAAAGATTTAGGTTTCTTAGATATTCAAACTCCAATTTTAACTGTTTCGTCACCAGAAGGAGCAAGAGATTATATTGTTCCTTCAAGAAAGTATCATGGTAAATTTTATGCTTTACCTCAAGCCCCTCAAATTTTTAAGCAATTATTAATGGTAGGTGGTTTTGATAAGTATTTTCAAGTCGCACCTTGTTTTAGAGACGAAGATGCAAGAGCAGATCGTACAGCTGGTGAGTTTTATCAGTTAGATTTTGAAATGTCTTTTGCTACAGAAGAAGATGTTTACGAAATTGGTGAAGAAATCTTTTATGATACCTTTAAGAAGTTTACTGATAAAGAGGTAAGTCCAAGACCATTTAGAAGAATTTCATATCGCGAGTCTATGGAAAAATATGGAACTGATAAACCAGATTTAAGAAATCCACTTGAAATAATTGATTTAACTGAAACATTAAAAGATACAACTTTTAAACCATTTCAAAAAACAACAATAAAAGCTATAGCTGTTGATGATTTGGCTTCAAAATCTAATTCTTGGTTTAATGATTTAGTAGCTTATGCTAAAACAATTGGAATGCCAGGTATTGGATATATAACAGTGATGGATGATATGTCATTTAAAGGACCTATCGATAAATTTTTAACGGAAGAAGAAAGAGTAAAATTGATTGAAAAGGCTAATCTTAAAGCTGGAAGCGTATTATTTTTCATAGCTGATCGTAAATTTGCTGCAACTCTTGCTGGAAATATTAGAGATGAATTAGGAAGACGTTTAGATTTAATTGATAATAATAAATTTGAATTTTGTATTATTAATGATTTTCCAATGTATGAATACAATGAAGAAACTAAACATTATGATTTTACGCACAATCCATTTAGTATGCCACAAGGTGGACTTGATGCTTTAAATGGTGATAATTTAGAAGATGTTTTAGCTTATCAATTTGATTTCGTTTGTAATGGAATTGAGATGGCAAGTGGAGCTGTTAGAAATCATGATTTAGATATTATGAGAAAAGCTTTTGAACTTGCTGGTTATAGTGAAGATGAATTAAAGGAAAAATTTAAATCTCTTTATACAGCCTTTAGTTATGGTGCGCCACCTCATGCAGGTATGGCACCTGGTATTGATAGAATGCTTATGTTAATGCGTGATCTTCCAAATATTCGTGAAACGAGTGCCTTCCCACTTGCAAGTAATGGTCAAGATGCTATGATGGGATGTCCAAGTGAAGTTACGGAAGCCCAACTTAGAGAAGTTCACATTAAAGTCAGATAATCTGACTTTTTTTCTTGACCAAAAATATAATGAATACTATAATTAAAATAGGTGGAAGTTATGAAAAATGAGATACTAAATTTTGTAAATTATCTTAAAAATATTCGAAAATATTCTCTAAATACAACCGAAAGTTATAATAAAGATTTAGAAATATTTTTTCTTTTTTGTGAACCTTTTTATGAACCAACATAAACTATTTATGATATTTTTCTTTGCGTTTCGCAAGAAATACTTTTGCGATTTCCAGATCTTCCGGTGTTGTGATCTTGATATTACGATAGGAACCTTCCGAAAAGCGGATTTTCACCCCGGTCTCATGTTCTGCTACCATGGCATCATCTGTAATCCCGGTCATTTCTTTCTTAAGGATGCTGGTATATGCGTCGTAGATCAGCGGATACCGAAAGATCTGTGGAGTCTGAACGATCCATACACTGCTGCGATCCGGAGTTTCACTGACATTTCCCTCCGCATCTGCAATCTTAACCGTGTCTTTGGAGGGCATGCCAACAACACTGGCACCTGTCTGTGCTGCTGCCATAAGTCCTCTTTCAATGATCTCATGATCAATAAACGGTCTGGCACCGTCATGGATCAGTACGTATTCCGTGTCTTTGCACGCACGAAGTCCTTCATAAACGGAATCATACCGCTCTTTTCCACCGGATACTACGGCAGAAACTTTTGTAAAACCGTATTTTTCCACGATTTCTTCTCTGCACCAGGAAACATGCTCCTCCCCTGTCACCAGAATGATATCCCGGATCAGCGGACTTTCCTGAAAACAGCGCAGAGAATAACAGAGCACCGGCATTCCGTTAAGCTCCATAAACTGCTTCTGTATTTTGCTGTGCATACGCTTTCCCTGCCCTGCAGCCAGGACAATGGCTGTATTTCTGCACTCTCCCATGATCAATTACCCCGGATTCTTTTATCTTTCGCCAAGTTTCAGGTTCGGAACTGCATTCAGGTCCCAGCTATGGCGTGTTCCCTTGATATATTCATAATAGGCAGCCACTCCGATCATTGCCGCATTATCCGTACAGAAAATCGGTGACGGACGGTAAAATTTGTATCCACGGTCTGTGCATGCCTTTTCCATGGCAGCGCGAAGTGCTCCATTGGAGGCAACACCTCCTGCAATAGCAATTTTTTTCATGCCAAAATCAGCTGCCGCCTGCATGGTATGTTCTACCAACACATCAACAACCGCTTTCTGGAAGGATGCCGCGATATCCGCACGGTTTACTTCCTCGCCTTTCATTTTTGCACCGTTTAAGTAATTAAGAACTGCAGATTTCACGCCGCTGAAGCTGAAATCATATGGATTTTCGCCGATTTTTGCACGTGGAAACTCAATGGAATCCGGATTTCCCTCTTTTGCAAGCTTGTCGATCTTTGGGCCTCCCGGATATCCAAGACCGATGGCACGGGCAACTTTGTCAAAAGCTTCCCCTGCTGCATCATCTCTGGTACGTCCCAGGATCTCAAACTGGCCATAGTCTTTCACAATGACAAGATGGGTGTGTCCACCGGATACAATGGCACAGAGAAATGGCGGTTCCAGATCCGGATGCTCAATATAATTGGCGGAAACATGTCCTTCTATATGATGCACGCCTACCAGGGGCAGATTTCTTGCATAGGCAATGGCCTTGGCTTCTGCCACGCCTACAAGAAGCGCGCCCACAAGCCCCGGCCCGTAAGTTACACCGATAGCATCAATATCATCCAGGGTGACATTTGCCTCGTCCAGCGCTTCCTGAATGACCTGATTGATTCTTTCGATATGGTTTCTGGAGGCGATTTCCGGTACAACGCCTCCGTACAGTTTATGGATCTCGATCTGTGATGAGATCACGTTTGATAAGACAGTCCTTCCGTTTTTTACAACGGAGGCTGCCGTTTCATCACAGGAGCTTTCAATACCAAGAATTAATGTATCTTTCATTTTTTTCAGTCCTCTTCAAAATTCAGTTCCACACTTTTACCGTCTTTTCCCGGCCATGCCTTCGGAAAGATCTCACGGACTGTATCCATGTAATCGTCCGGACGTACCAGAGACGGGCTGTAATGGGTCAGCCACATTTCCCCTACTCCCGCATCCCGGGCAAGGGTAGCCGCTTCACGAAACGTCATATGCTTGTAGCCTTTTGCCTTTTCAATCTTGTCATCTTCACCGTACATTCCCTCGCAGATAAAAAGATCGGAGTCTTTTGCATTGCGCAAAATGGACTCTGTTGGTCTGGTATCTGTGGTGTAGGTAAGCTTGATCCCTTTTCTCGGCGGACCAAGTACCATATCCGGTGTGTAGATC
>OLOX01003361.1_pt1 | contig 12176 bp, 10 predicted proteins | sample 1672091 | NCBI WGS metagenome assembly OLOX01 (sample SAMEA3136644, study PRJEB25190) | human gut metagenome | reverse complement strand
CAAGTGAGGAGAAAAAACGGTAGGAAAACGATGGAAAGCCATCTATTTCAAGCGGGCCGTTTTCCCGCATGAAACCAACTTCAAAGCAGGGTGATGAGCAGCCACGCAAGGCCGCAGGCTGCCGCGCCGCACACGGCCCAAAGCCAGGCGGGCCAGCGGAAGCGGCGGCGGGAGCCGCCCTGACAGCGGGCATAGTTGCGGGCGATACGCACCGCCTGATCCACCAGCTGGCGGGAGCTGACACCGCCGCCATCGGTGGGGAGAATGAAGATCGCCTGTTCAAAGATCCGCGGGTCGGGTGAGTCAACGACGATGACGCGGCGGGAAACGCCTTTAACCAAGTGGATGCCCTCCTTGCTGCATTTGTTACAGCCCTAGTATCGCCGGGGCGGAGGGAAGTTATACGGTGAAATGAGAAAAATGCGGCGCGTCACACCCGCTTTTTTCCGTCGCCCAGCCGCTCGGCCCGGAGGGCCAGCACGGCGCAGTCGTCATCGCCGTGCCAGCGATCCTCCGCCTCGCGGAGGATGAGGGACACCAGCTGGCGGGGAGATGTGCCGTCCCAGCCGGCCAGCAGATCCTGTAGCCACTCGTCACTGTCGCCGGTGACACCGTCGGACACCAGCACCAGCCAGTGACCGGGGGACAGGGTCAATCGCTGGGGCTGCGGGTCGCGGTCGGCACTCTCCAGCCCGGCGGGCAGGGCGCTGCCCGCCAGCCGTGTCACCGTGCCGCTCTTTTTCAGGTAGGACGGGGCAGCGCCGTACTTATACAGCGTGACCACGCCGGAGGCGCTGTCCATGCAGGCCAGGTCGATGGTGGTAAAGCCCGCGCCGCCCTGACAGCGGAGCATAAGGGCGGTGTTCAGCGTTTTCAGCGCCGGGGCGGCATGGATGCCGGCGGCGAGGAACTGGCGCAGCAGTCGGACGGTCATGGCGGCCTCGTGATGGGCGCTGTCGCCGCTGCCCATGCCGTCGGACAGCAGCAGGTACGTCCTGTCCCCCACGGCGAAGCAGGCGGCCTCGTCACCGCAGAGCGCCTCGCCTTTCTTGGGCCGGGTGGCCAGGGCGGTGCGGCAGACGTACCGGGGGCGGGCCGGGGCATTCTCCGCTTCCTGACGTGTCAGGAGCTGGGAGACCTGGGCGTACTGCTCACGGGCCAGGCGGTAGGCCGCGTCCAGCCGGGCGTGGTGGGCGCGGCGCTGGAGAAAGCCCCGGAGCTGCTCCTCCAGCGCCGACAGCAACTGAGGAAAGCGGATGCAGCGGGCGGCGAAGTAGGCGGGGAAGTCCTCGGCCAGGGGCTTACCCCGGCGGAGCAGCCGGGGGCAGGCATCGTTGAAGGCGTTGTAGGTATCGGTATAATGGGACTGCCAGCAGTCGGCGCGCAGGGCGCAGTCGCGGCAGACCTGCTCCGCCGCACGGTCGAACAGCACGGCGGGGTTCTCGGGGCGGAGGGCAGGAGCTTCGGCGGGCAGGCTGTCGTACACCGCTTGGAGTGCCGCCGCCGGGGCGGCGGCCATGTCCGGGGCGGGCAGACTGGCCAGCGGCGCGGCGGGCAGCAGCAGATACGCGCCGCAGGCGGCGATGAGTTCACACAGCAGGGCAAAGGGCTGGACATCGCCCAGCAGCCACGCGCCGCACAGGCCGCCGGCGCAGAACGCGGCGGCGGACAGGATACGGGGCAGCGACCGGGCGGCGGCGCAGGATGCGGCGGCAAGGGCCAGCACCACGGAGGCGTAGAACGTGTCCACGGCGCAGAGATCCAGCGTAAGGCCCGCCAGCGCCCCGGCGCAGATCAGGTCGGCGGGGCGGGCGGAGCGGCTGAGGGCCAGCAGCAGCACGGCGGCGGCCAGCATGGCGGGCGAGAAGCCGTACAGCGACAGGCGGCTCAAGGCGGCGCAGACACCCAGCAGCAGCAAAAAACGGCCATTGCGGCTGTCCTCCGCCGGGCCGCCCAGTCTTTGCGGCCACAGGCGGACGCAGCCGTAGAGCAGGGCCAGCGACGCGCACCACAGCGCCCACTGCCGTCCGCCCCGCTGCCACAGGTAGGCCGTCTGCACCAGGGATGACGCCAGCACGGCGGCAAGGGGGCGAAACCAGTCGCAGCGGTACAGGCGGGTGGTGCAGAAGGACGTGTTGGCGCAGAAGATGAGCAGCGCTGCCGCGCCCAGACGCAGGCCGAGCTGGAAATCCAGGAACGCCAGCGCGCCCAGCAGCGCACACGCCACGGAGGCGAGGCCGCTCCAGCCCGTGCCGGAGACGGCCACCGCCGCCAGCGTCCAAGGGCTGAACTGGCCGCCCAGCGCGGCGGCGGACAGGAAGAAAGCGGCGGCGGGCGCGGCCAGCGCCGTAAGCGGCAGCGGCGCGGTGCGGCTGATCCCGCGAAGCAGTTGTTTCAAGGCTTGTCCCTCCCCTTTCGGTCAATGGTCATATTGTAGCGGAAAAGAACGGCGAGATATGTCGGGAAATGGGGAGGAAGGGACGCAGGAAAAAATATGGCGGATGCTGGCTTGTCATTTTGCGGCGAGGATGGTAAAATGACAGGGAAAACCACAGGGAGGTGGAGCGGATGAAGCGGTATATTTCTCTGCTGCTGGCGGCGGTGATGGCGTTGACCATGACGGCCTGCGGCGGCAGGAGCGATACGGATACGGAGGACATCGGCGGCACGGTGCGGCCCGGGGTGACGGAGAACACCGGGACGGGCACGGTGCAGCCGGGGACGGACGATGAAACGCAGGACGGGTTCGAGCCGGGAAGCGTCAGCGGCGGCGTGTACGCCAACGAGTTCGCCGGGATCGGCTGCAAGCTGGACGACAGCTGGGTGTTCTACACCCAGGAGCAGATGGCGGAGCTGAACGGCGTACTGACCGAGGGCACGGACAGCGAGGACGTGAAGGCCATGCTGGCGGACAGTCCCAGCATCTTTGATATGTACGCCGTGTCCACCGACGGGCTGATGACCATGAACGTTGTGTTCCAGAACCTGGGGCTGCTGGGCGGCGCGGCGGTGAGCGCGCAGGACTATGTGGAGCTGTCCGCCGGGGAGCTGGGGGACACGCTGAGCGCCTACGGGTATGAGAACGTGGCGGTGCAGGTGTCCGCCACCGATTTTGCGGGGACGGAGAAGTGCCCCGCCATCACCGTGACCGGGGAAAAGGGCGGAACGGCCATGTATGAGCTGATGGTATGCCTGAAGACCGGGAACTACGTCTACTGCGTGACGCTGTGCAGCTTCACGGAGGACGTGACGGCGCAGATGGCGGAACTGTTCTACGCGCTGGAGGAATGAAGCACGGCATGGAGCAGAAGGTCAAGCAGGATACTATCCACATCGGCGCGAATATTCGGCGCATCCGTCTGTCTCAGGGTATTGGGCAGACGGAATTGGTGCGGCGACTTCAGCTGGACGGTGTGGAGATGACGCGGGAGACGCTGGTGAAGATCGAGCGCGGCACACAGCATTTGCAGGCCGCGCAGCTGCGGGGCATCCGTGACGCGCTGCACACCACATACGATGAGCTGTTGGCATGAAAAAACCGCCCGGAGGGCGGTTTTTTCGCTGGTGGGGCGATGAGGGCATCGCAGAAATCACGCAGGCGGCGGAACGCGCGCCGCCCCAAATAGCGGGCTTCCTGCTGGGTCTGCGCGGCCTGGCCGTAGAGCGCGCGGGCGTTATCGCGCAGCCATTGCGCGGCGGGGGGCAGATCCTCGCGCGGGCTTTGGCAAAGCAGACGCTCTGCGCGTCGAATGGGGGAGATGATGGATACATTGCTGCGCGGGCTGCCGATCATGCGCGCCTCCGAAAAATCGCATGGAACCATGCGTTATTGCTGCGGTTTTACAGCGTTTATTGTGGCGCGCAGCGGCGGATTCCATACAAAAAGCAGCCGGATGAACCGGCTGCAATGGGCAGTGAAAAAATGAAAACTGTTTTTACTCCGCGGGCTTTTCGGCCTTTTTGGCGCGGGGCTTGCGGGCAGGCTTTTCGGCTGCCGCGGGGGCAGCTTCAGCGGGCTCGGCTTTGGGTTTGCGGCCCCGCTTGGCGGGTGCTGCTTCGGGTGCGGCAGCGGCTTCTGCCTTGGGCTTCCGGCCGCGCTTGGCCGGGGTCTTTTCCGGTGCAGGTTCCGCTTCTGCCTTTGCCTTGCGGGTGGAGGTCTTTTTGGGCTTTTCCTCCTTCACGGCAGGCTCAGCCTTGGCGGTCTTCGTGGTCTTGGCGGCTGTCTTTTTGGCAGCGGTCTTTTTCACGGTCTGGGCCGTCTTGGCCGGATCTGCTGCCTTGCGGGTGCGCTTGGTGGGCACCTCAAAATACAGGGTGCTCATGGGCGGCAGGGTGATGGTAATGCTCTGCTCAAAGCCATGCAGGGGCTTCTTGTGGGTGCGCACGGACTTGTTATGGACCGCGCCGGAACCGCCGAAGGCCTCGTCATCGCTGTTCAGCACTTCCTTGTATGTACCTGCCACGGGTGCGCCCAGGGCATAGCCCTCGCGCAGGACGGGGTTGAAGTTGCAGACCACCAGGATCTGCTTGCCGTTTGCATCCTTGCGCAGGAAGGCGATCACGCTCTGCTTGGAGTCATCGGGCACGATCCACTGGAAGCCCTCCCAGCTGTAATCGATCTGCCAGAAGGCGGGGTGCTCTTTATAGAAGGCGTTCAGGGTCTTGACGTAGTTCTGCAGCTCGGTGTGCTTGTCGTAGTCCAGCAGCATCCAATCCAGCTGCTTTTCCTCGTTCCACTCCGTGAACTGGCCAAACTCCTGCCCCATGAACAGCAGCTTCTTGCCGGGGTGGGCCATCATGTAGCCGAAGAAGGTGCGCAGGTTGGCAAACTTAGCATCGTACTCGCCCGGCATCTTGTTGATCAGGCTGCCCTTGCCGTGCACCACTTCATCGTGGCTGATGGGCAGCACAAAGTTTTCGCTGAAGGCATAGAAGAAGCTGAAGGTGACCTTGTTGTGGTTGCCCGCGCGGAAGAGCGGGTCGGTCTTCATGTAGCTGAGCATGTCGTTCATCCAGCCCATGTTCCACTTGAAGTTGAAGCCCAGGCCGCCGTCGCTGGCCGGTTTGGTGACCATGGGCCATGCGGTGGACTCCTCCGCGATCATGCACTTGTGGGGGTGGCGGCCCAGAACCGTATCGTTCAGCTTGCGCAGGAAAGCAACTGCTTCCAGGTTCTCCTTGCCGCCATTCTTATTGGGCTCCCATTCGCCCTGCTTGCGGTTGTAATCCAGATACAGCATGGAGGCCACGGCATCCACGCGCAGACCATCGATGTGATACTGCTCCAGCCAGTACAGGGCGCTGGAGATCAGGAAGCTCTGCACCTCGCTGCGGCCGAAGTCGAACACCATGGTGCCCCACTCCTTGTGCTCGCCGCGCTTGGGGTTGGGGTCCTCGTAGCAGGCCTCGCCGTCAAAATTGTACAGGCCGAACTGGTCTTTGGGGAAGTGGGCGGGCACCCAGTCCATGATGACGCCAATGCCTGCGGCGTGCATCTTATCCACGAAGGCCATAAAGTCCTTGGGGGTGCCGTAGCGGCTGGTGGGTGCAAAATAGCCGGTGACCTGATAGCCCCAGCTGCCGTCAAACGGATATTCCATCACCGGCAGCAGCTCTACATGGGTATAGCCCATATCCTTGATGTACGGGATCAGCTCGTCTGCCAGCTCGGAATAGTTGTAGGGCTTGCCGCCCTCCTTCTGCTTCCAGCTTCCGGCGTGCATCTCGTAGATATTCATCGGGCCGTTGATCACGTCTGCCTTTTTCTGTGCGGCCTGCCATGCGGCATCGTGCCATGCAAAGCCGGACAGATCGTAGACCTTGCTGCCGTTGGACGGCCGGGTCTCGGCGTGGAAGGCGTAAGGATCGGCCTTGTAGACAAGGTCGCCTGCGCGGGTGGTCACGCAATATTTATAAACATCGTATTCCTTCATGCCGGGAATGAACAATTCCCACACGGAATCGCCATCCACCTTGTGCATGGGATGGCTGCCGGGCTTCCAGCTGTTGAAGTCGCCTACCACACTGATGGCTGCGGCGTGCGGTGCCCATACACGGAACACAACGCCGGACTCCCCGACCCGTGTTTCCAGATGTGCGCCGAAGTAGCGGTAAGCCTCGCAGTTATTGCCCTGCTTGAACAGGTACACCGGCAGATCCGATGTATTGCTCTGAATCTTTTCTTCGGTCGGTTTCATAGACTGCTCCTCCCCGTGCGGAAGCCGAAAGCGGCTTTCGCAGCTTTGTACTCTTTTATATTAAAAGGTTTTTACCATTTTTGCAAGACTTTTTGTCCGAAAATCAAATACAATTAACACAAATTTTCTGGCATTCTCTGTATGTTGTGGGCATACCATCCAAAATTTGCAGCTCGACATCGTGTAAACTGCTCATTTGCCAAACGGTTCCGGCGAAAGCGTTGCGAAAAAGAGGAAAGGGTTTCGGCCAGAGCCCCTTCCTGTGAAAATGGAGCACCGGAACGTCCGCAGACGCTCCGGTGCTCCAAAATTATAAATATTCTTTCCGCTGACTATGCGCAGAGCAACGCGGTGCGCAATCCAAATCGTCCTCCTCCCGGCAGCCTTGTGTTCCGTCACACAAAGGCGTATACTGGGGCAAAAAGGAGGCGTTTGCCATGTGGTTCGTTTACGCGCTGGGGTCTGCGGTGTTTGCCGCCCTTACCTCGATTCTGGCTAAAATCGGCATCGAGGGGGTCAACTCCACCCTTGCCACTGCCATCCGCACGGCGGTGGTGCTGCTGATGAGCTGGGGCATGGTGTTCCTTACCGGTACGCAGGCCGGTATTGCGGAGATCTCCCGCCGCAGCTGGCTGTTTCTGGTGCTGTCCGGCCTTGCCACCGGCGCAAGCTGGCTGTGCTACTACCACGCGTTGCAAATCGGTGCAGCGTCCAAGGTAGTGCCCATTGATAAGCTCAGCGTGGTCATCACCCTTGCGCTGGCCTTTGTGGTGCTGCACGAGCCCTTTACCGCCAAAAGCCTCATTGGCTGCGCCCTCATCACCGCCGGCACACTGTTTATGGTGCTGTAACGGTCAGGGATGCACTCCGGGCGTTTTCATGGGGTAGAACGCATTACAAAAACCGTTCCAGCTGGATGCGGTTATCCTCTTCAAAATCCTGCAGCCGCTGGGCAAGGCGCTTTGCGCCCGGGGCGGCGTTGGGGTAGTCCTTGCAGCTTTTTACGCAGTCCACCACCCCCATGCCGCTGCCCTGCGTGAGCATCTCGGCCAGATTGCGGGTGGACTTGTCCGTAAGGGTCTTGAGCCCGATGCCCATTTTCGTGTTCAGCTTTGCCATGGCGCTCTGCCCCTGTGCATTGCCGCCGCAGGCTTCGATGGCGGTGTGCGCCTCCTGATTCAGCTGATGATAAATGTTGCGCTGGCGCAGCAGTTCGGCCTTGAACTGTACATCGTTGGTCATGGGTAAGATCTGCTCCAAGGTGTTCTTGCCCATCTCGGTGTTCTGCACCACCGCTTCCAGCAGGTTCAGGTTGTCGTTTTTCTGGTTTTCCATACAAAAAATCCCCCTTCTGGCCTTAGTCTGCGCCAAAAGGGGGATTTTATACGCTGGTTTTATTCTGCACGCATCTGATCGCCGCCGGCGTTCTGTGCCTCCCGCAGGCGTGCATCGCACAGCTCGTACAGCGCCTGCCAGTTCTTGGCCTGCACATCCTCAAGGCTCGCCACGCCGCAGCTCAGGGTAAAGGGCACCCGGCGCATCATGCCGGTGGTGGTGATGCATTCCCGGGGCATCTGCTGATACAGGTTCTGCATTTCCTCTGCCAGCTGCTTGCCGTCGGCATCCAGACAGCCCACCGCAAAGATGCTGCCGGTCAGGCGGCAGACCACGCGGGCCGCAGGGGTATCAAAGCTCTTTTTCCACTGGTTGCCCACAAAGCAGTGCAGCTGGTCCATCACAGGCTGGCCGTAGGTATCCCGCAGCTTCTGGCCGTTGTCGATGCTCACCAGCGCCACAGCCGCCTTGCGGCCCTGCGCTGCACACTGTTCCAGCTTTTGGGCAAACACCGTTTCCAGATAGCGGCGGTTGTACACGCCGGTAAGGAAATCGTGGCTCATATCCTCGCGGCACAGCTCCCGCTCCCGGGGCGTCATGCGCTCTTCCGGCAGCACATTGCCTGCCAGCGGTGCGCACATTTCCAGCTCCCAGCATTTGCCGTCCGCTTCCACTCTGCGGTGCAGCACACAGTCCACACGGCCATTGCGCAGCTCGTAGTCCACCCGCAGGCCATCGTCCTGCCAGCCGTCACAACGCGGCGCTTCAGTCAGGGTCACTGCCTCAAATACGGCCTGCGCTGAGCGCGCAAGTTCCCGCAGGTCCTGCTCGGTACATTCTTTCTTCATGTAATTTTCCCCATCATCTGCGCACGCGGCGCTCCCGTATCCCGCGTGCAGTCACCTGTTCCCCATACGTTCAGGAACCATCTGCCGCATTATGCATCCCGCGCCCGCCCTGTTTCCGGAAATGCCGGGAACGCATCAGGCAAAGAAAAATGGCATAATGCCGCTTTAGCAACATTATACCATTCAGCTTCCGATTTTACCAGCAAAACGCACAATTTTCTGCCGGAGTTTTTACATTTTCGTCAAATTGCTAAGCTCCCGCCGCTCTGTGCCTTCTGTTTATACGCGGCAGTACACACTGCACTCGTCGTGGATGGTCTTGGCCAGTGCCTTGGCGGCAAAGCCGTCAGCGGCGCGCCATGCCCAGTTTCCGCCCAGCTTGCCGGGCGTGTTCAGGTGTGCTTCCGCGCCCAGACCCAGCCAGTCGTACATAGGGATGATAGCGCGGTCGGCCACCGACCCCAGCGCTGCGCGCAGCAGAGCGATGCGGACATCATCGGTCCGGATGGCCGCCAGCTCCTTTGCGGTGGGCTTTACGCCGGTCAGGTGCAGGTAAGCGGCAGCGGCAGCCTTTTCCTTTTCGGAAGCGCCGTTCTCCCACCAGTCGGTCAGGGTGGTGTTATCGTGGGTGCCGGGATACACCACGCTGTTCTTGACGTGGTTGTGGGGCAGATACTCGCTGTCCCCACCGCTGAAGGCGAACTGCAGCACCTTCATGCCCGGGAAGGTGCTGTCGGCCAGCAGCTTTCGCACGCTGGGGAACAGTTCACCCAGATCCTCGGCAATGATGGGCAGCTTGCCAAGGGCAGCTTCCAGCGCATCGAACAGCTCCATGCCGGGGCCGTTCTCCCACTTGCCGGTGCGGGCGGTGGTGCTGTCCGCCGGGATGGCCCAGTAGGTATCGAAGCCGCGGAAGTGGTCGATGCGCAGCAGGTCGTAGATGCCCAGTGCGTGGCGCACCCGGCGCACCCACCACGCGTAGCCGGTCTTTTTGTGGTATTCCCAGTTGTACAGCGGGTTGCCCCACAGCTGACCGTCGGCAGAGAAGTAATCCGGCGGGCAGCCCGCCACACGGGCAAAGCCGCCGTCGGCATCCAGCTCAAACAGCGCGCCGCCCACCCATGCATCCACCGAGTCGGCAGAGACGTAGATGGGGATGTCGCCCAGGATCTGCACGTCCTTTTTGTTGGCGTAGGCCTTCACCGCCTGCCACTGGGCCGCAAACTTGTACTGCACGAACTTCCAGAAGCCGATCTCTTCCTCGTTTTCGGCGGCAAAGGCAGCAAGGGCCTTCTTGTCGCGCAGGCGGTAGGGCTTGTCCCACTCCACCCAGTTCTTCATGCCGTTGGCTGCCTTCAGGGCCATGTACAGGGCGTAGTCGTCCAGCCACTCCTCGTTGGCAAGGGTAAAGGCATAATAATCATCCGGGAAGTAATAGCTGCAGCCGTGCAGCCCGGCGCACTGCTTGCGCCATGCGGCGTAGGCGGTGCGCAGGACTTTAAAGCGGCTCACATACAAAGTGCCGTAGTCCACCTCTTTGGGGTCTGTGCCCCATTTTTCGGCCTTGAGCTGGGCGGCGGTGAGCAGCCCCTCTTCCTTCAGGGTGTCAAGGTCGATGAAATAGGGGTTGCCCGCAAAGGCCGAGCAGCTCTGATAGGGGCTGTCACCGTAGCCGGTGGGGCTGAGCGGCAGGATCTGCCAGATCTTCTGGCCCGCTTGTGCCAGAAAATCCACAAACTTGAATGCTTCCTTGCCAAAGCAGCCAATACCGTAAGGGCCGGGCAGGCTGGACACCGGCATCAGGATTCCACTTTCACGCATGCTATTACCTTCCTCATTTTTAACATTTTATGGGAATATCGTTGTTTCTTATCATAACATATCCGCAGACTATTTTCCACAGGCAAAAAACGTGGTATACTTATTTTTACGGGATAACCGTCCTTGCCCTCTCCGTCACGGCTTGCGCGGGAGCGCCTGAGAGGGCGAGGACGCTAAAGGTTGCAGCGGCTGTTTCCCTTTACGACCCCACCCGTGAAAATGGGATTCAGGAAAGTCCGCAGACTTTCCTGAATCCCGAAATAAAAATAAATTTTCCGCTGAATATGGCCAGAGCCTGCGGCGGCCATTTTAAATCGTCAAACTGCACCCTGAACAGGAGGTACCCGCGCCATGCAGCGCACAGAAAAATACTTTGAACCGGACGCCTTCCGCACCCAGTGTGAGAGCGTCATCCTTGCCGCAGAGCCGGACGAAAAGACCGGCGGCGGGCGCATTGCGCTGGACGGCACGGTGTTTTACCCGGAGGGCGGCGGTCAGCCCGCCGACCGGGGCACCCTGACCCTGCCGGACGGCACCACGCTGAATGTGACCGATGTGCACGAGCATGACGGCATCCTCTGGCACAGCGTGGACGCTCTGCCGGAAAGCGCTGTTCCCGGCACTGCCGTTTCCGGCTGCATCGACTGGGAATGGCGGTTTGACAAAATGCAGCAGCACACCGGTGAGCACATCCTTTCCGGCATCCTGCACCAGATGTTCGGGGCCGAGAACGTGGGCTTCCACATCGGTTCCGAGGCTGTGCGCATGGACACCAGCGTGCCCATTTCTGCCGAGGGCCTGCAGGCAGCCGAGCTTGCCGCCAACCGCATCGTGTGGCAGGATGTGCCGGTGCTGGTCAGCTACCCCACCCGGGAGGAGCTTGCCGCCCTTGTCTACCGCTCCAAAAAGGAGATCGAAGGGCAGGTGCGCATCGTGACCATTCCCGGTGCCGATGTGTGCGCCTGCTGCGGCACCCACACCCGCACCACCGGTCAGGTGGGACAGATCAAAATTCTGGCCAGCGAGAACTACAAGGGCGGCGTGCGGCTGAGCGTGGTGTGCGGCCAGCGGGCATTGCTTGCTGCACAGGCTATGCGCCAGCGGCAGGCAGAGATCGGGGCGCTGCTCTCGGCCAAGGCCGACCAGACCGCTGTGGCGGTGCATCGCGTCTACGATGAGTATACTGCGCTCAAGTTTACACACTTTGGCGTATGTTCTCAGCTGTTCGATGCACTTGCCCAGCTGGCAAATCCCGGTGAGGATGCCATCCGCACAGTGCCCGGCCTTGACCCGGACGGCCTGCACCGGCTGGCGGTGCGCCTGACCGAAGCCACCACCGGTCTCTGCGCCGCCCTGACCCCCACCGAAAAGGGCACCGGCTACTGCATCGCGCAGGCAGACGGCGATGTGCGCGCCCTGACCAAAGCCCTGAACGCCGCCCTGAACGGACGCGGCGGCGGCAAGCCCGGCATCTGTCAGGGCAGCTGCGCCGCCACCCCGGAGCAGGTGGAGGCGTTTTTGCGGGAGCAAAAATAACCCTCTCAGACAAAAAAGATAAACCTTCCCTTCCTGCCAAAGGCTCCCTCCCAGAGGGAGCTGTCGCCGTCAGGCGACTGAGGGAGTTTCACACAACATCAAGGAGAACAACAAACTATGAGAATGCGTTTCAAACCCTATGCCCACGACGAGCTGATGGCAGCCGACTTCCATGTGCATGAGCCGCTGATCTGGGGCGGCAAGTGGCACGGTCAGTACGCCCGCCCGGAGCAGCCCTTTGTGCTGGAACTGGGCTGCGGCAAGGGCGGCTTCATCTCCCAGCTGGCCTGCGCCCACCCGGAAAACAACTATCTGGGCATCGATATCACCGATAAGGTGCTCATCCTCGCCAAGCGCAAGATCGAAGCCGCCTATCAGGCTGCGGGCCGCCCCATCGACAACGTGAAGATCATGAGCACCGACATCGAGCGCATCAAGG
>OLOX01003355.1_pt1 | contig 12195 bp, 5 predicted proteins | sample 1672091 | NCBI WGS metagenome assembly OLOX01 (sample SAMEA3136644, study PRJEB25190) | human gut metagenome | reverse complement strand
CTATTACTACATTGAAAATCGCGGTGAAGTAGCCAAGATGATTTCTGACATGCTTAATGTATGCGTGCCGAAGTTTTTCCGTGCTCCTTGGCCGGTGTTTTTTGCAAATTCTGGCGCTGAAGCAAATGAGTGCGCCATTAAGTTAGCTCGTCTGTATTCCAAGAAGGAAGGTACGGGTGGCCAGTACATCATTACGATGGATAATTCCTTCCACGGTCGTACGTTGGCAACCTTGGCAGCAACAGCCCAGCCAGCAAAGCAGGAAAAGTTTGCACCTCTGCCAGGTGGGTTTATTCATGTTCCCATGAATGACATGAAAGCGCTGCATGAAGCTTACTTCGAACATGTTGATCAGGTTGCAGCCGTTATGATCGAATGCGTTCAGGGCGAATCGGGTATCCATCCATGGGATCCAGACGTTTTGTTCGAAGTTGTTAAGTTCTGCCGTCAGAACGGCGTGCTAATTATTTGCGACGAAGTTCAGTGCGGTATTTTCCGCTGTGGCGAATATCCCTTTGCCTTCCAGGCTATGGGCATCACTCCCGACATTATCACGATGGCAAAAGGCATTGCTTCTGGCTTCCCTATGGGTGCTTGCGCTGCTCGCATTGAAGTGGCCGAAGCGTTTGAGCCAGGCGATCACGGGTCTACCTTCGGTGGCAGCAATTTGGCTATGGCGGCAGCTCATGCAACGCTGGCAACCTTAACCCGCGGTCACTTTGACGAAGACGTTCAGGAACTGGGCGAGTACTTCGCCGATGCTCTGGCCAAGATTGATGGCATTACAGAAGTTCGCGGTTTGGGCTTGATGATTGGCGCTGATTTGGCTGATGGCATCGATGCTAATGACGTGGTAAACAAGGCCCTTGAAGAAGGCTACCTGTTAAACGCCACCAGCGCGCATACCTTGCGCTTCTTGCCTCCGCTGATTGTAACGAAGCGCGAAATTGACCAGCTTCTGGCCGATTTGCCGGGTATGATTGCCGCAGTGCGCGACGGCGCTAGTGCTCAGAGAGATGCGGCCAAGGAAGCTGAATACGACAACGAAGCCGATGCTCAGGCTGACGCAGAGATTAAAAACACCGTCGAAGAATAAGTTAGATACACCAGAGAAAGGTTTGAGATATGGCAAAGGAAAAGTGCGTACTGGCATATTCCGGTGGTCTGGATACCAGTGTATGCATCAAGTGGCTGCAAGAGGAAAAGGGCTTGGATGTAATTGCCGTAGTTGGCGAAGTAGGCCAGGAGCATGACGGTCTGGAAAAGATTAAGCAGCGCGCACTGGATACCGGTGCAATCGACTGCATCATTGCTGACATGCGCGAAGATTTTGCAGCTGATTACTTATCTAAGGCTCTGTATGCTAACGCTCATTTCGAGAACAAGTACCCTTTGGTATCGGCTCTTTCTCGTCCGCTGATTTCCAAGTATTTGGTAGATATCGCTCATAAGTATGGTGCCAAGTATGTGGCTCATGGTTGCACCGGCAAGGGCAACGATCAGGTGCGCTTTGAAACCTCTATCCAGGCGCTGGATCCTACGCTGGAAATTATTGCTCCGGTTCGTGAGTGGGATATGCACACCCGCCAAGAGGAAATGGACTGGGCTGCTGCTCATGGTGTAACGGTTCCAACTACGAAGTCCAAGCCGTACTCCATCGATGACAATCTGTGGGGTCGTGCTATTGAATGTGGCGTTTTGGAAGACCCGATGAATCGTCCTCCGCTAGATATTTACACGATGACCACCGATCCTGAAAAGGCTCCGGATGTTCCGACCGAAATCGAAGTTGAATTCGAAAAGGGTCTGCCCGTGGCTATTGATGGCAAGAAGATGAGCTATCTGGATATTATTGCCAAGATGAACGAAATTGCTGGTTCTAACGGTTTTGGCCGTATCGATATGATTGAAAACCGCATGATCGGTGTTAAGAGCCGTGAATGCTACGAGGCTCCCGGCGCGCTGGCTTTGATCGTAGCTCATCGCGGCCTTGAGGATATGTGCCTCGAGCGCGAAGTGCTGCGCTACAAGCTACATCTGGAACACGACTGGGCAACCATGGTTTATAACGGTCAGTGGTTTAGCCCCTTAAAGCATGCTGTCGATGCGTTTATGGAAACCACCCAGACCTGCGTAACCGGTCTGGTTCGTCTGAAGTTCTATAAGGGCAACTGCACCATCACTGGTCGTAAGTCCAACTTCTCTTTGTACGACTATGGTCTGGCTACCTATGATGCAGCAGATACCTTCAATCATCAGTCCGCAAAGGGCTTCATTGATCTGTATGGTCTGTCCACGCGTGTATGGGCCAAAAACCGTCGTGAGCAGGGTCTTACCGACGGCGAAATCATTGATGAATAGGAGATGGACTTCATGGCTAATCCAGTAGCAGGCTGGTATCCCGATCCATCTGGCGATCCCACCAAACTTCGTTGGTGGGATGGCAATCAGTGGACGAATGACTACGCAGCTGCTCAGACTAATCAGCCCCAGACGCAGGCAGCGCCAACCAATGCTGCAGGTCAGGGCAATTTCGCTCAGTCTCAGGTTGACCCCAATCAGGCATACCAGGCAAACCAAGCTAGCCAGGTAAACCAGGCTAGTCAGGTTAACCAGGTAAGCCAGGTAAGCCAGGGCGATGCCCAGTATGCTCAGGATCAGTATGTGGCCGAACAGCAAACCTACGGTCCGATGCAGATTTCATCAAGCGATAGGACGCTGCGCCTGGTTGCTTTTATCTTTATGCTGATTTCCACCATTGGTACGTGCTGGCTCATTCTCCCATTGGCTTGGATGATCCCGATGTCGGTTCATTGTTGGGGTCTGTATAAGGGCACCAAAGCGAACTCGGTTGCGTTTGGTGTGTGTACGCTGCTCTTCGTGAGCCTTGTTGGTGGCATTTTGCTTCTGTGCTCCAAGAAAGAAAGGTAAGTTCAATGGCTTTATGGTCGGGACGATTTGAAAAGCCCGTAAGTGAATTTACGCAGGAATTTGGTGCATCACTGCCGGTTGATAAGGCAATGTATCACCAAGACATTGCTGGATCACGCGCCCATGCGCGTATGCTGGCAGCACAGGGCGTCATCTCCAAAGAAGATGCCGATGCAATTGTTGCTGGTTTAAACGATATTGAAAAGTCCATTGAAGCGGGTGAATTTGGCTTCGATATCAATGATGAAGACATTCACATGGCCATTGAAAAGGTGTTAACCGAAAATATTGGCGATGCGGGGGCTCGTTTGCATACGGGCCGTTCGCGCAACGACCAGGTTATCACCGATACGCGCTTGTACGCGAAAGAGCTTGCTAGCGAATTAATGCATGATGTTAACAATATACGTGGAGCTTTGATTGAAGCTGCACGCAAAAATATGGGTACCATTTTGCCGGGTTATACCCATATGCAACATGCTCAGCCGGTGTTGCTGTCGCATCATTTCATGGCTTATTTCTGGATGTTTACCCGCGACTTTAAGCGCTTAAAGCAGGCTTTTGATGCCGCGAATGCAAACCCGCTCGGTTCTGCTGCGCTGGCAGGCACCACCTATCCGCTGGACCGCGAACAGACCACTAAGGAACTGGGTTTTGCCTCAATGATTCCCAATTCTTTGGATGCGGTATCCGATCGTGATTTCCTGCTTGATTTGGACTATGCCTGCTCAGTGGCTATGATTCATCTATCCCGCCTGTCTGAAGAAATCATTTTGTGGTCCACGTCCGAATTTGGATTCATCACGCTAGCTGATGAATACTCAACGGGCTCTTCCATCATGCCCCAGAAGAAGAATCCTGACTTTGCTGAACTGATTCGCGGCAAGTCGGGTCGTGTTGTGGGTGATTTGATGGCTCTTCTAACCACCATGAAAAGCTTGCCTTTGGCGTATAACAAGGATCTTCAGGAAGATAAAGAAGGCGTTATTGATGCCTGCAAGACCTTGCATGATTGCTTGGTGTGCATGAAGGGCATGATTGCCACCATGAAGATTAACGCCGAGGCCATGCGCGCCCAGTCCAAGAAGGGTTATTTGGCTGCGACTGACGTGGCGGACTATCTGGCTAAAAAGGGCTTGCCGTTTCGTAAGGCTCATGAAATCGTCGGGCATTTGGTGCTGTTGTGTGACAAGCGCGGTTGCGACCTAGATGATTTATCGCTTGAAGATTTTAAGAAGGCATCCGATCTGTTTGATTCGGATATTACAAGCGCGCTGGATTTGGAATCTATTGTGGCGGCTCGTACGACATATGGTGGTACGGGCAATGCAGTGGTTAAGCAGCAGATTGAGCTTGGTGCATCCACGCTGGCAGAAGATGAGAAAACTCTTGCCAATGAAAAATAGCTTTTGTTTGCCTGTGAACGAGTGAATTACAGGTGACTTGAGCACGTATTTTGACAGGCGACCTGCAATATGAGCAGGTCGCCTGTGTTTTTAATAGGGATCAAACTGTTAGCGGGATGCCCTGTATTGGTCATGCGTTCTGAAAAGCTAGTGGGTGTCTACGCTTGCAATATGTCCTGCAATGATTGAAACCGCCTGTGCTTGCAATGCGTTCTGCAATGTTAGCGGGTTGCCTGCGCTCGCAATAGGGCTTCGCGTATATCCTGATAGCGGCGAGTGGGGAGTGGCAATTCGGTGCCATCTTCTAATTGAATTGATCTGCTAGTAATGCCTTGTACGTAGTAAGCGTTAGTCAAATATGCCCGGTGTGTTCGCACAAAGTTTTTGGGTAAGGCATTTTCCAATTCGCCCAGGAGCATATTCACGCTAAGCGTGCGATCTGTCATATGCAGAATGCTTCGTTTACCATCGGCTTGGGCGTAGAGCAGTGCGTCAGGATCAATAAGAGTGGTAGTGCTTCCCGCGTTTAAACAGAGGCGCCTGCGATCGGCAAGGGCAGAAGCGCTGTGCTGTAGGATATTTTGCACGTATTCAAACGTGGCTTTGCTTACATGCAGAGGAAATGTTTCTTCTTCTTCGACCTCGTTCCATTCGTTGGACGCCTGAATGCAATAAGCCTGCCATGCGCCATCTTGAAAGCGGCAGCTTATAGTAATGCGCTGTTTAACGGCGGAAATCATAGGCATGTCAAAATTGCTGTGAAGGCCATATTCGCCCATGATAAGCGCCTGATCGGGCGTGCCTGTTTCAATGAGGCGAAAGTCAGCTAATTCCATGGTGAAGGTGGGTATTCCGTCGCCATGATGATCACTGTTGGCAATATCGGTTTTGCAGTAAAACACGTCAGAAGCAGCGCCTATAAATACGCAGTCGTCGGTTATCAAACTGAGAAGTGGCTCGATTTCCTTCGTAGTAGGCCTGAATAGCATCTTGGGCAAGCGTAGTAAGTTTTTTGGCATCAGAAGGGTTTGCTGAGCGATTTTGTTGCACCATGATGCGCTCTCCTAGTTTTCGATATGGCATATAACCAGATCAGACGCTTTGTATGGGTTGTACAGGTAGCGGTTAATCTGGTTACTGTTGCTCATGGCTTTCATGCGGCTATTGTAGATCATGCCATATGAGACGTCATCTATTCCTATATCAAATCGTTCATTCTCTCTTCTTGCCTGTGCTTAATAAAACAAAGATTACATCGATATAGTAGAGGGTCAATAAATATCAGACCTGTTTGATCTGAATGTCAATACAACATGTATTGAGCTGGTATGAGTGCAAAGCATGTGTGGCAAAGCAGATCTTATAGAAGCGCTATGCGGGCGGTATATACGAGAGAGTAAAACGATGATTAATCTCAAATTATCAAAACACCCAAAGCATGAACGTAAAGAAAAGAAGTTACATTTTAGGAATCGCATGCGTGCAGCGATGGGAACAGCGGCGTGTGCATGTGCACTAGTACTCGTTGGCACAACAACTGCGTGGGCGCTGAGCGGGGCAGGTATGCCACTTGGCGGGACAGGCGTGATGCCGTCTGCTACGCAAATGTCTGACCCTGAGGGGGGTGCTGAGGCGGCCCCAACAGCGGCACGGGCGGTAGGGGATTATAGCCAGTTCTGCACGCTCACTGTAGAGGGTGGTGTTTCAGGCGAAGACTATGTCTACGAGTACGACCCGATAAAGGGCACGGGAAACACGCTTACGGTGAAGACGGGCACGCCGCTTACCATTTCCACCGATTCGGACGTGATCAATCCTGATAGTTCCACGCGTATCGTGGTGGATGCGAAAAACGAAGACGGCTCCAAAGTCGCGAACCTCACCTTTAAGAACGTGAACAATGATTGCGGCGAACAGGGATCCCCTGTGGAGGTCAAACAGGGCAACACCCTTAACCTGACGCTTGCGGGCGACGTGGCTACGCCAAATAAGCTTACAGCCCAGTGGCATGCGGGTGTTAGTGTCGCTACTGGCGCGACGCTTAACATTAAGGGATCGGGCGCACTTGATGTTACAGGCGGCAGTGAATCTGCTGGCATTGGTGGCAGTGGCACATCCGCTACCGGTACTATCAATATCGACGGGGGAACCATTATCGCCACGGGAGGCAAAGTAGGCATCGGTGGCAACGGCGCCACGATAAATATAGGTAAAAATGCTCAAGAAGACATTCCCTGCAGGGTTACTGCTACGGGTAGCACTGGTATAGGGGCTGGAGTCTCCTCGACCGCCAAGAGCACGATTTCCATCGACCAGCCGCAAAGAACCGAGGTTTCCGTTACGGCAACGGGTAATAATCGCGGAGCCGGCATCGGTTCCGAGAGTTCACCCGTTGACATAACCATCGGAATGGGCACCGTCAATGCAACGGGCAGCAATAATGCGGCAGGGATCGGGATGGCTTCCAAAATCATGGGGGTCGATGCTTCCATTACGATAAATCCCCCTAATTCTCCGAGCAAGATTACGGCGCAGGGTGGTCCCAACGGTCCTGGCATCGGTGGCGGTGCGGGTTGCAGGGCGACGATTGCCATCACTGCAGACGAACTCACCGCAACAGGTGGCACGGGTGCACCCGGCATCGGTGTCATGCCGAATGGCAGCTCGCTTCCGATTGCCCCTGCCTCTTCCGCTGACATCACCATCAGCTCCGGCAAAGTTGATGCTATAGCGGGCGATGGCAACTCCGCTGGCATTGGCGCTGCTGGAGGTGCTAGTGCTGAAGTCACCATCAAGGGCGGTCGTATTACGGCGAAGCCGGGCAACGAGAGTGTGCAGGCCATCGGCAACGGCACTTCGGAGAATATGGGCCCTGATAACGGGTACCATATCCAGAACGGTTATTTCGCCGAACCCTGCCCTGAAGACATGGTCGAGGGTAAGCCGTGGGATACGATCTATGGCGTGAAGCTTGATACGCAATATTACGTTGCGTATAAGACGACCTATTATGGAGACGAGTATCCCACGAGCGTCCACTTCGTGGGAAAGGCCGAAATATCGATTGGTGAGGACTGGGAAAACCCTACATTTACCAATAACCCCATTGAGCTGGATGCTAAAACATTGAATGCAAAGATCGTGCGCAGTTGGCCTGAGAAAGATCCAGGGTCAGGCAGCCCTACGCAGCCATCCGTAGACGGTCTTGTGATCTCATGGCATAAGGCAGATACGCAGGATGAGTGGACGAATGTCTCTGAGGGCACGCCGAAGGAGGGCGGTACCTATGAGGTGCGCGCGTTGTTGCCTGGGGAAATCGACGAATCATTGTACTATCCGTCCTCGGAAGCAACTATGGACATAGAAATTAAGGGGAGAGCAGACGGTAAGCTTCACGTGAAGAATTGGCCTACTGATTTCTCTCAAACCGATACGGTTCGTGTGGATGCATCCGTCTATTTCGGCGATGACAGGAGCGGTCAGGGCGGGGAAGGCGATTCGTCCGAAGAGAGCACGGAGCTTAAGGATGCGCAGTCGGGAGAGATTGCGCTGTACTACCGTCCTCTCGGTGCTCCTGCAGACGGCTCTAAAGACGTACAACTATCTCAGCCGAAAGATGCGACGAACTACAAATACAACGAAACCGAGCCACTCTACTACAAAGGCGAAAGCGGCGTACTTCCCCTTGGCAGCGAGGTTGTCCTCGTAGTCAAGTATAGTCCCAATAGCAGTATTACTAATTCTCTCGAGGAAACAAAAACCGTCACGGTGCGCCCGGACGCCCCGAAGCTCGTGGGTGAGCAGAGTGGTGCCACGAAGGCTGTCGTAGAGGTGGTCGAAGGGCAGGAGTATGCCATCGTTGAGGGCACGGGTAGCCTGCCTGAGGATGCCGAGTGGAAAAGCTATTTGGAGCCGATTGTTATCGACAATCTGAATCCCGGCACCAAGCTCCGCGTCTGGACGCGGGCAAAAGAGCAAGAAGTTCAGTCTGGTCAGAGCGCTCAGTGGGTCGTATCGAATCCGCTTGAAATCTCAACTCATCAGTTCCAAGTCAGTGCTGCCAGTGATCAGCCGCTTATCTATGGTGAGGACTACACATACGAAAACGGACTGCTCGTGGTGAAGAGCGCAAAGCCCATTGCTATTTCCCTTCAGTCGGGCGTGGAGAGTGCGACAGACAGAATTTCCGTTGAATCTCCGAAAGACGTCACCGCCAATGTGACGCTTGACGATGTGCGTACTTCGGGCTCGCTGGACGTGAAGAATGGCGCACAGGTAAATCTCGTGCTCGCCGAGGGCAGCACGAACGCGTTCGACAAGGTTTCTGAGAGCCAGGAGTGTGCTCTCACGATCGATGGTGCGGGTTCGCTCAACGTGCCCGAATCGACCGACAAAGTCAAATCGCCCATCAGCGTGGACCACGCTTCGCTTGTTATCAACAACGGCATCATCAGTGCGACTTCCTATGACACTGCGGCGATCGGCGGAACCGCTTCTAACATCACCATCAATGGGGGCACTGTCGTTGCGACTTCAAGCAATGTTGGAATCGGTGGCACGCAGCCGAACATCACCATCAATGGTGGCAACGTTACGGCGACAAGCTCCAATGGATTCTGTGCCGCTGTTGGGCTGACCTATGAAGCTCCAGAAGGAGGAACGGTCACCGTCAACGGCGGCACTGTCAACGCGGCGAATACGGGTAGCAGTGGTGTCGCTATTGGCGCTGGCTCGGTTTCAACTTTGAAAAGCATCAAGATAACAGGGGGCGAGGTGGCAGCGAGCGGTTCTGTCGCCCTTGGAGGCAGACCTGCAGACTACCCGCAAAAGTGGGAAGGACATACCAAAAACGTTGAGATAAGCGGTGGCAAGATTAAGCTCAGCGGCACTCCTATTTCCGCTGATAGTAAATCGCTTACGGGCGGGGAGTATAACGACGAAGTGCGCGGGGGTCCAGAGGATATCTGGAATTATATTTACAACAATTTTAACTTGCAGCTTAATTCGGCTTATGTCGTAGGCGCAAACAACCATCCCGATGAACAGGCGCGAGAGATCTATCCTTCAAAGATATACAAGAAGGGTACGTCTTCGATTACCTTTGAAGAGGAGGAATACGAGGTCGGTTATGGAGCGCAGCTCCCAGCTCCTTCAGCGATGTGGGGCGACGAACCGACATCTGAAGACAAGATAACCGTACAATGGCGCGAGCCAGGCGAGGATGATGAAGCCTGGAAGTCTGCTTCGGGCGAGGGTGCGAGTCTGCCAACGAAGCTGGGAACCTATGAGATACGGGCGCAGCTCGCATCTGGGTTCGATGGCGACTTCTACTATCCCTCGGCTACGAGCGATATCAGGACGGTGAACATCGTCAAATCGACTACGTCCATCGAGCCGATTACCTGGAATGGCGATACGCAGACGGGTGAGTTTGCCTACGGGGATACCATCACCGTCAAGGCGAATATCAAGGCGACAGGGTTGCCCGCGTCCAGCGGCAATGTGCTCGACAGCATCGCCGCGTTCGCACGTGGGCTGTTCGCGGGCGAGCTTGCAGAACCGCAGCCAGGAGAGGCGGTGCTGTACTATCGTCCGGCGGGCGCTTCAGGCGACGGGCAAGACGTACAGCTAACCGACCCTCAGAACGTCGCGGATGCGAACGGCGAGCTCGAGTTCTCGTACAACACGAAAGACGGTGTGCTGCCTATCAGCGATAACATCACGCTCGTGGTGAAGTATGTCGGAACCGACAAGATGGATTCCCAAGAACAAACCTGCACCATCAAGCTTGCGAAAGGGGTACATGAAGGGGAATCTCCCTCTACCCCCACGCTCGAGCCTGCGCAGTGTGGTAGCTCGCAACTCGCTGTGAAGGCACAGGCAGATTCTGGTTTGGAATACACCGTTACCTCAGAAGACAAAGCTCCTGCGACGGATGCGGTGTGGACGTCAGCAACGGGCGCCGAGAAGGGCGTGCTGGTATTGAACAGCCTCTCTGATGGAAAAACCCCGCTTTCGCTTGATACTCAATACTACATTTGGACGCGCGTTGTCGCGACAGAGGTAGTGGATGCTTCGGCTCCATGTGATAAGCCGCTTATTGCGTCCACGTGGGGTTTTGCTATTGAAAAAGAGGGCGGCGATCCTGAATACGGTGCGGATTACACTTATGAAAACGGTGTGCTTACGGTAAAGACGGATACACCGCTTACCATTAAGAATCAAGAAGGACTTGACCAGACGGACGACAGCATTGTTGTGAGCGTGGCAAGTAGCGCAAAGTCCGCGCATATCACGCTTGCTGGCGTAAACTCCGTTGCTACGACAGCAGATCGCGCTCCTCTTTCGGTAATTCCAGGCAGCAGCCTTGACCTGGTGCTTGCCGATACGAGCACAAATGAATTCAAGGGCTCTTACAATCAGAACTCCAATATAGGTCCTATTGTAGGGCGTGCGGGTGTGAATGTGCCTGCGGGGGCACATCTTACAATTTCGGGTTCCGGCGTGCTCAAGGCTACAGCTGGAGGAAATAAAGCTGCAGGTATTGGCGGCGATTATATAGACGAAGATTTATCCAATTCGGATTCTGGTTCTATTTCAATAGAAGGTGGCATGATTATCTCAGAAGCCGACATGTTTGGTGCGGGCATCGGCAGCGCTCTCAATGGCAATGCGGATGAAATCAGCATTGCCCACGGCACTGTTAACGCCAAAGGTGGCGGTGCTGGTATCGGTAGTGCAGGTGGTCTGCAAACGTCAACCACCAAGATATACATCAGTGGCGATGCTCAAGTGACTGCGACATGCACTGGTAGCGGTGCTGGCATTGGTGGTGGCGATTACACTGAAGTGAAGGGTATTTCGATTGGTGATAATGTCGCCGTTGTTGCGAAGAGCACAACGAGTGGTGCTGGTATTGGCGCTGGCGAATATGGTACTGCCCAGGATATTTCCATAAGCGGTAATGCCACTGTTTTGGCGCAGGGCGGCAAGCCTGATAGTGTTGGTGGTGTAGGTGCTCCTGGCATTGGTGGCGGTTCGGGAACTTCCGAAAAACCTTATTTTGCTGGCGGCACAGGATCGGGCGCCATTTCAGGTGGACGCATTACGGCTGTTGCAGGGTCTGATAAGGTGAGCGCTATTGGTGATGGTTTGAACGCTCCTGAAACAGGGCGCTTCACTATTACAGGTGGTGTGTTTGCTGAAGATGCGCCAGAAGACGCCGATGAGACATGGAATAGTGTTTATGGCGTTGCGCTTGATGCGGATTCCTACGTTGCAGGTAACAACAACGATTCTGATACTGAAACTACCAAGGCTTATCCTACAAAGGTGTACCAGAAGGGAACTTCTTGGGTTGGCTTTAGCGAAGGATGGGATACTCCTACCTATAACGCCCAACCAATAGCTTTGGATGCCACCACACTCAAGGCAAGTGCTAGTCGCAGTGTGGCAACGCACGATAATCCGAATTCAGTAACAGATGACATCGTATTTTCTTGGCGTATGGCCAACACGCAAGATGACTGGACAAGCGTATCAGGCGCAGGCGTTACCACTCCTCAAAATGCGGGTTCTTATGAAGTAAAGGCAGATATTTCCAGTGTGTTTGAGGAAAACACCTACTATCCATCTGCTTCAACCGATGGCGTAAATCCTTCGGCTAATAAAACCATTGCCATCAATCCAGCATCACTCACAGTAGCCATAAATGATCCGGGCACTATTGCATATGGTGCTAAAGCACCTACCTTTACGTGGGAAGCTACGGGCTGGGTAGCTGATGAAGGAGATAAGCAGGGGACGTTGTACGAGTCACTTGAAAATGCTCTTACGTTTACGTGTAAGGGTGCAGATG
>OLOX01003353.1_pt1 | contig 12199 bp, 8 predicted proteins | sample 1672091 | NCBI WGS metagenome assembly OLOX01 (sample SAMEA3136644, study PRJEB25190) | human gut metagenome | reverse complement strand
TTGCGCACACTCCGCCCGGCTCGTATTCACTTCTTTCGGCGCCGCAGCGGCGCGGACATACGTTGCAGATCATTTTTCGCCTCTGAAAACAGTTTCAAGATGTGCAGAATGCCGATTTGATGCTCACTTACGGCACCCGTTGAAGATAAAAGTTGTCAAAAATGCAACAAATCTTAAAAAACTCAAAAAAGTTCATCTTTTTCGAGGAAAATGTGCTAAAATATACGCGTAAAAGAGATATTTGATAACGAAACGGGATAAGATAATGCTTAATATAGTTCTTCTCGAACCGGAAATACCGCACAATACCGGCGCAATTGCCCGAACCTGCGCGGCAACGGGCGCAAGACTTCACCTTATAAAGCCTCTGGGCTTTGATATTTCCGACAAAGCAGTCAAGCGCTGCGGCCTTGACTACTGGCACCTTGTCGATATAAGCGTGTATGAAAATCTCAACGAGTACCTCGAGAAAAACGGTGACGAAAATCTCTGGCTTGCAACGACAAAAGCGCCGCACGCATATTACGAGGCCGATTTTTCCACCGAGTGCGTCAGCATAATGCTCGGCAAGGAGACAGCAGGTTTGCCCGAGGAGCTTCGCATGCGATACTATGACCGCTGCATACGCATCCCGATGGTAAGCGCCGCGCGCAGCCTCAATCTTTCAAATTCGGCCGCGATACTGGCCTATGAGGCGCTGCGTCAGCAGGGCTTCCCCGGACTTCTGGACATCGGCTCCATGGCCGAATCATAACAGTTATTTATTAATTTTTCAATACCGAGTCGGAATTTCCCGACGGAAAGGAGCTTTATCATGAATTACAACAAGAAAAGCGTGCTCGATGCGGATGTTAAGGGCAAGAAGGTGCTTCTGCGCTGCGACTTTAACGTTCCCCAGAACAAGGAGACAGGAGAGATAACAAGCGATAAGCGCATTGTTGCCGCCCTGCCTACCATCAAGTATCTGCTGGATAACGGCGCTGCCGTCATCGCATGCTCCCACCTTGGCAAGCCCAAGGGAGAGTGGAAGGAAAAGCTCACTCTCGCACCTGTTGCAAAGCGCCTTTCCGAGCTGCTCGGCATGGACGTGATCTTTGCAAAGGACATCATCGGCGAGGATGCGCAGGCAAAGGCCGCCGCTTTGCAGCCCGGCCAGATCATGCTGCTTGAGAACCTCCGCTTTGATATCCGCGAGGAGAAAAACGGCGACGATTTCGCAAAGGCGCTCAGCGATATGGCAGAGCTTTATGTCTCCGATGCATTTGGCACCGTTCACCGCGCTCACGCCTCCACCGCAGGCGTTGCAAAGTATCTGCCTGCATACGCCGGCCTGCTCGTTGAAAAAGAGCTGTCGGTCATGGGCAAGGCGCTCGACGATCCTGCGCGTCCCTTCGTCGCGGTCCTCGGCGGCGCGAAGGTCTCCGATAAGATCGGCGTTCTCATCGATGATCTGGTAACAAAAGAAAACCATGAGCCGTACCGAATGATGACAAGCCGCGCCGAATACCGCCTGCTGCTCCGTCAGGACAATGCAGACCTCCGTCTCCGCAAAAAAGGCTGGGAGGTTGGCCTGATCGATGATGAGACATACCATAAACTGCAGGAAAAAGAACGAATGATCCATGAAGAGATCGAGAGAGTAGAACATACGACTGTAGGCGGTTCTGCAGAAGTACAGAGCCTTCTGGAATCTCAGGGAAGTACATTGCTGAAATCAGGAACCACCATTGCAGAGCTGATCCGCAGACCGGAACTTAACTATAAAGTGCTTGCACCGATTGATAAAGAAAGACCGGAACTTCCAGAAGATGTATGTGAGCAGGTAGAGATCAACATCAAATATGATGGCTATATCCGCCGCCAGATGAAACAGGTGGAGCAGTTCAAAAAACTGGAGCAGAAAAAAATTCCGGAAGACATTGATTATGAAGATGTAGGAAGCCTCCGCATCGAAGCACGCCAGAAACTGGAAGCTTACAGACCGGTATCCATCGGCCAGGCATCCCGAATCTCCGGCGTATCCCCGGCAGATATCTCTGTACTTCTTGTATACCTGGAAAGCAAAGCCGGACATAAACATTGATAACATTCTGAATAATGAAAACATAAAAAAAAAGAATAAGAGAGGAAACTGCATGTACAATTTAGAAATCCTGGAAAAAGGCTGCGAAGAACTTGGAATTACTCTTAATGACACGCAGAAAAATCAGTTTATCCAGTTCTACGAATTCCTTGTAGAAAAAAATAAAGTTATGAACCTTACCGGAATTACAGAATTCGATGAGGTTCTCGTGAAACATTTCCTGGACAGCCTTTGCTGTGTCAAAGCCGTAGATATGAGCAAGGTAAAAACGGTCATGGACATCGGAACCGGTGCCGGATTTCCGGGGGTTCCCCTGAAGATCGCTTTCCCGGAATTGGAAGCCTGCCTTCTGGATTCCCTGAACAAAAGAGTGAAATTCCTGGAAGAAACCTTTGCACTCCTTGTACTTGAGAACATCTCAGCCATCCACGGAAGAGCCGAAGAATATGCAAAAAACAAAGCCTACAGAGAAAAATATGACCTCTGTGTATCCAGAGCAGTATCCGGTCTTGCAACCCTGTCCGAATACTGTCTCCCATACGTAAAAGTCGGAGGACTTTTTGTCTCCTATAAATCCGGCTCAGTAAAGGAAGAAGCCGAAGCGGCGGAAAAAGCAGTAAAAATCCTCGGTGGAAAGATCCGAGACATTCAGTACTTCGATCTTCCGGGATCCGAGATCAGCCGTTCCCTGGTCATCATCGAAAAAGTAAAAAACACACCTGGAAAATACCCGAGAAAAGCAGGAACGCCGCTCAGAGAACCACTGGCATAACAGAATCTTGCTGCTCAGAAAATGTAATCTCCTGTCGAACAAAAGAAGAATTTGTGTGACAGGAGATTTTTCGCTGATTTGTTTCACAAAATTATCACAAATTTATCCTACTTTTATCACAAATTACTTTTACACTATAAAATGATAGAGATGCCCCTGGATTCCCCCATTCTCTGTTTCATCCAGGGGCATTTTCTATTGAAAAGACGCCAGAGTCAAAGGGCCTCTGTTTTACGACCTTTTGCCTCTGGCATCTTATAAGATGGGAAATCAAGAATTGAAAAAGTATTTCCCGGAGAATAAAAGGAGGAGAGTAAAGTGATCGAAGTAAGTAATCTGGTCAAAAAGTATGGCGATCATACTGCAGTTGACCATCTTTCCTTTCAGATCGAAAAGGGGAAAATTTACGGATTCCTGGGCCCCAACGGTGCAGGAAAATCAACAACAATGAACATGATCACAGGATACATTGCTTCCACAGAGGGAAAAGTAATGATCGATGGTCATGACATTCTGGAAGAACCGGAGGCAGCCAAGAAATGTATCGGCTATCTGCCGGAAATGCCGCCACTCTATTTTGACATGACTGTTCTTGAGTACATGAAATTTGCGGCTGATCTGAAAAAAATCCCAAGAAACCAGAAAGACAAACAGATAAAAGAAGTCATGGATATGGTAAAGATCACAGACATGAAAGACCGTCTGATCAAAAACCTTTCCAAAGGTTACCGCCAGAGAGTTGGCCTTGCACAGGCGATCCTTGGATATCCGGAAGTGATCATCCTGGATGAGCCTACAGTAGGACTTGACCCGAAGCAGATCATCGAGATCCGTGACCTGATCAAAAGCCTGAAACAGAAACATACGGTTATCTTAAGTTCTCATATCCTTTCCGAGGTGAGAGCAGTATGTGATTACGTTCTGATCATTTCACACGGAAAACTGGTAGCCAGTGATACGCCGGACAATCTGGAACGTCTGGCAGCAGGTTCCAACAGTCTCCTTATGAAAGTAAAAGGCGAGAAAGATACCATCCGAAAAGATCTGGAAACGATCGAAGGCGTTACCGGTGTGGAAATGTCCTACGACAGCGACGAAGAACTGTGGAAAACAAAAGTTTCCATTCAGGAAAATGTGGATATCCGCGAAAAAGTTTTCTATGCTATGGCAAAAGCAAACTGCCCGATCTACGAGATGCAGGTTAAGAGAGTTTCCCTTGAGGATGTATTCCTTGAACTCACCGAAGGAGAAAAAAAGAAATCCACCGGGAAACAGGAAAGATCACAGTGGAAACCGGTAGAAGATAAATCTTCGGAAACAGAAAAATCTGAGAAAACGGAGAAAGCTTCAGATAAAAAAGAGGGGGATCAGTCATGACAGCAATTTTTAAAAGAGAACTGAAAAGCTATCTGACCTCCATGGTTGGATATCTCTTCATATTTTTTGTCCTGGTGCTGACCGGAATTTATTTTTCCGCATATCAGCTCTCAGCAGGTTATTCAAAATTTGAATCTACATTAAGCGCACTGACCTTCGTGTTCCTGATCGGTGTGCCGATCCTTTCCATGCGTGTACTTGCAGAAGAACGTAAACAAAAAACAGATCAGCTGCTTCTGACAGCGCCGATATCTGTGTGGGATATCGTATTTGGAAAATACCTTGCACTGGTAGCCGTATTTGCCATTCCGGTTGTGATCATGTGCTTTTATCCACTGATCATGAGTAAATTTGGAACCATTTCCTATGCTTCCGCATATACAGGAATCCTGGGATTTTTCCTTCTTGGATGTGCGAATCTGGCAATTGGTGTATTTATGTCAGCACTTACGGAAAGCCAGGTAATTGCAGCAGTACTTACTTTTGTATTTCTGTTTGCTTTCTATATGATGAATGGAATTTCCTCATTTTTCTCACAGACTTCCATGTCAACGGCAGTGGCATTCGGACTTCTGATCGTGGCGATCGCAATTATCATTTATACCATGATCAAAAATGTTCTGATCTCTGCAGTGATCGGAGTTGTAGGAGAAGTTGCCCTTGTGATCGTATACGTTGTAAAATCAAGTATTTTCCAGGGTGGTATCCAGAAAGTACTGAATGTATTTAATCTGAGCGGACATTATGAGAACTTTACAAACGGTGTGTTTGACGTGACAGGAATCGTATATTTTATCTCTGTCGTTGCAATCTGTCTGTTTCTCACCATGCAGTCCATTCAGAAGAGACGCTGGAACTAGGGGGTGAATGGAAATGAAATTCAGTGAGAAATTCAAGAAAAATAAAAGCGAGGCAGTAGAGACAGAAACTGCACAGGATTCCGGGAAAAAGAAACATAAACCAGATCCGAAAAAACTGGTAGGTACCATCAGCAAAAAGCACATCAAAAACGGTTCCTACAGTATGGCTATGGCAGCGATCTTTATCGTGATCGTAGTTGTGATCAATATGATCGTAGGTGCAATCCCGTCTAAATATTCACAGCTGGATGTAAGTTCATCCAAGCTTTATACCATCGGTGATGAGACAAAGAAAGTGCTGAAAGCACTGGATAAAGATGTGACCATTTACCAGATCGCACCAAGCGGCTCTGAGGATGATACGATTTCCAACCTGCTGTCACGCTATAAAGATGAGTCCAAACATATTAAAGTTGAAGTAAAAGATCCGGTTGTAAATCCGAAATTTGCTTCTGAATATACAAGCGATGATCTTGCATCAAACAGCCTGATCGTAGTTTGCGGAGACAGAAACAAAGTTATCAATTACAACGATATGTATTCTACTTCTGTAGACTACAATACCTGGAAGCAGACCACGACCGGATTTGACGGTGAGGGACAGATCACAAGTGCTATCGGATATGTGACATCCGAGAACCTTCCGATCATGTACACGTTATCCGGACATGGCGAAAAAGATCTGGATTCCAGCTTTAAAGAGGATATCCAGAAAGCCAACATTGATATCAAGGATCTGAACCTTCTCACAGAAGGAAAAGTTCCGGACGATGCTGACTGCCTGATGATCGTATCTCCGACGAGCGATATTTCCGAGGAAGAAAAAACAGAGATCCTGGATTATCTGGAGGCGGGCGGAAAGGCCATGATCTTCTCTGATTATACACAGGATGATCTGCCGAACTTCGATGCTGTCCTTGAAAATTATGGCGTAAAACGTGCAGCAGGAATCGTATTTGAGGGCGACAGCCAGCATTATGGAATGCAGATGCCGTATTATCTGGTACCGACTGTTAACAGCACAGATGCAAGCTCTGAGACCGCTTCCGCAGGCTCTTATGTACTGGCTCCATATGCACAGGGTATTCAGAAAACAGATGATGTAAGAGATACCGTAACGATTGACAGTATCCTGACAACTTCTGACCAGGCTTACTCTAAGACAAACATGCAGAGCAGCAATATCGAGAAAGAAGACGGAGATGTAGACGGACCATTTGATCTTGGTGTTGCCATTACTGAGAAACTGGATGATGACAAGGAAACACAGATCGTTTACTACTCCACAGCAAATCTGATGGAGAGTCAGGTAAACCAGATGGTATCCGGCGGAAATGAAAAACTTCTTCTGGAGTCCTTAAACTGGATGACCAGCACAGATGACAGCAATTCCGTTTCCATCCCATCCAAGAGCCTTGAGTCTACAAGCCTGACCGTAACGGATTATGATGCAGCCTTCTGGAAGATCTGTACTATTGGTCTGATCCCGGGAGTGTTCCTTGTTGCAGGATTTTTAATCTGGCTTAAGAGGAGAAAAGCATAATGAAAAAATCAACCAAACTTGTTTCAGCTGTTGTTGTTCTGGCAGTTCTAGGTGGTACGTATGTGGGACTGAATACCTACGTATCCAAAGAGGAAAAGACAGAGAGCAGCAGTGAGGAGGAAAGCAAAACAGAAGTGTTTTCCGTGAAAACGGATGACATCAAATCTCTGGAATTTATCGTAGACAAGAAGGAAACTACCTTTGAGAAAAAAGATGATTCCTGGGTGAAAAAAGATGAGACTGCTTTCCCTGTAAATCAGACAACTCTGGATTCTGCAGCTTCCGCCATCGAAAAGGTGGAAGCTGACAGGGTTCTGAAAAAAGTAGACGATCTTACCGAATATGGACTGGATTCCCCGTCCAATACGGTGACCGTTGATACCAGTGATGGCACAACCAAGTTTAATATCGGAGATGAGAATACTTCCACGAATCAGTATTACATTTCCAAAGATGATGATGACAGTACTGTGTATGTAGTAGCGGCAGATACGGTCACTCCGTTTATGAAATCTCTTTACGATTATGCACAGGGAGAAGATTTCCCGACAATTGATTCTTCCACAGTAAAGAAAGTCCAGGTAAGCGAGGATAAAGATTCCTATGTTCTGGAAGAAAATTCTGATGGAGCTACCTGGGATGTTTCCAGCGATGGAAGCAGTGATAAAGAAACTGCGGATACTACAGCAGCAGGAAATGTAACCTCCGGACTTGGAAATTTTGCATATGATCAGTTTGTAAATTATAATGCAGAGGATCTTTCACAGTATGGCCTTGATAAGCCGTATGCGACGATTACAGTGGATTATCAGGAAGAGGTGAAGGATGACAGCTCAGACAGTACAGATTCTTCAGAAAAGGATTCTACAGCCTCTGAGAGTGATTCTGAGAGTGTCGACAGTACTGATGATAAAGCTTCAGCAGAAAACAGTTCGACAGATAGTTCTGACAGCACGGATGCTTCTGATGACAGCAGTTCTTCAGAGGATACCAAGACAACAACAGTAGATAAACAACTTGTTATCTACGTTGGCGATGAAGCAAGTGATGGCAGTCGATATGTAACTGTGGATAACAAACATATTTATACAATGTCCGCGGATACTCTGAGCGCAGTTATTGACAAAGCACCATCAGATCTCTGGTCACTGATCGTCAATTATCTGTCTGTAAAAAATCTGGATCAGCTTCAGGTTACTTACGGCGGCGCAACAAATACTGTAAATGTTTCACGTGAAACATCCAAAGATGATGACGGCAATGACAAAGAGACAACGACTTATCAGCTGGATGGTAAGGAGATAGAAAGTACAACCTTTACCACTTTCTATAACAAGCTGATAAATATGGCAGGCCAGAAGAGACTGACGGACGCTTATACACCGGCTACAGACCCGGAGATGACTGCTGTATTCACAGACTCTGATAAGAACCAGACAACCGTTACCTTCTACACATATGACACAAACTATTACGCAGCTGTCGTTGGAAACAAAGTATTTCTCGTAAACAAAATGACGGTAAAAGAAATGTTTAATGCATATGAGACACTGATAAACAGTGAATCAAAAACAGAAGCCACAGCAACACCAACTGCTGAGGCGAAATAGAAAATAATACAAAAAAAACCTGTACAGTGGTTTTTCAGTCCACCGTACAGGTTTTATTTTTTTTATATCCAACAGAAGGTTCGGGGGAGCTTCTGTCAGTTACATGTTAGTTAAGCAAGACCTCTTTCTTCCAGCCAGTCGAAGAGAACAACTTTTTCTGCTTTCTTTCTCTTGGCCATGTGATTGAACTGAAGGATTGTCAGGATCGTGAAGATCACAAACAGTACAGCCAGTACAATTACAGAAGTAGTAATGCTTCTGCCACCACTGATCGTTGCACGGAATGCATCAACTGTGTAGGTGAATGGCAGGTATGCGTGAATCTTTGCAACAAATGCAGGAGAAATCTCGACCGGATAAGTACCGGCAGATCCTGCAAGCTGAACGACCATGAATACCAGCATCAGGAAGCTTCCTACTTTACCAAGTGTGATGTTAAAGAAATACATCATGGATGTAAAGGTCATTGCTGCGAGGCAGGCGAAGAGGACTGTCTTGCCCATCTCAACAGGGGTGAATCCGTTAAATGCATGTAACAGAAGGATCAGACAAATTGCCTGAAGGATTGCTACCGGATAAAGTACGGAAGCTTTGCTTGCCCACCATGCAAAACCGGATTTCAGTTTGCCTTTATACTGAGCCAGAGGATACATCAGGCAGAATGCCAGTGCACCAACCCAGAGGCCTACAGACATCATATAAGGTGCCATTGCGTGTCCGTTATTCGGAACATCGGTAAGTTTTGTTTCATCGCTCACAACAGGTGTTGCGTACATTTTAATTGTTTCATCACTTGCTGAGTTATCTTTAACTGTTTTAGCTCCATCACTGAGGCTTGTGGTTAATGTCTTGGAACCATCTTTCAGTTCTTTCATACCACTTCCAAGTTTCTTGGAACCATCATACAGCTGAGAGGAACCACTCTGGATCTGAGCAGCACCATCTGCAAGCTGTTTCGCACCATTGTTCAGAGTGCTGTTGTTACTTACAAGTTTCTTGGTACCACTGAGAAGAGTTGAGGTACCGTTTGCTAATGTCTTAGTTCCGTTTGCAAGAGTAGTAGCACCGCTGGAAAGAGTTTTAGCTCCAGTGGAAAGCTGACTGGTACCGCTTGTAAGAGCAGAACTGTTAGCGGCCAGTTTAGCGACGCCATCTGTGTATGTCTTAATTCCTGTAGTCAGTGTTTCAGAACCATCGGCAAGCTGACCTGCACCGGATTTCACCTGCGGAAGTGCGCTTGTGATCTGTTTTCCTGCTTTTTTCAGACTTGTTGCGCCATCAGTAAGTTTCTTGTTGTTTGCGGTTAATTTATCAAATCCATCGTTCAGAGCTTTGATTCCGGCGGCTGCTTTCGGGAAAGCTGCGGTACCAGTCTCCAGTTTCTGAAGTCCGGCGGAAACAGTTTTTGTTCCGGTATTTACAGCTGTTGCACCCGCGTACAGCTGCTGTGTAACAGCGGAAAGCTGAGAGATCATATCTGTAGGAAGCTGACCTGCAACTGCGCCCATTGTAGTAGCGGCTGTGCCCATTTCTGTAGCACCGCTGCCCATTTCTGCTGCACCATTGCTCATTTCTGTAGCACCACTTGTCAGTCCGTCTGCAAGCTGGTTCAAAGTTGCTGCAGCACCTGTCAGAGTCTGTACACTGCTCTTAATATCCTCAGTTTTGCTGTTCAGCTGTGAAAGTGCATCTCCAAGTTCTCCCTGAACTGCATCAATTTCACCATTTACAACGCCCAACTGGGAAACCTGATCAGAATATCCGGCTGCAAAGGAAGTATCTACCTGAGAAGCGCTTCCGGCAGCACCGGACAGAGTATTGATCACATTGCTGAGGCTTTCAGCGGAAATTTTTCCATCTTCATCCTGTGCGCTCTGAATTGCCTGAAGTTCTGCAACAGCAGAGTTCATAGCCTGCTGTGCGGCATCAATTCTTCCGTTTGCGTCATTAAGTGTTGAAGTTGTTGTCTGTCCGTATGTATCCATTGCGGAGCTTACTGCACTGATCTGAGCTTTCATTCCACCAAATGCAGTACCAAGACCCTCTGCTTTGGAAGAAAGCATTGTACTTGCATCAGTAAGAGCACTTGCTGCACTGTTAAGACCAGGTACGATCTGACCGGTAACAGCTGACGCACCCTGAGTCATGGCTGCGGAAGCGGATTCCATACCAGTTTGAGCCTTAGTCATACCGGCGGAAGCAGATTCCATACCTTTCTGAGCCTTTGTAAGGCCACTGGAAAGCTGTTTGAAGGATTCTTCAGTAGTGCTTCCCTTCAGAGCAGAAACAGTGTCGTTAAGTTTTTTGGTTCCTGCTTCCAGAGCTGCAGTTCCGGATACCAGAGACTGAGAATCTTTAGTTCCTTTTGTAACGCCGGTATTTAACTGAGCGATACCATCAGAAACATCTCCAAGGCTTTCCAGAGCGGAGAGCTGTTTAGCGCCGTCTGCCAGTTCCTGTGCACCCTTTACATAAGCGGTTGTTCCATCAGCCAGAGTATCTGCACCGCTGACATACTTTGTAGCACCACTGGAAAGAGTATTGATACCTTCGCTTAAAGCTTTGGCACCGGATTCCAGGCTGCTTGCACCGCTTTTCAGTGCATCGGAGTTTTCATTCAACTGATCAACACCTGCGGTGTACTGTTTCACACCTTTATCCAGAGTGTCAACACCGGTTGTAAGCTCCGGTACCTTGTTGGTGAGAGTAGCGACACCACTGTCAAGCTGTTTTGCTCCATCATCCAGACTCTTGGCTCCGTCGTTAACCTGAGCTACACCATCGGTGTATGTCTTAAGTCCCTCTGTGAGACTGTCAGCACCGCTTACGAATGTAAGAGTACTTGTGGAAAGTTTTTTCAGGTTCTTGGTAATGGTTTTGTTACCATCAGCAGCTGTAGTCAGTCCGTCTTCAAGTTTTCCGGATCCGTCAGCAGCTTCCTGCATTCCGTCACCCGCTTCTGAGATAGAATCAAAAACGGTTTCTGTATAGGTTTCTGTAACCTGGGAGGCGATGTTGTCGCGAAGCTTCAGCATTGCTGTTTCACTGAGCTTGGAAGCGATGTAGTTGGTTCCCGGATTGGTCTGATATGTCAGCTCCATCTGCTTGGGGTTATCATCCATTACAGTAGCTGCATTTGCGGAGAAGTCTTCCGGAATTGTGATAACCATGTAGTAGGTTCCGTTTGCCAGACCGTCCTCTGCTGTTTTGCTGTCTACAATGTTGAATGCCATTGAGTCGTTGTCTTTCAGCTCATCCGCCATATCCTTACCTATACTTAGCGTCTTGCCATTATACTCAACTGGTTTGTCTTCGTTTACCACGGCCACCGGCAGGTTATCCACGCTTCCGTAAGGATCCCACATGGATTTCAGAAACAGGCCTGCATAGATGATCGGGATAACGATGATAGCGATTACAACGATAAGCATGAGCTTGTTACGAAGTAGGCTTTTCCATTCGTCTTTGATCATTTTACCTATCCCTTTCTTTATTTAGTTTTATATAAAGCTTAGTTGCTTAATCAAACTTTATTCCAGTAATGGCTTCAAAATCTATTAAACATACTAAATTCTATTAATAGCTCTCAAATCCATTATCAAACAAAGTGTTGATTTTCTTTACGTGATGTATTATACTAAACACAAAACATAGATACAACCATTAAATATTTACTGAATGTATATTAATGGACATAAATGCGAAAAATGTCTAATACAGAAAGATGATTTTTATGGCTGCAGACACGAACATGATATTATAGTAATTCCAGAAATACTATAGTTGAGAGAAAATGACCGAATCAAGGAAGCCCTCTCCGCGGGATTGCGAAAAGCAATAAGCAATAAGTAATAAGTAATGAGTGGGGACTTGCTTATATCAGGAGGAGTACAAACAAGTCCTGATAAACTGCGGAGCAGTTATTTGGTTATGAGCAAGTAGCGAAGCGGATTG
>OLOX01003350.1_pt1 | contig 12210 bp, 10 predicted proteins | sample 1672091 | NCBI WGS metagenome assembly OLOX01 (sample SAMEA3136644, study PRJEB25190) | human gut metagenome | reverse complement strand
AAGATGGTGCGCACTGCACATTTTCGCTCACATGAGGTTTTTAGAGGTGACCTTTTGATAGTCTCACGTTTTGATACTTAACGTATTGATATACCGTTTGATCGTTAGTTCTGCTTCTTTCCGATAACGGCTCTTAGCAGGAACAGCAGTCCGAGCATAAGAACTATCGAAATGCCCAGTACCACAAACACGTTCTGGATAAATCCAGAGATAAGGTAGCCCACGATGCACACTCCTGCGACGGTCAGCGCATAGGGGAGCTGTGTGGATACGTGGTTCACGTGGTCGCACTGCGCTCCGGTGGACGCCATGATCGTGGTGTCCGAAATTGGCGAGCAGTGGTCGCCGCAGACCGCTCCGGCAAGGCACGCGGAAATGCACACAATAACCATCTGAGGGATCTCGCCGGTCTCGGCGACATTGGCAAGTTCTGTGCTGAAAACGCTTGTAACTATCGGGATAAGTATACCGAAGGTTCCCCAGGAGGTACCGGTAGCAAACGCCAGTCCAACCGCAACGACGAACAGGATAACCGGCAGAAGAATGCTGATGGCGGTAGCGCTCTTTACGATGCCGGAAACGAACGCTCCAGCCTCAAGGTGGTTAGTCATGGTTTTGAGGGTCCATGCGAAGGTGAGGATCAGAATTGCGGGAACCATCTGCTTGAATCCCGCCGCAACGGAATCCATGCACTCCGTGAATGTGAGCACCCTGCGGCACATGAAGTATATCATTATAACCACGAGAGCCGCAACCGAGCCGAGCGACAGTCCGTAGGAAGCGTCGCAGCCTGCGAACGCCTCAACAAATTCGGTGCCGCTGAAGAATCCGCCGGTGTATATCATGCCGAGAACGCACAGCACGATCAGCACCGCAACCGGGAGTATCAGGTCGATGACTTTTCCGCGGGAGTGGGCGGGCTGAGCGTCATCCTCGTAGACCTTGTTGCGGGTGGTGAAAAGGTCGCCGTTACGTGCGTTCAGTTCGTGAGTCCTCATGGGACCAAAGTCGAATCCGGTGACTGCGAGGAAAATTACCATCAGAATAGTTAGCAGCGCATACAGGTTGTAGGGAATGGTGCTGATGAACAGGCTGATTCCGTTGACGCCTTCGACGGTTCCGCTGACAGCCGCCGCCCATGATGAGATAGGTGCGATAATGCAGATAGGCGCCGCAGTAGCGTCGATGAGGTACGCGAGCTTAGCGCGGGAAACGTTGTGCTTGTCCGTAACGGGGCGCATTACAGAGCCCACCGTCAGGCAGTTGAAGTAGTCGTCAACGAAGATGAGCACGCCCAGCAGGAACGTGGAGAGTGCTGCTCCCTTGCGGCTTTTGATGTGAGCCGCCGCCCATTCTCCGTAGGCGCGGCTTCCGCCAGCCTTGTTCATAAGCACGACGATAACTCCTAGTACCACCAGGAATACCAGTATTCCCACATTGTAGGAATCCGCCAGGTTGGCGATGAGACCGTCCTGGATAACGGTGGTGAACATTCCCTCGAACCCACCGTTTGTGGCTACCGCGTACACGATACCTCCGGTGAGGATACCGATAAACAGCGAGGAATATACCTCCTTGGTGATAAGCGCCAGTCCGATAGCGATTATCGGAGGGAGCAGCGACCAGAGCGACCCTATCGCTTCTGTGATCGGAGCCTGAATGAAGCAGCCTGCGATGAACAGAACGATGAACAGTGCAATAATTATTTTGCCGACATATTTTTTCATGTTTGAACTCCTTTTAGGACAACACCGCAGAATTATTGTCGTACGATTGCGCCGTCAGTTTTGCCATTATTACGCTTTGCTTATTGGTAAAACTTGATTTTTCGTCAGATTGTACGATGAGGAGTTGTTGACGGAAGCGATAGCGTTTTAAGTCAACAACTGGCGACGCAAGGCTGGTCTTTCGTTAGTTTGGCACAAAATGTAACATTGCACTTATAGCAGGCGGTGATATATTGTGCCAAACTAGCCCCTCTGGCACTGCGTGCCACCTCCCCCACCGGGGGAGACACGCCTTGCTAGGACGAATCGTGCAAGATGCAAGCAAGCGTGCGGCAAAGGCGTCAGCCGTTAATTGTGTGGTGTTTCCTTAGTTTATGTTATTAATATACTATTAAATCAGTAAAAAGTCAAGCATTTTAACGCATTTTGTCCGAATGGGCAGAATCTTGCCGTTAAATTTGGAATAATTCACTGTTAATTCCGTGCCGCGGCACGGCTTGACAATTTCCCGGCTGCGTTATATAATATCTAACGGAGAAATTACAGAACAGAGAGGAAACAACATGAAACAGCATTGGGCAAGCGTCTGGGGCAACGCTATATCTATAGGAGAAAACCGCCCCGAGGGATATAACAGGAACATCACTTTCCGCTATCCGATTTATTCGCAGTTCGGCGGAACCGCCTTTCGGCTGACGTTCGACAATTTCTGCGGTACCGAGCCGGTGACGTTCAACAAGGTGACGGCGTTCATCGGCGGGAAGTTCTACCCCGTTACATTCGGCGGGAATCGCGAGGCGACCGTCGGCGCGGGCGAAAACATAGTTTCCGATGAGCTTCCCTGCGAGGTGGAGCCGCAGAGCCTTATAACTGTCAGCTTCTGGTTCAGGGATTTCACGCTGCTGAGATCGGCGGTGTTCACCAGCGGACCGCTGACCGAGGGCTATTACGCCATCGGCGACATGACCGAGACCGAGCTAATCCCGAAGGAGATCGAGCGCGGCATAAGCGTTATCTACTTCCTCAGCAACGTATCGGTGCTGACCTCCGCAGAGAACCGCACGGTGGTCTGCTACGGGGATTCCATCACCGCGCAGGACTGGCCGGAGTACCTTACGCTGCGCTGCAACCGTGAGGAGAAGCTCCATACTGCGGTAATACGCCGTGCGGCGAGCGGAACCAGAATGCTCCGGGAGTATAACTGCATAACCTACGAATCCTACGGGCTGATGGGAAGCAAGCGCTTTTCCCACGAGGTCCCCACCGACGGAGCGGACACGGTGATAATCCAGCATGGTATCAACGATATAATCCACCCGGTGGGCACCGAGGTGAATCCGTTCCGCCCGATGAGCGACATGCCCACCGCGCAGGAGCTTGCCGACTGCATGAAGTACTACATCGAGCAGGCGCGCGGCTTGGGGTATAAGGTGTACGTCGGGACGCTGCTTCCTATCGAGGGCTGGCGTACCTATGCGCCGTTCCGCGAGGATGTGCGGGGGCAGTTCAACGAGTGGATACGCACCACCGACCTCATCGACGGGTGCATAGACTTTGACAGAGCGTTAGCCGACCCTGAGCGTCCGACGCGAATGCTTCCGCAGTTCGACAGCGGCGACCACCTCCACCCGAGCAAGATGGGCTACAAGCAGATGGCGGATATCGTTCCCGGGGAGATACTCCGCTGAACGGTTCAGGCCGAAGGCAATAAACTAAAGGGGCTGTGAATCACAGCCCCATTTTAATAATATAAAACGTTTAAACCTTGAGCAGATCCTCAACGGTGACAGAGAAAACCTTTGCCAGAGAGATTATCTCAATATCTGTGACGAATCTCTGACCGGACTCGATTCTCTGAACTGCGTTCTTGTCGATATCCAGATTGATGACCTGCAGTCTGTCTGCAAGCTCACGCTGTGAAATCTTCAATGCCTTGCGCAGCTTTGCAACGTTGATTCCGCAGATGTTGTTTCTTCCGTCGGTTGTTCGGTTGTTAAACATGTGGACTCTCCTTACTTGATAAAAAAATTATGCGAAATCCATTCCAATAAAAAATGTATTGCACCTTATACTATTTTACAATATGGCGCGGGTAAAAATGACACCTAACAGAAATCAAAACGATAAATATTACATATTCAAGGAATAAAATGGAAAAACAAGCGCCGGTTGACCTTAATAACAGCCCAATAACCCCATTTTGTGGCATATGCTATGTTTCGTTTTGTTAATAATGCACATTTTCCGCTGCGATTTTTCTAATAATTATACAGCGTGATTGATTCCTCCGATTGATTCCTTTTGAAGATATCCGGGCATAATATAGCTGAACATGTGAACATTCCAGCCTGATCCCTGTAAATCTCTGTACATAGGATAATATAGCCTAACAATTGTGAAATATACGTGAATAAGTTAAAAATTAACTTATTCTCACATGTTCCGGTTGACATGTGTATTTAAATATGTTACAATAAGCATGATATGTGATTGCTTTTAGCAGGAGGACACGCTTTTGAAGATAAAATGGAACAAGAAATACACTACCATCGCGGTTTATTCGCTCATCGTCATTATGCTGGCGGTGCTGTTCGTAGTATTTGTATTTAAATTCGACTCGTTCAAGAGCGGATTTTCATGGATAGGAAGCGTCTCAGCACCTCTTATCTGCGGTATCGTAATAGCGTATATCGTGAATCCGCTCATGATGTGGATCGAGCGCACTTTTTTCCACAAGCTCGTTGAGAATCCGCCGCCTGAAAAAGGCATAGTGATGCAGAAACTGGCGGAATCCAAGGTCGGTTCCACTGCGGTGGTCCGCACGCTCGAGAAGCATGGTCCCTCGATGGAGAAGAAGTCACGCCGCCGTAAGATCGCGGCACGCGCGCTTTCGGTGACTATCGCGTATATCATAGTTCTTGCGGCAGTCGTGGGGATTTGCGTGGCTGTAGTTCCGAGCGTGGCAAAGAGCGTGGTCGACCTCGCCGACCAGATGCCCGGGTACATCAAGAAGCTGGACGCATTCCTTGAGGATTTCTTCGCGAACAATCCGGAGATCGCAAATCTTATCTCCGACAGCTTTACTGAAATAGGCTCGATCGTAAATAAAATATCCGAGATGGTTCAGCCGATGGCCGGGGACATCATGAGCAGCGTTTCAAGCGGCGTATTCCAGTTTGCGGCGGGGCTGCTGACGGGTCTGAAGAATGTCGTGATCGGACTTATCATTGCGATATATCTTCTGTTCAGCAAGGAGAGGCTTCTGGCTCAGACAAAAAAGATCCTTTTCGCGTTCCTGAAGAACAATATATGTCAGCGGGTGTTTTATGTAGGCTCCCGAACCAATTCGATTTTCAAGAGCTACGTAATATCTAACCTCGTGGACGCGCTGATAATTTTTGTTGCGATGGCGATAGGCTGCCTCGTTATGGGAATGCCGTACCCCATGCTGCTTGCAGTAGTCTGCGGAGTCACAAATCTCATACCGTTCTTCGGTCCGTTCATCGGAGCTATTCCGTGCGGTATCCTGATACTGCTGGTTGATCCGGTGAAGGTCATCTGGTTCGAGCTGTTCGTGCTGGTGCTCCAGCAGCTCGACGGCAACGTTATCAAGCCGCACCTGTTCGGCGGTTCGATGGGACTTCCCGCGATTTGGGTGCTGGTTTCCATAACCATAGGCGGAGGTCTGTTCGGAATTCCGGGAATGCTGCTTGGCGTTCCGGTGTTCGCGGTTATCTACCTGCTGTTTGCAGAGTTCGTATCCTCGCGCCTGAAAAAGAAGAAAATGCCCGAGGAGACCAGGGAGTACGCCGGAGATACGTCGCTGTTCCTTGACGGCTATGAAGACGGCAGTGTATCTGAGGAGCCTGCGTTAGTTCGCGAGGAGAAAAAAGGCGACTGACGCAGCGCAATTAAAATCGTGGGCAAATATGCGGAGATGCCTGCTAGATTTCAAATCCAACTGAATATATCGAGAAATCATGAAACCCTCGAAACCTTGAGGCAGCGTTTTTGAAATGGAACTGCACGCTACCGCTGCCGCAACAATATTGTTTGGGCTCAGAAGATTTGATTATGCCGGATAAGTAAATATCTCAATAAAAAACGGTTCTATCCACAGATAGAGCCGTTTTTCTATGGGGAACCTCTAAAAACCGGTGTGAAAAGCAAAAATGGGCAGGGTGTGCCAGCTTCTAGGAAAGCCGACGAAGTAAGGCTGTATGCCTTACGAGGAGGTTTGACGACGAAGATGGTGCGCACTGCACATTTTCGCTCACATGAGGTTTTTAGAGGTGACCTATGCTTATTAATTAACTCCACAATTTACTATCAATGAATTTGGGGTAAAATCAGGCGTAATGACTGCACGGCCACTATACGTCAGCGGAAAAAACCGCCGCCGGCTTCTCTGTCAGGGCAGGGAGCCGGCGGACGTTCTGAAATTCCGGGTTTACAAAAGGCTGGCGATTATCCCAATATCATGCGCAGGTCGTCTTCCGGAGCAGTCGCCGCCCGGAGCTTGAATTCATTCTGGAGCACTTCCAGCACTGCCGGTGAAACAAACGCTGGGATAGTCGGACCGAGAATTATATTTTTCAGCCCGAGATAAAGCAGAGACAGCAGAATACATACTGCCTTCTGCTCGTACCATGAAAGCACCAGCGTGAGCGGCAGGTCGTTTACTCCGCAGCCGAACGCCTCGGCGAGCGCGGAGGCGACCCGCACGGCGCTGTAGGAATCGTTGCACTGCCCCATGTCGAGAATTCGTGGTATCCCGTCGATATCACCAAGATCCATGTCGTTGAGGCGGTATTTTCCGCAGGCTAGGGTGAGTATCAGCGTGTCCGGGGGAGTCAGCCGCGCAAAATCAGAATAGTAGCTGCGGCTGGGGGAAGCTCCGTCGCAGCCGCCGATCAGGAAAATATGACGTATCTTTCCGGCTTTGATAAGCTGTATTATCTTTTCGGCATGCTTCAGTACGGCGTTGTGCGCGAATCCGGTAATGACCTTGTGTCCGCCGTTCATTCCGGTCATTTCCTTGTCCTCGTCGTATCCGCCGCATTCAAGCGCTTTCCTGATAACCGGGGTGAAATCCTTGTCGGCACCGATGTGGGTTACTTCGGGGTACGACACGACGGAGGTAGTGAAAATACGGTCGGCATAGCTCTCGCGCAGCGGCATTATGCAGTTCGTGGTGAATAGCACCGGAGCCGGGATATTGTGGAATTCCGACTGCTGATTCTGCCAGCCGGTGCCGAAATTTCCCTTGAGCTGCGGGTGCTTTTTAAGCTCCGGGTAGCCGTGTGCGGGGAGCATTTCGCTGTGGGTGTAGATGTTTACGCCCTTGCCGTCGGTCTGCTCCAGAAGCAGCTTCATATCGTGCAGGTCATGACCGCTGACCACTATGAACGGTCCCTTTTCAATTGTGAGTGGGACTTCTGTAGGGACAGGGTCGCCGTATGCTTCGGTGTTGGCGTGGTCGAGAAGCTCCAGACATTTGAGGTTCACCGCGCCGGTCTTGAGCACCAGCGGAAGCAGCACGTCCTGCGGCTCGTCCTCGCCGAGGTGGTACAGAGCTTCATAGAAGAACTGGTCGACCTCCCGGCAGGTCTTGCCGAGCACCCGGGCATGGTAGGCGTAGGCCGCCATACCCTTCAGCCCGAACAGAACCAGTGATTTCAGCGAGCGGATATCCGCGTTTCCGTCCCAGATTTCCGGCATTGAGTAGTCCTCAAACTTTTCTGAGGAGATACGGTGCTTTTCCTGCTCGACCTCGGTCTTGATGGCTTTTATCGTTGAATTGTTGAAATTTACGTTGGTGATGGTGGTGAACAGCGCTTTTTCAACCAGCGCGTCGGTGGACTCCGTGGGTCTGCCGTTTTTAGCGGCGCGGGCGAGCCCTATGAGCGCTCCGATTATCTCGTCCTGGTAGTTCGCGGTGTCGGCTTTTTTGCCGCAGACTCCCGCTTTGCCCTCGCAGCCGGTGTTGTGGGCGGTCTGCTGGCACTGGAAGCAAAACATGTCTTTCATTGTGCAGTGTCCTTTCTTTATAATGTGGGGTATGTGCATATAGTTCCCGGAATTTTCGGGATAATACACCGGAAAAAATAAATCACTCCGCTATTGCGAAAAAGCGCGAAATGTGATACAATATCAATGGGGTGATAATATGAAAAAATACATGGCAGCCGCAGTACTTATTACTATAGTACTCGCAGCAGGCTGCACCGGGAGTGCCTCCAGCCAGAGTGAAAGCTCCTCGCAGACCGACAGCTCCACGGCGGAGGTCACGGTCATAACCAGCGCAGCGCCGACAGAGCAGCTGGAGGAAGTCTCCGAGACGGAAGCGGTTCCTGAGCCGGCAGAAACCACCGCCGCGCAGACGGAAGCTACGCAGGATACGTCCGCGCCAGAGGAGCAGGGCGGGTACATAGCCGACTGGATATACGGAACATGGAGCGCCGTCAGCGTAAACGGGCAGGATTACTGGGATTACGCGTTCGCGAACGGGCTTACGGAGCAGTTGCAGCTTATTTTCAACAGCGAGGAAGTCCTGGTCAGAAACGGAACTGTGGGTATCGAGCAGGAGTATAGCTATGCCATAACGGACGCAGGAGCTGATATATATTACAGCTGGGGAGAGAAATCCCTGACGCTGACCTATGACCCGTCGGCTGACACCCTTACTATGATAGATGAGGCGGACAATTTTGCCGTATTCAAACGCGGCGAATATCCGCAGTCCGCAGAGGTCGACTTCATAGCCGACTGGATATACGGCACCTGGAGCGTCATCAGCGTAAACGGTCAGGATTACTGGGAATATGCGGCGCAGAACGACGAGGATCAAGAGAAGATGATGATCTTCACGGCGCAGGGCGTTGACATTACCAGCGGCGACAGAGTTCTCAGAACGCTGAGCTACCGTATAACCGATGAAGGCGCGGAGATAAAGGATACAGACGGCGCGGTTATTCTGATGACTTATTCGCCGCAGGACGACACACTTACTTTCACGGCGGACGGATATACGACAGTTGTAAAGCGCGGAACAAATCCGAAACCGGCGGAAAACTGACAACAGTTTCCTTTAATAGGTGACGTTTGTAATTTGTAAACGGTTACATGGTTGCATTTCATAATTTTGTAAAATTGAACAGTAAAGTTTAAACAACGGTTGAGAAACTTTGTGCCTTCAGCCAAAAGTATATGCGGAGTAGTTGACAAGCGACTAGTTGTGTGTTATAATTCCTCATGTTGTGAATTTGCTGTTTTTGGCAGATACTTACAACAAATAACAGATATATGATTTTGAGGAGAAACTACTATGACTAAGTTCACAAAGATCACCGCAGCTATCGTAGCTGCCGCAGCAGTTCTGTCTTTCGCAGGCTGCAGCAATAACACTTCTTCCGCTTCCGAGTCCTCCAGCGCTGTTTCCGACGCTTCCACTGCTTCCGACGCTTCCACTGCTTCCACCGCAGAGGCTGCAAAGACCGCTGAGGCTACTTCCACCGCTGCTGCTACCGCAGAGGCTGCACAGACCGCTGAGGCTGCTGCTCCCGCTACCGCTGAGGCTTCCGCATTCGACGCTTCCGCTATGTACGGCAACTGGGTTCTCGCTGCAATCAATGATGGCACCAATACAATGAGCGTTGCTGATTTTGCAGCTGCAAACAATGTTTCCGCTGAGGATACCCTGATCTACGTTAATATCGACGAGAACTCCTACAACAGCCTGGCTATGGGTGTTGAAGGCAACTATTCCTACACTGTGACCGAGAATGGCATCACCGTTGATTTAGACGGCATGGAGCTTCCCGTAACCTACGACGCTGAAAGCGACATCTTAGCATACGGCGTAGCTGTTGGCGACGTTACCTACAAGTACGTATTCATGAGAAACACTGACGCTGCTGCTTCCACCGCAGAGGCTGCTGCAACCGCACAGGCTGCCGCTACCGCTGAGGCTGCTGAGTAATTCAGTTCAAAACCGATACATCTGCCCGGACTTTGCGCCGGGCTTTTGTTTTCTGTTGACATACGGCGGGTTTTGTGATACAATATTCTCCGGACATGATTTTGAACAGGAGAATCTACATGAGAAAATTAATTAAATCGCTTGCTGCCGCGGCGGTCGTTCTGATGGTCTGCACGGCATGCAGCCGTTCGATAGACACCGCGAAGATAGAAGGGAACTGGGTCTGCACCACCGAGGACGGAACTCAGCTCCGCGTGACCCTCACTGACCGCACTTTCACACAGACCAGCGGGGAAGCCATCGGCGAAACGCTCAAATATGAGCGCGCCTTCGATGGTGTGAACGTCAAGGCACCCGACGGGAAGTCGCTGCTGAAACTGACATTCAGCGAGCAGGACGGCACCATCTCCTACACAGTGAACGGCGCAGACGGCTCCGAGCATACCTACACCTTCACCCGGGAAGCTCAGTGAGACCTGACCGTCTTCATAAAACCGCATATTATTGCGCATTCAGGCATTTTCCGCCGGAATGCGCAATTATTTTTGTCCGGATACTTGAAAAATCCGCTGAACTGCGCTATAATATATACTGTATATTTGTGTACAGGCTAAAGTTAGTAAGGAGATTTTATGTTTCGAGGACCTCTTATAGAATTATTCATGCTCTTATTTTCAGGCAGCGTCACTGAATCCCAGGTGGTTAGCGTTGTTCTGTCGGTATTCTCGGTGCTTGTCATCATTTTCGTGGTGTTCCCGATACACGAGTGCGCCCACGGCCTTATGGCGAAGATCCTTGGCGACGACACCGCGGAACGTCAGGGAAGGCTCACGCTGAACCCATTCGCTCACATCGACGTGATGGGCGCGGTAATGATGATGCTCTTCCGCATAGGCTGGGCGAAGCCCACCCCGGTGGATATACGCAGGTGCAATAAGGTCAAGCCCCGCGCGGCGCTGGCGCTGACCTCCCTTGCAGGTCCACTCGCGAATATCCTGCTCAGCTATATCATGATAATAGCGTACAAGCTTGTTCTTATGAACCTCACGTCCACCACCGGCGCTTACATCGCCCTCGGTCTTTACTACACCGCGCAGATCAACGTTTACCTTGCGGTATTCAACCTTGTGCCGATCGCTCCGTTCGACGGTTTCAACATACTGGCGAGCTTCCTGCCGGGCAGGGCGGTCTACTTCATGCAGAAGAATCAGCAGATAATCTATTGGGTATTCTTCGCGCTGCTCATGTTCGGAGTGCTATCCGTTCCGTTCGGACTTGCCTGCAACGGTATCATGTGGCTGCTCGACAAGGCTTCGTTCTTCCTCGGGTGACGCATGGAGGGACTTAGCTTCAAGCTTGAGATATTCGAAGGACCTCTGGACGCACTGCTCGCGCTGATTCAGAAGCACAAGCTGAATATCCAGGACATCGAGATAAGCGTGCTGCTGGATCAGTTCATGCTGTACCTCAGCAGAATGGCGGAGGCTGACCTGGAGATCACCTCCGATTTCCTTGAGATGGCGGCGCGGCTCATAATGATAAAGTCTGCGGCGCTGCTTCCTCGGGAGGAAGCAGAGCAGATGAAACGCGAACTCCAGGGAGCGCTTATCGAGTACGCCTTGTGCAAGACCATGGCGGAGCGCCTGAAAAAGCGCTACCTCGGCGACGTAGTTTTCGTCAGGGAACCTATGGAGCTTGACATCGACAAGTCTTACCACAAGCTACACCAGCCGGAGGAACTCATGCTTGCCTACAGCGCGCTCAACGAGCGAACCCGCAGGAAGGCAAGCTACCGCCCGAGGTCGATACGCCCGATCGTCGCGAAAAGCTACGTTACGGTGTTCACCGGAATTGTGGCGGTGCTGAAAAGCCTGCGAAGGAACGGAACCGTGCATATGGACGAGCTTTACAGGGGACAGCCACGGTCGCGCACCGTGGCGACATTCCTTGCGATACTTGAGCTTTCGAAAGAGGGCAGGATATTCATATCTGAGGACGGAAACAGCGTAAGGCTGCGGAGAAAGTCCGACGATGAACGACCCGCAGAAACGGAGGGAGCGGAGCAGTGAAATTCAGCGAAGGAATGGCGGTAATTGAAGCCGTGCTGTTTGCGTGCGGCGAGCCGATAGACGCAGCGAAACTCTCCGAGGCATGCGAGATCGAAAAGGATACCGTACTGAAAATCATAGACCGCCTGAACGATCGGTACACGGAAAATGGAAGCGCGTTCCGGATAAACCGGCTCGGCGACAGCTACCAGATGATGACTCAGCCGCAGTTTGCGCCGTATATCAAAACCGCGCTGGAGACCCGCCGGCAGGTACCGCTGTCCCAGGCGGCGATGGAGGTTCTGGCTGTGGTGGCGTACAACCAGCCGGTCACCAAGAGTTTTGTGGAGCAGGTGCGCGGAGTCGACAGCTCCGGCGTTGTGAACAGCCTTGTGGAGCGCGATCTACTCGAGGAGTACGGAAGACTCGACCTGCCGGGACGTCCGATAGCCTA
>OLOX01003344.1_pt1 | contig 12230 bp, 11 predicted proteins | sample 1672091 | NCBI WGS metagenome assembly OLOX01 (sample SAMEA3136644, study PRJEB25190) | human gut metagenome | reverse complement strand
ATTTTAATTTTCATTTCCTGCATAATTTTGTATATGAAAATTAAAATTGCACAAAATATAAAAATAACATTTTTTTGCAAACTTAAAGTGGCATTTGATAAATCAAAATGACTATAATCAAAAATAAGTGATAAACTTGCCTTAGCTTAATAAAAGCGAGGTGAGAAAATGATAGATAATATCTGTATGTTTCTAACCAATAAGATGAGAAAAGAAATGCCTGACATAAATGATGAAAGGGCAGAAATAATTAATTTTGGATTACAAAATATAATAGGAGAGATTCCAAAAATATTTTTAGTAATAGGTATTTCATTTTTATTAGGCATAATAAAAGAAACACTACTAACAATATTAATTATAATGCCATATAGAAATTTTTCAGGTGGATTTCATTTAAAAACTCATATAGGCTGTATAGTAGGTACTACAATGTTTTACTGCGGTGTTGCTGCAATAAGTAAATATATAGTTTTATTACCAATAATAAAATATAGTATGGCTTTGGCAATATTAATTTTTGGAATATGGATGATAAAATTATATGCGCCAGCAGATACAGAAAATGTACCAATTTTGACTAAAAAGGAAAGAAAGCAAAAGAAAATCTTATCATATATAATTTTAACCATAGCTTTAATTATAGCAAGTATTATACCAAATAATATAATTACAAATATAATATTATTTGGGTATTTAATACAAACCCTTAATATTACCAAAATCGCATATAGGTTAACAAACAACAAGTATGGGTATGAAGTATATAGCAATACTTCAGGTGAATTAGAGTAATACAAAAGTTATAAACCGGTAATAACATTTGTGTTATATATTACCAAAGAAAGGGGAATTTTTATGTTAAAATTTTTATCCAAAGTTGCAGAAAAGTATGCTAAAAATACAAATACGGCATGTGCAGCATATTTTTTATTTCATCAACCAAAAATGCCAGCTAGTTTAGTAAAAAAAGATTAATAAATAATTTTTTGCAATAAATATTTGTCACAAAAATGTAGCATTGCATAAAAATTAAGGCTGAAAGTATAATTAAAATTTGGGAATTATTTTAGGATGATTTTTGAAATTATGTCTTTATTTTTACCAAAAAGTGTAGTAAAATTATATTGGTAACATACATAATAAAGAAATTGTAAATGTTCATTTCCCAAACGGAGGAATTTTTTAATGGTCGATTATGACAAGGATTTTATTTTTTACGATGATTCGGACGATGAACTTGTAGATGTTTCAAACGGTATTAAGACTGCCGAAGAATCTGCAAATTCTAAAAAAGGCGCAAAACATTCACCTTCGGGCGCTCACCATTATGCAGGTGTGGTTTCTTACGAAGATGAAAACAAGCGCAAAAAGAAAAAAGAAAATAAAAAGTCTGAACCAAAGGAAAAAAACGATAATAAAGACAATAAAAAAGACGGCAAAAAAAGTAATAAGAAAAAAATTATTATTGCAAGCTGCGCAACCGGTGCGGTAGTTATCGGTATTGCCGTTGCGGGTGTGGTTATGCTTATGCCAAGCAAAAACGGACAGACTACTGTCGATAATCTTGGCTTGGGATTCCATTTTTCCGATGATGCACAGGTGTCGGGAATTTCACTTGCAGGCAAAACTTATGATGAGGCGCTCAAACTTTTGACTTCAAAGCAGGAGTCATTTATAACTCCTGTTTCAATTTCTGTAAAGGCGAAAGAAAAGACATACACAATTACACAGAAAGACTTAAAATATACATACAATACAGAGAGTGTTCTTACACAGCTTAAGAATGACGAACTTAACAAAGAAAGTTCGGGCAAAACCGCAAAGACATATACTGTCGTTGCCACTTGCACAGATGATTCTATCAAGAGCAATGCCGAAAAGATTAAAAAAGAAGTTGATGTAAAGGCGACAAATGCCCGTGTTTCTGAATTTAATCCGTATGACGGTGACAACAGATTTAAATATGCCGATGCCGAAAAAGGTGCGGAGCTTGACGAAAAAGACCTTGTTACACAGCTTTCGTCAGCTATAAAAAGCGGTACTGGCACAATGGCACTCAATGCTGTAGTTAAAGATGTTGACGCAGATATTTCTCTTGATATGGTTAAGAAAAATATTGTGAAGCTTTCTACATACGAAACCGTTTCTTACAACAACGCAAACGGTAATTCAAATATGAAAACTGCGCTTGAGGCTTGCAACGGTTCTGTGCTTGAACCTGGGGAAGTATGGTCGTTTAACGAATGCACAGGCGATTCAAACCTTTCTGAAAACGGTTACAAGCCTGCAGGTGTGATTGCAGACGGTAAACTTGTGCAGGGCAACGGCGGCGGAATTTGTCAGGCAAGTTCAACTATTTATAATGCCGCAATCAGAGCAAATGTTGAGATTGAGGAAAGATACTGCCACCTTTGGGCATCCGATTATGTTCCTACAGGTCTTGACGCAACAATTGATTATCCTAACCTTGACCTTAAGTTCTCTAATCAGACAGATTACCAGATGTTTATAGAATGCAAAATGGACGGTACAACGCTTTCTGCTACATTTTGGGGATGGCAAAGCCCTGATTATGATGAAATAAGAACAGAAAATGAAATCGGCTCTACAAGCGGAAAAGAATTTTCTGCAAGAGCGTGGAGAGTATATTATAAGGACGGCAAAGAAGTTGACCGTGAGGAACTCCCGTCATCCACTTATGAGAGCAGCGGCGGTATTGGCGGCGGCTCTGCCGACGGCGACGACGGTGTAGTTTCAAGACCGAGCAATAATAACTCGAACTCTTCTGACAATAACTCATCTTCAAACAATAACTCGTCATCACAGGTTACACCTGATGTACCTACCCCTGATCCGGAGCCTGCTCCGCAGCCTGATCCGGAACCTACTGTAACTCCCGAACCCGATCCGGAACCGACTCCTGCTCCGACAGAACCGGAACCCGATCCGGAACCTACTCCGACAGAACCGGAAGTTACCGAATAATTTATAAAAAATCCTCCGTACATTTGTGCGGAGGTAAAATTTTAGAAAAGAGGTGTAGTGATGCCGTATTCTGTAGAGATAGATTTGCACGGTCACACCGTGGAAAGTGCGGGAAAAGTTTTAACGCAAAGATTAAAGCAATTGCCGAATGATGTGCGTGAAGTTACCGTTTTGCACGGATTTCACGGCGGAACTGCACTGCGAGATATGGTGCGCAGATATAAAAATCCGAAAATTGAGAGAAAAATTCTCGGACTGAATCAAGGCGAAACTATATTTGTGATTGCTTCGTATAATAATAAAGAAAGGTGATATGTAATGTATATAGATTTTGACGGTATGCAAACAAAGGAACTTCCTAATTTTAAGGGAGGAGAAAAAACTTTCAGAGCCGATATGTTTGATGACGGCGATACCAAAATTATGCGTGGCAGACTTGAAAGCGGTGCATCAATCGGACTTCATACTCATGAGGGCAACTGCGAGATTATTTATATTCTTAGCGGCAACGGCAAGGTAAAGTATGATGATACGGAAGAAAAACTTTCCGCAGGCTCTTGCCATTATTGCCCAAAGGGACACAGCCACAGTTTGATTAATGACGGTGATGAGGACTTAGTCTTTTTTGCCGTAGTGCCTGAATTAAGGTAAATCGAATAAAATATTTGGTGATGCAATGATGATGTTTATTTTGTAAATGCTTTGTTGCATCACTTTTTGTTTCTGTTTTGAATAGGTCTTATTATAAATGTTGGGGTAACAATAATAAATTCAGGTTTAACGCACAGATTAAGCTAAATAATTAAAAAAATAGGTCAAGCCTTTTTAAAGGTTGACCAAACTTTTATAATTTCTTGACATAATTTCTTGACTAAGTATTTCGCAAAACCATACTTCACTCCAACTATAATATGTGAAGTCATTTTTTATCTCAATTTTACAGATAAAACAAAGCGGCCGCCATCGCAAGATGACGGCTGATGAATTTTGAGCGTTTATATTTTGACAGTATTCATTTATTTTACAACTTAATAAGTAGAAAAACAATGCTGTTTATATTTTAGAAACAGAACCCAAAATTTCTGTTAAGCATCGTTACTTTCCAAAAATTCTTCTACATAAGCGTTAAACAGCTCTTCGCTTAATGAAAGTCTTAAAAGTTTTGTACCCTGAACCGCAAAATAGAAGGTGTCTTTATCTGTTATTGCTTTAAATAATGACTCTGTATTGTGCCAATGCAATATTAGCAATGTTTTCCTTTAAAGTCTTATTATTTATTTCATTCTTTTCCTTAGGCGGTTTTTCCTTAAATAAACCCATTGCATATTTCCTTTTCGTTAATAAAAATGAATTTATCAAACTGACAAATGTAGATTTATAAAAAACTGTTGATAATTATTTCTTTTCCTCTGCCATTTCCTTAATAATGTCGGCAACAAGTTCACGCTCATCCATATGGTATTTTACGCCTTTGATTTCCTGATAGTCCTCATGACCTTTGCCCGCAAGAACGATAATATCGCCGTCCTGTGCGTTTTCCATACAATATCTTATTGCGTCCTTACGATTAGGAACAACTACATATTTACCGTCTGTCTTTGCAAGGCCTGTCTTGATGTCCTCGATAATATCCATAACATCTTCAAAACGGGAGTTATCCTCTGTGATTACGGAGAGGTCGGAAAGTCTGCCCGAAGTTTCGCCCATTTCGTATCTTCTCACCTTTGGACGGTTGCCGCCTGCGCCAAACATTGTAATAAGGCGGTTAGGTTTATAAAGTCGGAGTGTTGAAAGCACATTTTCCATAGAAAGTGCGTTATGAGCGTAATCTATTATAAGCGAATAGTTGCCCGGTACGGGTACAGGTTCAACTCTGCCTTTAACCTTTGCTTTGTGAAGACCCTCGACAATAGCTTTGTCGGGAATATCAAAGAAAGATACGGCACTGATTGCGGCAAGCGCATTATAAACATTAAATTTACCGGGGATATTTACATCAAGCGAAAGTTTCTTTTTCCCGCTTAATTCAAAGTGAACGCCGATAAATCCGTTTTCAAATAATAAATGTTCATCGGACGCAACAAAGTCGGCTTTATTTGAGAAACCGAATGTTACAGGTTTTTCAACTGCAAGTTTTGTGATTTCGGTAAATTTTTCATCGTCAATATTTCCGGCAGAGTGTCTGCACTGTCCGAAAAGCAGACTTTTACAGTAAAGATATTCAGCCATATCCTTATGTTCAACACCGCCGATATGGTCGTGTGAAAAGTTTGTAAATATGCCTACATCAAATGTAATATCAGCAAGTCTGTAATGCTTTAAGCCGATTGAGCTTGCCTCAATAACCATAGCTTTACAGCCGCACTCAAGCATATCGTGCATAGCTTTTTGAATTTCGTATGATTCCGGAGTTGTGTTGTCTGTTTTTACAGCTTTTCCGTCATATAAAATACCGAGAGTGCCGATTGTGCCTGTTTTGATTCCTGCACATTCAAGAATAGATGCAATCATAGCGGTTGTGGTTGTTTTGCCTTTTGTACCTGTAATTGCAATGGTCTTTAGTTTTTCGGCGGGTCTGCCAAAAAACTCGGCGCTGATATACGCAAGTGCTTTTCGTGTGTTTTCCACTTTAATAACCGCAACATTCTTCGGCACATTGAATGAAAGGTTATCACTTATTATAAGGGCAGCGGCGCCTTTTTCAACAGCGGATTGCGCATACTTGTGACCGTCGGATGTGTATCCCTTAAGACATACGAAAGCTGTACCGTCGGTAACTTTTCGGGAATCATATATAATATCGGTTATTTCGGGATTGCCGTCATTTATTACGGTATATTCAATGTTTGCAAGTAAATTGCTTAGTTTCATAATAAATTCACTCCGTTTTTAGTTGTGATTACTATTACATTATAACAATTCAGAGAAAATAATACAACAATAATAATGAATTTTTTTGGAGTGTGTTTATTGTGCGAAAAGACTTATTTTATCTGTTGGTGAAAATTACCTAAAAAGCACCTATATAAGCGAAAATATGTGCATTTAGCTGATATGAAACTAATTTAAGTAATTTACGAAAATAAAACGATAATCTCCAAATGAACAAGTTGCACAAAGAAAATATTGTTATTATTAACAAAAAGCCAGAGATAATTTTGTAAATAAAATCAAAATTTCAAAATTTAACTTGCAAAATGCACAAAAATAATTTAAAGTTTTAACACTCTGTATAAAAAGTACAAAGGTAGTTGCAATTTGTATGATTTTTTGGTATCATAAATGTAGTGAAAGGACAGAGGGACTGTCCTCACATCATTCAAACGGAATGAAAGTTTATATTTTATGAAAGAAGGAAATATCCGATGAAAAAGATTTTTGCCGTTCTTTTGGCAAGTATGATGGCTGCTACAGCACTTGTTGGCTGCGGCGGTTCAGGTGACAGCAGTACAGCTTCAAAAACAGAATCAAATGGTAACGGTGCTTCTGCAACAAGCAGCGACTTTGGTGACGAAGACAACATTACACTTAAAGTATGGGCTCCTGATAAGGCAGTTTCTACTTTTGAAAAAGAGTGCGAAGCATTCAAGGCTCTTTATCCGGACAAGAAGATTGATATTACAGTAGTTGCTCAGACTGAGAAAGATGCTGCTACAAACCTTCTTAACGATGCCTCAGCTGCTGCCGATGTATTCGGTTTCGCAAGTGACCAGCTCAACAAGCTTCAGACAGCAGGCGTTATTGCACAGGCTGCTTATGCTGAAGATATTTCTAAGAGAGATACAGCAGAGGCAGTTTCAGCTGCAACAATCGGCGGTAAGATTTACGCTTATCCGGAAACAGGTGATAACGGTTACTACCTCGTATATGATAAGTCAGTAGTTTCTGACGAGCAGGCAGGCAGATTTGAGGATGTCCTCGAAGCTTGTAAGGTCGGAGGCAAGAAGTTCATCATGGACGCAGGTGACGGCTTCTACGCATGTATGTTCACATTAACAGGCGGTCTTAAGACCGATGGCCTTGAGGATGACGGCATTACTCAGAAGTACACAGATTATGATGAGGCCGAGGTAGTTGCAACACTCCAGGCTTTCTCAAAGCTTATGCACGACTATAAGGGTACATTCCAGTCACTTAAAACAGACGCTATTTCTTCAGGTTTCGCACAGAAGTCTTGCGGTGCCGGTATCGACGGTTCTTGGAACACAGTTGCTGACAAGGAAGCTCTTGGCGACAACTTCGGTGCAGCTAAGCTCCCAACAATCGATGTAAACGGTGAAGCTAAGCAGATAATTTCAATGCTCGGTTACAAGTTCATCGGTGTAAACGCATCTTCTAAGTTCCCGCGTTCAGCTCAGATCCTTGCTAACTATCTCACAGGCGAAGAGTGCCAGAGAGAAAGAGCTACAGAGCTCGGTTGGGGTCCTTCAAACCAGACTGTAAACGGTGAAGAAGTTGTTACAGGCAGTGCAGTACTTACAGCTATTGCTGAGCAGGGTAAGTTCGCTGTACCACAGGTAAGTATAGCTTCAACATTCTGGGATCCAAATGCAAACCTTGGTAACAAGCTCATTGCTGAAGAAACAGATCCTTCAAACGCTGACTTCTTCAAGGAGTTACTCACAGACACAATCGCAAACGTAAGAGACGAATAATTTTAGTTTTCAAAATAAATCTTCTCATACTCGTGGGGCTCTCAAGTAGCTGAGAGCCCCATTGAGTGAAAACTCGTTATCAATGTCGCAGACATTGTAATTAATTTACACCAAACTACTAATGTATTTATGATGCTAATTGATAACGCAGAATATATTATTAGTTTGGTGTAGGTTTTGCAAACTATTTTAAGGAGAGCTTATTAATGAAATATATTGATTATGTACAGCTTAATCCTTTCCAGAAGTTTGCCTATAATGCTAAAAACTTTTTCAAAGCTTTGCCCGGTAAAGTGGCAGGCTTTTTTAAAGCAATAGGAAATGCTATTGTGAAGTTTTTTGTTGGCATTGTCAAGGGATTTGCTAATTACGGCAAAACCTTTGTAAACGGAGATATTATGACAAAGCTTTCTTACCTTATTTTCGGCCTTGGTGACATTTCAAAAGGTAAGTACTATAAGGGTATTTTATTCTTTCTTTCAGAAGTTTTGTACATTCTCTATATGGTATTCTTTGGTTGGGGTTACATTTCCAAGTTTGGTTCACTTGGTACTGTTGAGACTCACACAGAGATGGACGGCATTTTCCCTGTAACTGTTTACGGTGATAACTCAATGCTTATCCTCCTTTATTCTGTACTTACCATTGTAATTACAGTAGTTATATTTGCCATTTACATAGCAAATATAAAAGATGCTTACAAGCATCAGCTTCTTGTTGCAGCAGGCAAAAAGCCAACTTCATTAAGAACTGATATCAAGGAATTCCTTGACGGTAAGTATCACATTACACTTTTGTCTTTCCCTGTACTGATGATTGGTATTTTCCAGATTCTTCCACTCATCTTTATGATACTTATAGCATTCACAAACTATGACCTTCAGCATATGCCTCCGGGAACATTGTTCCACTGGGTTGGTTTCCAAAACTTTACATCTGTATTTGATGTAGCTAACTCTGCAACAAGAGCTACAACATTCGTAGAACTTGCTAAGTGGACACTTGTTTGGGCTGTTTGCGCTACTTTCACAAACTACATCCTTGGTATGATTATTGCTCTTATGATCAACAAAAAGGGCATTAAGTTCAAGGCTTTGTGGAGAACTCTCTTTGTTATTGCAATCGCTGTACCACAGTTTGTATCACTTCTTCTTATGAATCAGATGCTCCAGACTGACGGTGCATTTAATGTGTTACTTACAGATATTAGCAGATGGTTCAATCCTGATGCTGCGGTGGTGGAAATTCAGTGGCTTAACACTAACCCTAACATCGCTAAGATAGTAGTTATCATTGTAAACCTTTGGGTAGGTATTCCTTACACAATTCTTTCAATGTCAGGTATTCTTATGAATATTCCTGAAGACCTCTACGAATCAGCTCGTATTGACGGTGCAGGTCCTGTAAAAACATTTACAAGCATTACACTTCCTTACATGCTCTTCGTAACAACACCACAGCTTATTACTCAGTTCGTTGGTAACATCAATAACTTTAACGTTATCTACCTCCTCACGGGCGGTGGCCCAACAACGGAGAAATTCTATCAGGCAGGTTATACAGATATCCTCGTAACATGGTTGTTCAAACTTACTATGAACTCTTCTGACTACAACCTTGCTGCGGCGATCGGTATCATTGTATTTATTATCTGCGCTGTGCTTTCACTTATTGTATTTAACTCATCTAAATCTGCAAAAGACGAGGAGGCGTTCTCATGATAAAAAGCTACAAACTCAGAAGAGGTTTGGCAAATACTTTTATCTACATAATCCTCGCTATTCTCGGATTTATTTGGATTTGCCCATTCATCTATCTTTTAATGCACTCGTTCCGTGCAGAAGGTGTTACTGTAGTAAACTATCTCATTCCTCGTGAATGGACTTTCCAGAACTACATCGACCTTTTCACAAGCCACGGTACACTTAACTTTACAAAATGGTTTATAAACACATTTGTTGTTGCATGCTTTAGCTGCGTAATTTCTACAATTTCTGTACTTATGGTAAGTTACGCATTCAGCCGTTTAAGATTTAAATCCCGTAAAAAGTTTATCAATGTTGGTATGATTCTCGGTATGTTCCCGGGCTTTATGACAATGATTGCTATTTACTACCTCTTAAAGGCTATGGGTCTTACACAGACACTCGTAGCACTTGTAATTTGTTACAGTGCCGGTGCAGGTCTTGGCTATCAGATTTCAAAGGGCTTCTTTGATACAATTCCAAGAGCTCTTGACGAGGCGGCAACTATTGACGGTGCAACTAAGAACCAGATTTTCTGGAAGATTATTCTTCCTATGTCAAAACCAATCGTAGTTTATACAGTTCTTACATCATTCATCGGACCTTGGACAGACTTTATTCTTGCTAAGATCATCATGGGTGATAAGCGTGATTACTACACTGTTGCAATCGGTTTGCAGCTTATGATTGACCTTGACTTTAAGACACAGTACTACAAGCAGTTCCTTGCAGGTTCAGTAGTAGTTGCTGTTCCGATTACCCTCCTCTTCCTTAAGATGCAGAAGTATTATGTCGAAGGTGTAACAGCCGGCGGCGTAAAGGGTTAATCTTTATTTGCACATTTTTGGGTGGCAGTCTTTGGCTGCCATCCTTTTTAGTTAAGTTTTAAATTATGGCTTGTAGCATAGTTAAGATTAAAAAAATTAAAATTTAGGTCAAGCCTTTTTAGGCTTGTGTGTGTTTTACACATACCTATAATCTTTGCAAAGTTTGACCGAACTTTTATGATTGATGAAATATTTTGCAAACCATAATATTTATAGCCTATAAAGAATACATTTCAATTCTTACTTAACTTTATTGATTTTATAAGGAGGATTTATGAAAAAAATTTTTACACTTTTACTTATTGCTTCAATTTCTACAAGTGCAATTCTTGCAGGCTGCGGTACTAAAGAATATGATGATCCTGTAAATACTCTTACAGCCACAGCATCAACCGATAAATACCGTAACTATTATCAGATTTTTGTTAATTCATTTGCAGATTCAAACGGTGATCAAGTTGGTGATTTGCAAGGTATTATTGATAATCTTGATTATCTTAATGACGGAGATCCAAATACAGGCAATGACCTTGGTGTTGACGGTATATGGCTAACTCCTATAATGCCTTCGCCGTCATATCATAAATATGATGTAACCGATTATTACAATATTGACCCTGATTTCGGCACACTTGAAACTTTTGACAAACTTGTTTCAGAATGTCATAAGCGTGGTATTAACATCATACTTGACCTTGTGTTAAATCATGCATCTTCACAGCATCCTTATTATTTAAAGGCTGTCGAAGAGGTGGAAGAGGGCAATCTTGACGGTTATGCACAGTATTTTGAAATTCATCCCACTTCATATTTTGATTCTGATACACAGACAAATTATTTGTCACACGCAATGGCTTGTGAGGCTAATTTTACTGAGGAAATGCCTGAATGGAATTTAAATTCTGAAAAAACAAGAGAAGAATTTGCAAAAATTACAAAATTCTGGCTTGACAGAGGTGTTGACGGTTTCAGACTTGACGCCGTAAAATATTTTTCTAATAAATCCACCGACGGCACGGAATTTTTGACCTGGTTCTGTGATAAATGTAAGGAAACAAATCCTGATGTTTATGTAGTAGGTGAAAACTGGGACGATGATTCAAAGATTCAGGAAATCTTTAAGTCGGGAATTGACAGTCAGTTTGCATTTAAATTTTCACAGTCAAGTGGCACACTTACAACCGAGGTCATAGCACAGCGTGGTACGGCTATCGCTAAAAAGGTAATGAAGTATAACGATAAGATGTACAACAATAACGAGAATTACATTCCGACAATGTTCCTGTCAAATCACGATATAGTGAGAAGCGGTAACTCGCTTGAACCTAAGGGCCTTAGTTATCAGAAAATGGCAGCCTCAGTGTATATGTTGTTCCCGGGCAATCCATTTATCTATTACGGCGAGGAAATCGGAATTACTGCTCCAAATACAACTTCCGATTCGGCTTATCGTACACCGATGATATTTGACAGCAATAATTTGCCGAATATTTGGGTAAACGGTGTAGGTGATGTTGCGAAAGATACTAAATACGGCGGCGCTAAGCAACAGCAGGCTGACCCCAATTCATTACTTAGCTTTTACAGCAGAATTATAAAAATTAAAAATCAAAACCCTGAGATTGCTCGTGGCAAAATTACAGGACTTCAAACCTTTGACAATACTGCAATTTGTGCTTACTATGTTGAGTATAACGGCACAAAGCTGATGATTATTCATAATATGAATGCAGAGGAAAACGCTGAGCTTACCATTACCGATGATATGATAGCTAATCCTGAAATCAGAGCAGAGCTTGTTGCAAGCTCACCTGTTGACAAGGATGGTGCTTTTACTTCGACAGAAGACGAAAATGCCGTTTATCAGCATACAGCTATAAAAGACGGTGTGCTTACAATGCCTGCACAGTCAACTGTAATTTTGAAAACTGCCGAAACAACTGAATAAATTTTAAATATTCGCTTTAAAGTGCTAAAATTCTATTGACATTTTGAAAATTCCGCTATATAATAAT
>OLOX01003337.1_pt1 | contig 12252 bp, 10 predicted proteins | sample 1672091 | NCBI WGS metagenome assembly OLOX01 (sample SAMEA3136644, study PRJEB25190) | human gut metagenome | reverse complement strand
CGCTGGATATGTTACAAGACTTGTGAGATTAGAACAAACTCAAGAATAAGTCTTTTTCATTTTTTTTTTAATTTTTTTTATTATTATCATTATTTTGTTCAGTTTTATCATTCTACTTTTTTTAATTTTATTCTTTTGTAACCTATTTTAAAAGTTTATTAATGTGTTTATTCATATAAATAATTAGGTATTTTTGTTTAATCAAAAATCTAGTGAAATTTTTATGGAAATAGGTGAATATTAATGGATTTAATAGTAGCGAAATTCGGAGGTACATCGGTTGGAGATGGCTCTAGAATTAGAAAAGCAGCGCAATCTGTGGTAAATGAATATATGAAAGGCAATCAATTAGTTGTAGTTGTTTCTGCAGTTAATAATGCAACTGATGAGTTAATTGAATTGTCTAATGAAGCTATTGGTGGAGGTTTAACTGATAAGCAAAAGGCAGAAATAATGGCTATGGGTGAATTAACTAGCTCAAGATTATTTGCTGCAGCTATTGAATCTTTAGGTGTAAAGGCAGAATTTATCGATCCATACAATGATAAATGGCCGGTTATAACTGATTCCAATTCACTCAATGCCAAAATTGATTTTGCAACAACTGATAAAAAATGCGAAGGAATAAAAAATCTTATTAGCCAAGGTATTATCCCAGTTATTTGCGGATTTTTAGGAAAAGGTCCTAGTGGTGAAATTACGACTATTGGGAGGGGCGGCAGTGATGTAACTGCATTTTTACTTGGGCATTGTTTAAGTGCCAATAATGTAGTTATTGTCACTGATGTTGACGGAGTAATGTCAACTGACCCTAATAAAATAGAAGAAGCTGAATTATTAGATGAAATTTCTGTTGAAGAAATGAGGGACTTAGCTACTCATGGAGCACAGGTTTTACATCCTCATGCTCTAAAATATAAAGACCCGCTTATAAGTGCAAAAATTATCAACTTCAATAATGGTGATTTAAGTTCTGAAGGTACAAAAATAACTGGCCCTTTTGAAGGAGACATGTTAAAAACTGTATCTTTGTATAAAAACCCTATTTCTGTCATTGCTATTGTTGGAGAAGAAATGCTCAAAAAAGTGGGACTTTTAGCAGATTTAACTTCATGTCTTGCAGAAAATGAAATTAACATATTTGGCATTTCAGCAGGTCAGAATTCTATAACTGTATTTGTAGAAAAAAAGGATTCTGATAAAGCATATCATTTATTACACAGTTGGGTAATTGATGAAGATGTTTTAAGTTCATTGTCTCTTGGTGATGATACAGCTATGATTACTGTAGTCAGTCCTGAGTTTATCGATGAACCTGGCATTATTTCTAATATTACAAACCCGCTTAGAAAAAACGATATCAACATTGTTGAGATTTCTTCCTCTCAAACTGCTGTGGTATTATTTGTCGATTGGAAAGATGGTGAAAAAGCACTTGAATTAATTAAAGAGGTTTTAAAATGAATTTTGAAGGAACATATGTTGCAATGGTAACTCCATTTACTGATGATGGTAACATTGACGAAGAAGGATTTAGATCCAATATTAATTATTTAATTGATAAAGGTGTAACTGGTTTGCTTGGTGCCGGAACTTCTGGTGAATCAGCTACATTAACTCATGAGGAACACAGAAAAGTAGTGGAAATTTTAATTGATGAAGTTGGTGGCAGAGTCGAAACAGTAGCCGGATCTGGTAGTAATTCTACACATGAAGCTATTGAATTGACTAAATCTGCAGAAGAATTAGGTGCTGATGCCGCTTTAGTAATTACTCCTTATTACAATAAACCACAACAGCATGCATTAATTAAACATTATCAGGCTATTAGTGATGCAACTGATATTCCTATTATAGCATATAATGTTCCGTCACGTACTGGTGTAGACATGAGTGTTGAAACTATTGTGGAATTAGCTAAAATTGATGGTGTGGATGCAGTTAAAGAAGCTAGTGGAAGTGTAAATAAAGTATCCGAACTTTATAAAGCTTTAACAAAAGAAGGTCTTGAAGAAGATTTCAATATATTGTCTGGTGAAGACGGCTTGACTTTACCAATCATGGCTTTAGGAGGAACTGGTGTAATCAGTGCATCAGCTAATGTTGATCCTAAAAGGATGGTTTTAATGGTTGACAGTATATTAAATGATGATTATACAAGGGCTCAGGAGCTTCATTACGAAATGATTGATGTAATTGATGCTCTTTTCATTGAAAGCAATCCTGTACCTGCAAAAACAGCAATGAACATAATGGGTCTTCCTGCAGGACCTCTCAGGGCACCGTTAACAGATATGAAAGATGAAAATGTTGAAATTCTCAAAAATGCTTTAAAAGAAGCAGATTTAATTTAAGTTGGTAATATTATGATTAAAGTAGCAGTCACCGGAGCAGCTGGAAGAATGGGCTCCGGTATTATTAGAAAAATAACACAGCAAGATGATATGGAAGTAGTAGCAGCTATTGAAATTCCTAATTCTCCATTAGCTGGAGTGGATGTAGGTATTCAAGCAGGTGCTGGTGAACTTGGAGTTAAAATAGTCGGTGCTGAAAAATTAGAAGAAACATTAAAAGAATCTAAAGCAGATGTTTTAGTTGATTTCACCATAGCTCATGCAGCAGTTGAAACAGTTAAAAAAGCTACAGCATGTGGTGTTAATGTTGTAGTAGGTACTACTGGTTTTACTGATGAACAAATGGCTGAAAATATTAAAAATGTAAAAGACAATGATGTAAAAGCAGTTATTTCATCTAACATGTCTATTGGGGTAAATGTATTTTTCAATACTTTGAAAAAATTAACTCCTATCTTAAATGATTTTGACATTGAAATTATTGAAGCACATCACAATCAGAAAAAAGATGCTCCATCTGGAACTGCAATGACTGCATTTGAAGTAATAGCTAATGAACTTGACCGTGACCCTGAAGAAGTAGGAGTTTATGGAAGACAAGGAATGGTTGGTAAAAGAACCAAAGAGGAAATAGGTTTACATGCTATTCGTGGTGGAGACATTGTTGGAGACCACACTGTAATGTTTATCGGAGATGGTGAAAGAATAGAATTCACTCACCGTGCTCACACCAGGGAAGTTTTTATTGCAGGTGTAATTAGAGCTATTCGATACATTCCAGATGCGGAATCAGGTATTGTAAGTAGTATGAATGATGTTTTAGGATTAGAATAGGTGTTATCTATGGTGAATGTTGGTATACTTGGTGCAACTGGAATGGTTGGTCAAAGATTTATCCAATTACTTGATAACCATCCAGATTTTGAAATTACAGCATTAGCTGCATCTTCAAGATCTGCAGGTAAAAGATATGAGGATGCTACTACATGGTATCTTGATAATGAAATGCCTGATTCTGTTAAGGACATTATTGTAAAAGAAACTGATGCTGATGCAATGGATAATGATGTGGATATTGTATTTTCATCTCTTCCAACAGAATTTGCAGCTAAAGTTGAAAAAGATTTTGCTCGTGATTATGTTGTTGCAAGTAATGCTAGTGCTCACAGGATGAAAAAAAATATTCCTTTAGTTATCCCTGAAGTTAATCCGGAATATCTGGATATGATTGATGCTCAGCAAAAGGAAAATAATTGGGATGGATTCATCGTAACCAATCCTAACTGTTCAACTATTGCTTTAACTTTGTCATTAAAACCTATTGTTGATAATTTTAATGTAGATGCAATTAGAGTGTCAACAATGCAGGCAGTATCTGGTGCAGGTTATAATGGTGTGCCTTCTATGGCTATTGTTGATAATCTCGTTCCTTATATTGGCAGTGAAGAGGAAAAGATGGAAAGTGAAACATTACATCTTTTAGGTAACTATGACGGGGAAAAAGTTTCCAATGCTGATTTCAAATTAAGTGCTTCATGTCATAGGGTTCCTGTTATTGACGGCCATACTGAAGCAGTATTTGTTGAGTTGGATGATGACTTTGATATTAATGATGTTAAAGAAAAAATGGCTAATTTCAAAGCATTGCCTCAAAAATTAAATTTGTTCTCTGCACCTGAAAATCCAGTAATTGTCAAAGAAGAAATTGACAGGCCTCAACCAAGAATGGACAGAAATGCTGGTAATGGTATGTCTGTTTCTGTTGGAAGGTTAAGGAAAGACCAAGCATTTGATAACAGTTTCAAATATGTATTGGTTGGGCATAATACAATTCGTGGAGCTGCTGGAGCTTCTGTATTAAATGCTGAATTAATCAATGATAAAATACTCTAATTTTATCCTTTTTATTTTCTTATTTTTTCTAATATTTTTTTTATTTTTCATATAATTTCTGTTTAGTTTTAATTTCAATTTTTGGTGGTTTTTAGAGTTTAATTTAAATAGTATGAATTTCATAATACTTTAATAGTTATAATATTTGAATTTTTATTATTCAACTAGATATTGGGATAAAAATTTTTGAATTAAAGGGATAACATGGAATTAGGTGCTGGTATTGAAAACGAAACCTTACAAAATTTAATTCGTGATTGTTTATTGGAGCTAAACAGGCTTAAATTCGATTTAACTGAATTGGAAATAGCTAAAGCTAGAGATACCACTCCTCAGAAGATTCAGGAACTCGAAAATCATATTCTTAACAAAGAAAAAGAAGTTTCTCTTATTAAATTTAAAGCTGAGGATGAAATTAGTCTTTTGAAAAAACAGCTAGAGGAAAAGGATGCTTTAATTAAAAATCAGGAAGATAGAATTTATGAATTAGATTATGTAAACAATTCTCTTGATGAGATTAAAGAATATTTTGCAGAGCAATTAAGGGATTATAAGAAAAAAGAGCTTGCTGAAGTTAATGAAAGATTAAACGAATCTTTTAAAAGTATTGCTGAGAAAGATGCTCAAATTAATACACTTTCAAGAACTATTGATGATTATAAGATTCAGGTTATCAAATTAGAAAATAATGCAGAATTCAAAAGCAGGATTTCTGATCTTGAAAGGGAACTTGAATATAAAAATAATGAGTTGTCTGAAAAAAATAACATGATTACTGCTAAAGAAAATGAGGTATCTCTTTTAAGAGAGTCCACTATTCCTAAAGATAATTACATTAATCTTCAAAAAGAATTGTCTTTTTTAAGGGAGTCTACTATTCCTAAAGAAGATTACATCAGTCTTCAAAAAGAATTGTCTTCCAGAGATGATAAAATTAAACGTTTGGAAGAAATCAATAATTTCTTTAATGAGCTTCAGGAAGAACAGGAAGCTTATGAAACTATGGACAGAACTCCTCCATTTAGGTTGGAGAAAAAGCGATTTAATAAAAAATAATCTATTTTTAATCTTTTTTTAGAAATGCTCTGACTGGAGAAGCTTCTGCTTCAATATTTAACGGAATAAAGAATGAACTATAGCTAGTTTTATTTAAATTATCACAGTTGGTTATATTTTCAACAATCCACACATTATTTTCAAGTAACTTTTTATGATTTGTATCTTTTCCATATTTATCTACTGAACATGTATCTATTGCAATTCCTTTAAAGTTCTTTTCTATGATTAACTCAGTTAATTCATCTGAGAGGTAAGGATTTTCATAGAAGTACTTATCACTACCAAAATATTTGCTCCATCCTGTGATTATTATGGCTATCTTTTCTTTTGAATTTTTTAAATTACAATTTTTAACTAAAATTTCTTTACTTTTGCTTTCCACATAATTTATACTAGCTTTACCAATAAAATTTTTAAGAGGCAATTGGGATATTTTTTTGCCGTTTATGATATAATGGAATGGGGAATCCATATGTGTACCTGTATGGAGTCCAGTTTCTAATTTAAGCAATGTGGAACTGTCAGTTTCATCAGCTTTTTTAAAATAATTAAGTTTTGTTTTAGGATCTCCTGGGTATTCTGAGAGTTCATTTTTTATTTTGTGTGTAAGATCAATATATTCCATTTTTTACAACCGATAAGTATTTATATAACCTTAAACTCACTATATGGTAGAAGGGTTATTCAACAATATAATTATTTTTCATGTTGATATTTAAACTGTTCTATAAATAATAAATTAATTTTAAAAGGTGATTTTAATGGCACAAGGTGGACAACCAATTTTTATTTTACCTGAAGGAACAAACAGGTCTGTCGGAAGAGATGCTCAAAGAAACAATATTTTAGCAGGAAAAGTACTTGCTGAAACCGTAAGAACCACATTAGGTCCAAAAGGAATGGACAAAATGTTAGTGGACGGACTTGGAGATATCGTTGTAACCAATGACGGTGTTACAATCTTAAAAGAAATGGATATCGAACATCCTGCAGCTAAAATGTTAGTGGAAGTAGCTAAAACTCAAGAAGACGAAGTTGGAGATGGAACTACTACTGCAGTAATCATTGCTGGAGAATTATTGAAAAAATCCGAATCTTTATTAGATCAAGATATTCACCCAACAATCATTGCAATGGGATACAGACAAGCAGCTGAAAAAGCACAAGAAATCTTAGATGATATTGCAATCGATTCAGTTGATGAAGAAACTTTAATTAAAGTAGCTATGACTGCTATGACTGGTAAAGGAACTGAAGCAGCACGTGAACCATTAGCAAAATTAATCGTAGATGCAGTTCAAAAAGTAGCTGAAGATGGTGCAGTAGACACTGATAATATTAAAATTGAGAAAAAAGACGGTGCTGTTGTAGAAGACTCTACTTTAGTTGAAGGAGTAATTGTTGACAAAGAAAGAGTACACCCAGGTATGCCTTCTGAAGTTAAAGATGCAAAAATCGCATTAGTTAACTCTCCTCTTGAAGTAAAAGAAACTGAAGTTGATGCAGAAATCAGAATAACTGACCCTGCTCAAATGCAAGCTTTCATTGAACAAGAAGAAAAAATGGTTAAAGACATGGTAGATAAAGTAGCTGAATCTGGTGCTAATGTATTATTCGCACAAAAAGGTATTGACGATTTAGCACAACATTACTTATCTAAAGCAGGTATTTTAGCTGTAAGAAGGGTTAAAAAATCAGATATTGAAAAATTAGCTAGAGCTACTGGCGCTAATGTAGTAACTAACTTAGAAGACTTAACTGCTGACGATTTAGGTGAAGCAGGTATTGTAGAAGAAAGAAAAGTATCTGGCGAAGAAATGATCTTTGTAGAAGAATGCAGTGTAGCTAAATCTGTAACTTTATTCGTAAGAGGAAGTACCAAACACATTGTTGATGAAATCGTAAGAGCTATTGAAGACGCAATTGGTGTTGTAGCAGCTACTGTTGAAGATGACAAAGTTGTAGCTGGTGGAGGAGCTCCTGAAATTGCAATGGCTAAAAAACTTAAAGACTATGCTGATTCAATCAGTGGAAGAGAACAATTAGCTGTAAATGCATTTGCAGAAGCTTTAGAAATTGTTCCTAAAACCTTAGCTGAAAATGCAGGTTTAGACAGTATCGATTCATTAGTAGATTTAAGAGCTGCTCATGAAAACAGTGCTGTAATGGGATTAGATGTATTTACCGGTAAAGTAGCAGATATGAAAGAAGCTGGTGTAATTGAACCTAAACGTGTCAAAAAACAAGCTATCCAATCTGCTTCTGAAGCAGCTGAAATGATTTTAAGAATTGATGACGTAATCGCATCTAGCGGTAAAGGTGACGCTGACATGGGCGGTATGGATCCTGCTGCTATGGGCGGTATGCCTCCAATGATGTAAATCTAAAAGAAATTATTTAATTTCTTTTTTTTCTTTTTATTTTTAAGGTATTATCTTGCAAGCTAAACGACTTATTTTTAAAAATTCAACTGGAGACAGAGCATATATCTGTGAAAACTCTATAGTGGTTGAGTTTGGAGTTTGCAGGAATGGAATTTCAACATCTGATTTAAATGGAGGCTACAAAAAAGATTTTAAAACAGCTTTCAACCATTATTTATCTCAAGAAAACATTGATTTTTTAGAAAACCACAGCATAAACGATTATCTGCTTAGGCAAAGCAAAATTTTAGGAATTGATTCTGATTTTACAACAGGTCTTTTAACTTCTGCCCAGATGGAAAATGCATGTGTTGTTACAAAACATTATAAAAATCTTGAAGTCAGTGCAATAACTACTGCAGGTGTAAGAGTAAATGCCTCAAGAGCAGGAGACAGTGCAAGCTATTATGAGGAAAATGGAGAGTTTCACTTTGATGTTGGAACAATCAATATAATTGTTTTAACTAATGTTTCGTTAGAACCCGGAACATTAGCTAATGGATTAGTAACTGCTACTGAAGCAAAAACTGTAGCTTTAAACAATTTAAGAATTCCCAGTCAGTTTTCAAATGGATTTGCAACGGGAACAGGGACTGACGGAATAGCTATTTTTTCAAATATGGAATCCAAAAACAGATTATCCAATGCAGGAAAACATTCGAAACTCGGAGAATTGATAGCCAAATGTGTTATTGAATCAATAAGTGAGGCTATTAAAAGACAGGTTTGGATTACAAAAGAATCTCAATGCAGTGTTTTAGCCCGTCTAAGAAGATATGATTTGGATATTAATGAGTTTTATAATAATATTGGTGATAAGGAAGAATTTATAAAATCATTACAGGCAGCTGCAAGAAAACAGGAAAATGTAGCAGTAGCCACTTCAATTTTACATTTAATTGATGAAGTTGAAAATGAACTGCTGGATAAGAAAGTAGCTTATGGCTTAGCTGATTCTATTTTGGAAAATAATTGCAGGGATTATCCTATTCAAAAGATTTTAAGGTTTTGGATTAATAAATTTTTAAGTTAATTTTTTATAATAATAGCTAGTGATATATATTGCATGATAAGACTGGCAAGTATAAGAGACATTAGGGGAATTAATGAACTGCTGCTTCAGGTTCAGAAAGTTCATTCAGACATTCGTCCGGATTTATTTAAATATATTGGAACAAAATATAATGATTCTGAACTTGAGGGGATTATAAAAAATAGTGAAACTCCAGTATTTGTTTATGAATCAGATAATAAGGTAGTGGGGTATGTATTTTGTATTGTAACCAATTATCATAACGATACTTCTTTTTGCGACCATAAAACTATTTATATTGATGATTTGTGTGTTGATGAAAATGCAAGGCATGAAGGAATTGGAACTGCATTATACGAGTATGTTTTGGAATATGCAAAAAGTATAGGATGTCATAATGTCACATTAAATGTCTGGGAAGGCAATGACAGTGCCATAAAATTTTATGAAAATATTGGAATGAAAATTCAAAAGGTTTCCATGGAACAAATATTATAAAAATCTTTAATATTTTAATACTTCTTTGAACATATATATAACTGATGTTAAAATTTAGCTGAAAAATTGAATGTTCTTAGGAGTTTTTAATATGGTTGCTTTCGAAAGAATAAAATCCGGTATTCCGCAGCTAGACGAAACCTTAGATAATATTCGTTTAGGAGATAATGTAGTATGGCAAGTTTCTAATTTAGATGAATTTTTATATTTTGTGAAGCCTTTTGTTAAACAAGCTCAGGAAGATAATAAAAACCTGATTTACATAAATTTTGGTCAGCATGAGCCATTAATAGACATGACTGCTGATGATTTTTTAAAGTTGGAGGTTGAAAAGAATAATTCTGAAACTGACTTTGCAATGATTGAACGTGACGGAATTAAAATTTATCATGTGGACCCGAACAAGCAGTTTGAACCTTTTACTTTGGAAGTTCATAACATCATTACAAAAGAGGGTAGGGGTGCTTTTTATGTATTTGACTGTTTGTCTGATTTACAGGCTGCATGGTCTACCGATTTGATGATGGGAAATTTCTTTAGAGTAACATGCCCTTATTTATTTTCTCTTGATACTGTAGCTTATTTCCCGATTATTAGAGGTAAGCATTCTTTTGAAGCGATAGCTAAAATTCGTGAAACAACACAGCTTTTTTTAGATTTGTACTCTCATAAGGATGATGTGTATGTGCATCCTCTGAAAGTATGGAACAGATATTCTCAGAATATGTTTTTAGGTCATAAATATGAAACTAAAAAAGGAATTTTAACAACATTGACTGACGGTTTGGAAGTAAGTAATTTTTATAAGGTTGTTAACAGGGCTGCTGATTATCATAATGAGCAAAACACAGATAGTTGGGAAAGATTCTTTGAATTGACCAAGTTACAGCATGAAAATAATGAGGATATTTCTGATAAATGCGATTTAATGTGCAGAATGCTCATGACTAAAGATAAAAACATGATTCAGAAAGTTAAAGAATATTTTGCACCTGAAGACTATTTTTCAGTTTATAATCGTGTTGTTGGAAGTGGTATGATTGGAGGTAAAGCCTGCGGTATGCTGCTTTCACGTAAAATCATAGAACATGACCGTCCGGATATCTATGCTGATTTTGAACCTGATGATTCATTTTACATATGTTCTGATTTGTTTTATACATATATTGTTTCAAATGATTTGTGGGATATTCGGGTAAAGCAAAGAACTAAAGAAGGTTATTACGAGGCTGGAAAAGAACTTGAGGAAGGTTTGAAAAACGGTACTTTTTCTGATGATATTCGTGAGAAGTTTAGAAGGCTTCTGGATTATTTCGGTCAAAGTCCGATTATTGTAAGATCAAGTAGTTTTTTAGAAGACGGTTTTGGGAATGCATTTGCCGGAAAATATGAGTCTGTTTTCTGTGTTAATAGAGGGTCTATTGAAGAACGGTTGGAAGCTTTTGAAGAAGCTGTTAAAACAGTATATGCAAGTACAATGAATATATCTGCTTTAGAGTATAGGAGCTTAAATGATTTGGATGATAACGATGAACAAATGTCTTTACTTGTTCAGAGAGTGTCAGGATCTTATTATCAGGATTATTTCTTCCCTTCTGCAGCAGGAGTTGGATTTTCGTATAGTCCATATTCTCCATTGCCTGATATGGGACATAATGGGGGAATGTTAAGATTAGTCATGGGTTTAGGTACAAAAGCGGTAGATAGGACTCAAAGAGATTATCCCCGTATTGTTAATTTGGATAAACCGAAAGCTATGGAAGTTCCAAGTGTTGTTGAGAGGCATAAACATTCTCAGCATTATTTGGATGTTTTGGATTTAAAAAATATTAAAGTAAGTGAAATTTCTGTTGATGAAGGTATTGAGGTAGTTCCAATTTATGCAAAAAGGGCAGTAGTTGAACATGACACTGATGCAGAGCGCAGATTTCGTGAAAGGGGTCAAAGAAGGGATGTAACCTTTGTAAATTGTAACGGTTTAGTTAACAATGATAAATTTACATCATTGATGAAGGAATTGCTTCAAACTTTAGAGGCAGCTTATGACTATCCTGTTGACATTGAATATACTGTAAATGTAGGTCCTGAAGGTTCTTTTGTTATTAATCTGTTGCAGTGCAGGCCTCTGCAGGTTGCAACTACTAAAGAGGCTGTTGAAATTCCTAAAGATAATGGGGAAGTATTTTTCCATATTAAGAATTCTTCAATGGGAAGGTCAAGAAAACAGAACTTTGATATTTTAGTTTATGTTGATCCTCATAAGTATTATGAATATCCATTTACTAAAAAAGCTTCATTAGCTAAATTAATCAGCGCTATTAATGCTTACTGTAGAAATCATGACAAAGAAGCTATGCTGATTGTTCCAGGTAGGTTAGGCACTTCTTCACCAGAACTTGGAATTCCCGTAGTATTTGCAGACATTAGTAAATTTTCCGCTATTCTGGAAGAGTCCTACAGTAAAGTTGGCTATGTTCCTGAATTATCATTTGGAAGTCATATGTTCCAGGATTTAGTTGAAACGGATATATATTATGGAGCTATTTTTGAAAATAGCAACAGGTTAGAGTTTAATAAAAATTTATTTAAAGATTATCCAAATAAATTATGTGAATTTATTCCGGAATTTGATAAGGAATTGTATGATATGGTTAAAATTTTTGAATTCAATGAAAATAAGCTTGAATTTTATCATGACATGCAAAATGATGAAAGTATTTGTATTTTAGATAGCAAATAAAATTTGGAAAAATTTAATATATATCGAAGTTTATAATAAAACATATTAAAAAATTAAGGTGATTATTTATGAGGATTAAAGAAGATTTAATTAACAAAGAAGTCCTTGACGGCGGTGCTGAGTTAATTGGTAAAGTTGTTGATGTTGTAATGGATAAAGACACTTTTGAAGTAACTGATTTGGTTATTAAAAAAACCGGTATTGAATACGATCCAAACAGAAGTGCAAATATTGCATTAATCCAATATGAAG
>OLOX01003336.1_pt1 | contig 12260 bp, 8 predicted proteins | sample 1672091 | NCBI WGS metagenome assembly OLOX01 (sample SAMEA3136644, study PRJEB25190) | human gut metagenome | reverse complement strand
GGCGGCCGCAAGCATCCGCATCAGGAGTTTATTCAGATTGATACCACCAATATCCTGTTCATCTGCGGCGGCGCGTTCAACGGTCTGGAAAAGATTGTTGAAAACCGCACGACTAAGAGCAGCATGGGATTTGGCGCGCAGATCAAATCTAATACAGAAAAAGACATCGGCACGATTCTCCGCGATTTGGAGCCACACGATCTGATGAAGTTCGGTCTGATTCCGGAGCTGATTGGCCGTCTGCCGGCGCTGGTATCGCTGGATTCTCTGGACAGAGAAGCGCTGATTCGTATTCTCAAGGAGCCGAAGAATGCGTTGGTGAAGCAGTACGAGAAGCTGTTTGATATGGACGGCGTCAAGCTGACCTTTGACGATGCCGCTTTGGAGCGCGTGGCAGACATTGCGCTGGAGCGTCAGACGGGTGCCCGCGGTCTGCGCGGCGTCATGGAAGACGCGATGACGGATATTATGTTTGCCATCCCGTCGGATGACAACATTCAGTCCGTGCGCATCACCAAGGATGTTATCGACAAAAAGGGAAAGCCGGAAATCACGCTGAAGCCGCAGAAAACTGCTTGACAGGAGAGGTGAGAGCGCGTGAACGAATTTACTGAAAATCCATATATCATTCGCAGTCTGTACATCCTTCCGGATGAAGAGCCGGTTGTGAAGTATCTCAACGGTACGGAAGCACAGATGGAGGAACTGGTACATGGCAAAATCGCTTCGGCAGGCATTGAGGAAGGCGTTTGCGTCATTCACAATGCGCTGAGCGAGCTGCTTAAGATGACGGAAAACCGCGTCATTGATGGAACCCAGTTTTACGGCCCGATGATTGTGGTGTCTTTTGACAATGTCGGAAACATCATTTCGCTGACCGAAGATGATGCGGAATACTTTGCGGAACAATTTGCTTTGAAAAAGTAAAGCTTTGCATGTTACAGCCTACAGACCTGCTTTTGGTGTCTGTAGGCTGTTTTTGTGCGGCAATTCCTCCTCAAATAGTATAATATGAGAAAATACACTAGATTGCACGGAAAAGCGCACAAAACCATTGGTATATTTAGGGATTTTCGCCATGTATCAGATTTCTCTGAGACTTGAAAAGCACAATAAAATACTATATAATTTTAAGAAGTATGAAATATTGAAGTACAGTTCGTTCATTTGACAAGCAGGGACTCCAAATGAAGGCTGTACGCAGCGCTGGGAATTCTATCCCGCCGCGCTGCCGGGAGGAGGTAAGATCAAATGTCCCAGATTGAAGAAGTGGTACATAATACCTGTGAGGAATCCGAAGTGCTGCCGGTGCTGCCGCTGCGCGGATTGGTGGCGTTTCCGGAAATGCTGATTCATTTTGATGTCGGCCGTTTGATTTCCATGAAGGCGCTGGAGCAGTCCATGCAAGACAATCAGCGTCTGTTTCTGACAGCACAGCGTGATATTCGCACGGACGCACCGACAACAGATGATTTGTTTGTCGTAGGCACTGTGTGTACCGTCAAGCAGATTTTGCGTTTGCCGGGCGATAACATCCGCGTATTGGTGGAGGGCTCGTACCGCGCCGGTGTCGAACAGTTCTCCAAAGAGGACGATGGCTGCATGCGTGCCCGCGTTTTTCGTATGGAAACCGAGCCGGGGCGCGTGTCGGAGCGCCGCAAGGAAGCACTGGTTCGCGCATTGCAGGACAGATTTGAAGAATATGCAGGACTTGCATCCCAGATCACCAATGACGTTGTCATGACGGTGCTGGACGGCGGAGAACCGGGATATCTGGCGGATTATGTCGCACAAAATACACCGCTGGCATATGAAACCAAACAGGAGCTGCTTGAAGAACTGCATGATGTACGCCGCTTGGAACGCATTGTTCGCGTGCTCGGTCATGAGATTGAAATTCTTCAGATTGAGAACTCCATTCAAGATAAATTAAAAGAACAAATTGATAAGAACCAGAAGGAATACTACCTGCGTGAGCAGCTCAAGATTATTCAGACCGAGCTGGGAGATCAGGATCTGGGAGAAGAAGTCGAGGAATACCGCGAAAAAATCCGTGCACTGCATTTGGATGAGGCGGCGGAAACCAAGCTGCTCAAGGAAGCAGGCCGTCTGGAAAAAATGCAGCCGATGTCCGCAGAGAGCGGCGTTGTCCGTACCTATCTGGATACCTGCTTGGAGCTTCCGTGGAACAGCACGACTTCCGAACGCGTCAATTTAAAGCAGGCACGCAAGGTGCTTGACCGCGACCATTTCGGACTGGATAAAGTAAAAGATCGCATTATGGAATTTTTGGCGGTTAAATCTCTTGCGCCGCAGCTCAAGGGACAGGTACTGTGTCTGGTCGGCCCTCCGGGTGTCGGCAAGACGTCCATTGTTCGCTCTGTCGCAGAGGCGATGAACCGCAAGTACGCACGCATGTCGCTCGGCGGTGTGCGCGATGAAGCGGATATTCGCGGACACAGAAAGACTTATATCGGTGCAATGCCGGGTCGTATTATGACGGCGCTGACACAGGCAGGCAGCAAAAATGCCTTGATTTTGATGGACGAAATTGACAAGATGGGCGCAGACTCCCGCGGTGATCCGGCTGCTGCTCTGCTCGAAGTGTTGGATGCGGAGCAGAACAACGCTTTCCGCGATCATTATATTGAGCTGCCGTTTGACTTGTCCGATGTGCTGTTTATCACAACGGCGAACACACTGGATACCATTCCGCGTCCGCTGCTCGACCGCATGGAGATCATTGAAATCCCCAGCTACACGGACGAGGAGAAGGTGCAGATCGCGCAGCGGCACCTGCTGCCCAAGGAGCGTCAGGCCCACGGGCTGACGGCCTCGAGCCTGCGCGTGGACGAGAGCGCCATCCGCGCGGCCATCTCGCTCTACACGCGCGAGAGCGGCGTGCGCTCGCTTGAGCGTCAGCTCGGCAAGATCTGCCGCAAGGCGGCAATGCAGCTTGCCACAAGCGATGTAAAGCGAGTCACCGTGACAGAGAAGAACATCAAGGACTTCCTCGGTGCGCCGCGTGCTGCACAGGAGAAGATTCCCGAAAAGGACCTTGTCGGCGTGGTGAACGGCCTTGCGTGGACCGAGGTGGGCGGCGAAATTCTGCCCGTCGAGGTCGGCGTGATGGATGGCAGCGGCAAGGTCGAGCTCACGGGCAACCTGGGCGACGTGATGCAGGAGAGCTGCCGCGCGGCACTCTCGTGCCTGCGCCAGCGGGCGCAGGAGCTCGGCATCGCGCCGGACTTCTACAAGACGAAGGACATCCATATCCACTTCCCTGAGGGGGCCATCCCCAAGGACGGACCCAGCGCCGGTATCGCCATCGCGACAGCGGTGCTCTCCGCGCTGACGGGGCAGGCGGTACACCGCGATGTCGCCATGACGGGCGAGATCACGCTGCGCGGCCGTGTGCTCGCCATCGGGGGCTTGCGCGAAAAGACAATGGGCGCGCTGCGCGCGGGCGTACATACGGTCATTCTCCCGAAGGAGAATGAAAAGGACCTCGACGAGATCGACCCGCTGGTGCGCGAAAAGCTGCGCTTTGTGCCAGTCGAGACGGTGGACGCCGTCTTTGCCGAGGCGCTGGTGCTGCCGGAAAAATGCACCGCTGCCGCGCACGAGAGCTATCTTCCTCCCGTGCAGGAGAGCGCGCACAGCGCGCTGCGTGCGGGCGAAATGAGCTGAAAGGAAACGAAAACCATGGCGATCAACTTCAACAAGGTCGAATTCATCCTCTCGGCGGCGTCGGAAAAGCAGTTCGTGCGCGACGGGATGCCGCAGCTCGCGTTTGCGGGGCGGTCGAACGTCGGCAAATCGTCCGTCATCAACCGGCTCGTCAACCGCAAGAACTTTGCCCGCGTGGGCGCGTCCCCGGGCAAGACCTCGCAGATCAACTACTTTAAGATCGACGGCAAGCTCTACCTCGTCGACCTGCCGGGCTACGGCTACGCCAAGGTCTCCAAGACCGAGCGCGACCGCTGGGGCAAGCTGATGGAAAACTATTTCCAGTCTGCGGGGCTCATTCACCTCGGTGTGCAGATCGTCGACGCGCGGCACAAGCCGACGGCGGACGACGTGACGATGCACGACTACTTCGTGCAGACGGGCTGTCCCGTCGTGATCGTGGCGAACAAGCTCGACAAGCTCAAAGCGCGCGAGATCGAGCCGAATCTTGCCCAAATTCGCGAGACGCTGAGTTTGCGCGACGATGAGTTCGTTATTCCGTTCTCTGCCGAAAAGGGCACGGGCAAGGAGCAGCTGATCGCGGCGATCCTCGACCATTTGAACGACTGAAAAGGAATAATGCTTCACAGAAAAGCCTCTGTATGGGTTGACCATACAGAGGCTTTTTATCATATTTCCAGGGAAATTATTTCCGCAGCGTCAGGAGCGCGGTGCAGTGGGAGAAGGATTCAAACGTCAGCGTGGGGAAGTGGGGGCGGAGCTCGTCGTAGACGAAGTAAATTTCATCTGAGTCCCAATCCGCGCCTGCCGCAGTTCGACACGCTTCGAGCTCTTCGCGCGTGCGGAAGGCGACGTCGCCGATGAAAAGACAGCCGTCCTGCTTCAAAAGCGGCAGAAGCGCGCGAAGAAAGCCAATTTTCTGCGTGTCCGTCAGGTGGTGGAGCGAGTAGGTCGCGACGATGGCGTCGTACTGCTGTGCGCAAAGCTCGGGCACAAGGCCTTTGGAAAAATCGCCCTGATAGAGCCGCGCGTCCGGCATTTTTGCCTGCGCCAGTTCGATCATGCGCGCGGAAAAGTCCTGCCCATAGATGCGGCAGCCCTGCTCGTAGAGCCGCGAGGTCAGTATGCCCGTGCCGAAGCCGATATCCAGCACGTTATGCCCGCTCTGTGCGAGCACGCGCTGATAGAGCGCGTTCATCATGGCACGGTAACCCGCAAAGGGGTAGCGGCCGTTCTCGTCGGAGAGGCCGACGCTCTTGTCATAGCCGTCGGCCCAGAGGTCGAAGCCGGTATTGTTCAGCATGTCAGTCCTCCTTTTCGTTCAGCGGGGGAAGTCCCAGCTCATAGAACGCCACGGCGCTCGCTGCGGCGACATTGAGCGAGTCGACGCCGTGGTACATCGGGATCCTGACCGTGTAGTCGCAGCTCGCGATGGTCGAGGACGCGAGCCCGTCACCCTCCGTGCCCATGACGATGGCAAGCTTTTCTTCGGCAGCAAGGCGCGGATCATCGAGCCGTACGGAGTCGTTGCGCAGTGCCATCGCGACGGTGCGGAAGCCGAGATCGCGCAGCAGCTGCGTCCAGTCTCCGCTTTCGGGCAGGTAGGTCCACGGGATGAGGAACACATTTCCCATGCTGACGCGCGAGGCGCGGCGATAGAGCGGATCGCTGCCCGCAGTCGTGAGCAGCACCGCGTCCATGCCGAGCGCGGCGGCGGAGCGGAAGATCGCACCGATGTTCGTCGGATTCATCACGTTTTCGAGCACGACGAGGCGCCGCGCATCGCGGCAGACGTCCTCGACGCTTTGGAGCTTCGGCCGCCGCATGGCGCAGAGCATGCCGCGCGTCAGGTGAAAGCCGGTGAGCTGTGTCAGCACGGATTCATCAGCGGTGTAAACCGGAATATCTTGACAGCAGCGGGCGAGAATTTCGCGCCCCTTGCCCTGCGTATGCTGCCGCTCCATCAGAAACGACACCGGCTCACAGCCCGCATCCAGTGCGCGGCCGATGACGAGCGGACTTTCCGCGACGAAGAGCGCGTTGTCCGGATCCGCGCGATTGAGCAGTTGGTTTTCGGTTAGGCGCGCGTAGACGTCGAGCGCGGGATCGGAAAAATCGTGGATTTCGATGATGTTTGCCATAGGTCTTCCTTTTTAAGATTCTAAGATGTTCAGCAGTGCGGCGACGTCCGGCAGAACGAACGTCGGCTGCGGGTCAGCGGTGGGGAGGTCTTCTTCCTTCGTCTCGCCAGAGAGGACGAGCAGCGTGTCGATGCCCGCGTTCGCGCCGCTGGCGATATCCGTGTAGATGCGGTCGCCCACGAGCAGTGTTTCCTGCGCGGAAACGCTCGCCTCAAGCATTGCGAGCTGCGGCATCAACGGTTCGGGCTTGCCGATGACGATGGGGCGGCGGGAGGTTGCGCGCCAGAGCATTTCGCACACGCTCCCGCAGTCAGGCACGAAGCCGTAGGCCGTGGGGCAGACCCAGTCGGGATTGGTCGCAAGGTAGGGGATGCCTTGTCCGAGCAGGATGCAGGCGTCCTCCAGCTTTTGAAATGTCAGCTCGGTGTCGAAGCCCATCAGGAGCGCGTTCGCATCCTTACGCCGTTCTGCGACGGTAAAGCCAGCCGCGCGGAGCTGTGATTTCATCGACTCCGTACCGCAGACGTAATAGCGTCGGTCTTCTCCGCCGTGCTCGCGGAGATAGTGAATCAGCGCGTCGACCGAGGTGAGAAAATCGCCCGCCTCCGTCGCGACGCCGAGGCGTGTGAACTTCTGCACGTAGGCCTCCACGCTGCGCGAGGAGTTGTTTGTCAGAAAGCGGTACTGCCCGCCGCGGGCGCGAACACAGGTGAGCAGCTCGCGAACGCCGGGAAAAAGCCGGTCGCCCAAGTACAGCGTGCCGTCGAGGTCGAAGAGAAAGAGCTTTTTGCACTGAAGCAGATTATGGTCAACCATCAGTCACGCTTTCTTTTTGCCGTCGATCGCGATGAAGAAGAATGAGCTCACCGCCAGAAGATAGGGGTAGAAAAGGTTCGGGATGATGTCGAACGCCGAGATGGCGTAGCCCAGCTCGTGCGCCGCGGAGATCGCGACGAGCATCTGTGCGCCGTAGGGGATGATGCCCTGGAAGATGCAGGAGAACGTGTCGAGGATCGACGCGGCCTTGCGCGGGGTGATGCCGTACTCCTCGCTCATCTCCTTGGCGATGGGGTTTGCCATAACGATGGCGACGGTGTTGTTCGCGGTGGCAATGTCCATCGCGCCGACGAGAAGGCCCATGCCGATCTGGCCGCCGCGCTTGCCGCGAAACGCCTTTCTGATCCAGCCGAGCAGCGCTTCAAAGCCGCCGTATTCACGGATCAGCGCACAGATGGCGGAAACTAAGATCGCGACCATCGAGGTTTCAAACATCCCGGCCGCGCCGCTGCCCATGTTTTCGAGCAGGGCCTTGACTGCGAGGATGCCGGTCTGCCCCGTCGCGCCGGTCGCGAGCGCGATGACCGCGCCGGAGACGATGCCGATGAGCAGCACAATAAAGACATTGATGCCGATGATGCCGCCGATGAGCACGAGCACATAGGGGATGATCTGAATGAGATTGTAGGGCGGAATCTCCGCAGGTGTCACGTCGGCGTGGAGCGTCAGCACGAGGATGAGTGCGAGCGACGCGAGCGCGGCGGGGAAGGCGATATGGAAATTTTCGCGGAATTTGTCCTTCATCGCGCAGCCCTGCCCGTTGCAGGCGGCGATGGTTGTGTCGGAAATGAAGCTCAGATTGTCACCGAACATTGCCCCGCCCATGACGGACGCGACACACAGCGGCAGGGAATAGCCGCTGGCCGCGGCGATGGGGATGGCAATGGGCGTGATGAGCGTGATGGTGCCGACGCTCGTGCCCATCGCGGTGGAGACAAAGCAGCTTACGACGAACAGCACCGCCACGGCGAATTTCGACGGGATGATCGAGAGCATAAAGTACGCAACGCTCTCCGCGCTCGAGCGGCCCACGACGCCGACGAACATACCGGCGGCTAAGAAGATGAGCAGCATCGTGATGATGTTCTTATCGCCCACACCATGGCCCATCAGCGTGAGCTTTTCGTCGAACGACAGCGCGCGGTTCTGGCAGCAGGCTACGAGCAGCGCGATGAGGAAGATGACGACGATGGGGATGGAATAAAATCCCATCGGGATTTTGAGCACGTACTCAAAAACAAGGCCGAGGCCCAGATACAGGACAAGGAACACTAAGATCGGCAGCAGCGCCGCGGGATTGGCTTTTTTTGACATGGGATGACACTCTCTTTCTCCAAACATAAAAAAAGCTCCTGCGCGGAGCTTTTTGTGCGATATGAATTATTATAAGGAGGGAATAGATGCTTGTCAAGTAAGACTTAACTAAATTTGAGCGCAAAAGGGCTTGACAGAAATGCTCTAATCTGTTAGTGTACATATAAACTCTAACGGATTAGAGAGGTAACGCGATGGAAACGCCGAAAATTTTTGAGAGCGAATACCGCTTTTGCCAAATCCTGTGGGCACACGAGCCGGTCAAGAGCCGTGAATTGGTCGCGCTCTGCGCCGAGCACTTGGGCTGGAAGCCGACGACGACCTACACGGTCATCAAACGGCTCTCTGAGCGCGGGGTGCTGAAAAACGAGAATACTGTCGTCACGTCGCTCATCTCACAGGACGAGGCGCAGACCGCCGAGATCGACGAGCTGCTCGACAAGCGCTTCGACGGCTCGCTGCCCGCGTTCGTCGCCGCGTTTACAAAGTCGAGCCACGTGAGCGACAAAGAGCTTGACGAGGTGCAGAAAATGATCGACCTTTATCGAAAGGAGAATCATCATGGATGACGTCTTTTTGAAGCTCGTGAACCTCAGCATCAGCGCAAGCTGGCTCATTCTGGCGGTGCTCGTGCTGCGGGTTGTCCTCAAAAAAGCGCCGAAGTGGGTCATGCCGCTTCTCTGGGGTGTGGTCGCACTGCGGCTTGTCTGCCTGTTTTCGATTGAAAGCGCGCTCTCGCTCATCCCGAGCGCCGAGACCATCCCGAGCGAGATCGTGACCGAAACGCGCGAGCCGGTGCTCTACGAGCAGGCGACGCTTGATATCGTCACGAATCCGACGCTGCCTTCGGCGGCGGAGGTCCCCGTCGGCGTGAGCCGCCAGCAGGCGCAGGTGGACTTCAACATCTACAGCGTCCTCTGGCTCGCCGGCATGGCGGCGCTGCTCGTCCACGCGCTCGTGAGCGCGGGAAAGCTGAAAAGAAAGCTCGCAACGGCGATTTTGCTGCGAGATAACATCTACGAGAGCGAATTTGTCGATTCGCCGTTCGTCTTCGGCGTGGTGAAGCCGAACATTTATCTTCCCATGCACATGGACGAGGGGACGGCGGCGTATGTCATCGCGCACGAGCACGCGCACCTCGCCCGCCGCGACCACTGGTGGAAAGTGCTCGGCTACCTCGTGCTCGCGCTGCACTGGTTCAACCCGCTGGTGTGGGTCGCCTACATCCTCTTCTGCCGCGACATCGAGCTCGCGTGCGATGAAAAAGTCGTCAGGGGGCTGGATGGCGCGGCACGCGCGGACTATTCGCAGGCGCTATTATCCTGCGCCGCGCCGAAAAGAGCCGTCGCGGCCTGCCCGCTGGCGTTCGGCGAGGGGAACATCAAAACGCGCGTGAAAAGCGCGCTGCACTACAAAAAGCCCGCGTTTTGGGTCGCCGCCGCGGCGGTGCTCGCGGTCGTGATCGTGGCCGTGTGCTTTTTGACGAATCCGAGGTCGGACATCGATGCGGAGACGCTGCTCGGCACCTCGCGCGGGGAGATCACGCGCATCAGCGTCAAGATGGGGGAGGCGGACAGCGGCGAGGAGTACCGCATGTCGACGGAGGAGATCAAGACGGTCCTTTCGCTGCTGGACGCGGCAGAATATGAGCGCCTCGGCAGCGCGTCGGCGATGCAGGAGTGCTATGCAAGGCTCTATTTTGAGAGCACCGCGGGAGAACGTGAGCTCATGCTCTCCCGTGGTGAGGTGCTGGCAAATCCCATCAAGGGCAATCAGAAAGCGCAGCTGTATGGGCTGCGTTCCGGCGGCACGGTGCTGAAAAACTATGTCAAGTGGTGCGTGGATCGAAACGATCCCACGGTGCCGGAGGATATTACGCAGCAGGTGGAGCGCCTGATTTGCGGCATGCCGCTCGGCAATTATCTCTTTGGCGAGTTGGTCTATGACGATCCGGCCTGGGAAACGAGCTTTTCGGACAACTTTTCCAGCACTTGGCCGGAGCTGCGGATTTGCTGCGATTCGGCATTTGCGGACTTCAGCGCGTATACGCAGATGAGCGCCTATATGAAGGACAGCGGGTACTACTACCGTGTTTCCGAGTGGGAAGAGATCGACCTGACCGTGAGCAACTTCGACTGGCTGTTCCGCAGCGGAAGCGGCGAAGATTGGAACGGCACGAGCGCTGCGAAGCTGCGCCGAGAAAATGTGCGCGCCTGGCGCGGCACGAGAACGGCTGAGGACGTCAATGCGACAGTGCCGATGGCGGAGATCAGGCGTCAGGACGAGCTCACGGCGATGGACCAGTGGCTCTTATTGCAGCAGAAGGACGGCAGCCTTTACCTCGTGATGGGCTATCGCAGCGGGGGACTTCCCTACAGCGGGGCGCATCCCTACCGCTGGATCGTCCGCCTGAACGGCGGCGCGACCGAGCTGACCCGCGCTGACCTGAACGGCGACGGGATCGAGGAAGTGATCTCCTATACCGGCACTTCCACGCAGGAGCCGTACCGGCTGCGGGTGAGCAATCAGAGCGGCGAAGAGCTCTGGAGCGCGGAGCTGGGACTGGCGCACGCGGGCTGGAGCAGCTATTTCCTCTATCGCGACAGCGTCAAGACGGCGCTGCTGTGCTACGAGCCGACGATGTATCAGGGCGAGGCGTCGTATTCCTATAGGCTCTTTCTGCTCAGCGGAAGCGAGACGACCACGCTGGCGCAGAATTCGGTGAGCTTCAGCATAAATCCCGATTCTACCGACCCATGGCCCGCCGAGGCGCGGAAATTCGCGGACGAGGTCAACAGGCTTTTAGACAAGAGCGAGCTGCTGTTCTCCACGCTGAACGGCGAGCTGCACTGTTACGGCGACGGCGCAGTCATCCGCTGCACAGATCCGTCGGAGAGCGACGGCAGCAGGACGCTGATGTCCGCCGACCTCGACAATGACGGCAGAGCGGAGCGGATCGTATGCAAGAACACGTTCGGCGTCTATGAGCTGTGCATCATCGATGACAACGGCGAGGAGCTGATGCGCGAGCGCATGGCGGAGGGTGACGTCTACTTCCTCTGCCGCGAAAACGGACGCGACATGCTACTGCTGTATCACTTGATCGAGGGCAAATATCAGGGCAGAAGCAGCTATTACGGCTATTACTATGGACTTTACACCTATGACGGCGGCAGCTGTCACGTTGTGGAAAATGCCAACGCGGGCATTTATCTGAATCCGACCGATGGCCAGAACGGCGAGTGGGGCAAATCGGAGGAAGCGTTCGCCGCGCGCGTCAATGCGCTGATAGCCCAGAGCGAATTCCTTGTCGCTTGGCAGGATGGCGAGCTCATTTTGACGAGCGAGGTGTATCGCTGGTACTGCGTATCGCCGAGAAAGCTCACGGCGACGCTGGACAGCACGACGGTCAGTTTCGGCAAAAAGAGCTGGGACTTTGCCGGGCAATACCCGTCGCTCAGCGGCTTTGAGGGCAGCGAGACGGTGGGTAACTACCTTGTGGTGACGGGACGTCTGGGGAAGAAAAACGACCTCTATGTGGTGTTCAACGCCATAGACGGCACGCTGCTTAAGACCTTCCCCGGCAACAACCTTATCTGGCAAGGGAGTGACCTTTCCACTGCGGTCTACTCCTACTGGTCGGACATCTACGCGCTCAACGGAACGAAGCTCGCCGCGCTCGATCTTGCGAGCGGCGAGGAGATCAGCGGCCTCGCCTTTGCGGCCGACGGCGTGTCGATCATTGCGACGGTCTCCGGCAAGAGCGGCGAGCGTAAGGTGACGGTCACGCGCGAGGGCAGCGCGCAGCAGACCTCGCTCACCGACTGGACGGAGGGCGACGGCGCGGAGCGCACGTACTTCGCCCCTGTCGGGATCGAGGGGAACGAGACATTTCTGGCGACGGTCGGCGTGAGCTACCGGCTGGAACAGCAGTCGGACGGCACATCCCGCATCGCGGAGATCACAGGCGCGGAGGGACTCACGCTGCCGCGCTATCGCCGCGGCTGGGTCAGCGTGGACGAAAAGGCAGACGCCCTGGACGCCGTGATCGCGGACGACGGCAAGAGCGCCGACGTGACGGTGCAGTATTACGCGAGCCTTGGCGGGTCGGGGTACCAGCCATACACGGCGGTGGTTCATATTGTCGCACCGTAGGGTGCGAAGGGGATTCCTGCATCGTGCAGGAGTGCGCTAAAGGGGGATACTCTCTTTCTTGAAAGAGAGTATCCCCCTTTATAACCCCCGAGAGAAAGGACGAGGGGCCTTCCCCCTCGACCC
>OLOX01003333.1_pt1 | contig 12267 bp, 12 predicted proteins | sample 1672091 | NCBI WGS metagenome assembly OLOX01 (sample SAMEA3136644, study PRJEB25190) | human gut metagenome | reverse complement strand
TGAATATTGTAGATAGACGATGGCAGTCTGCACTGGCATTGGCATTGACTTTGCCGGATATTTGCGGAGAACGCTGTTGGCAGCTTCGGTGTGAATATCTTCATCAAAACAAAGGATTTTTAAATGATGAAAATAATATACACTTTCATCTTGGATTGAACTGTGGAATGTCAGTTTGTCAGTTGGACAGTATGAACATACAGGAGAACAGAATCGATATTCGTATAGACATAGAACATTTTTGTCTGAGAATGTGCAAGGCAGCAAAGAGCTACTATGATAAAGTTAATTTGGAAAAAGACTTTAGTCTCTATAACACACCAGTTTTGGATTTTATTCAGGTAACACAAAAAAAGAAAGATGCTTCTATTATTGCACTGATTTGTGGCAATGAACGCTATGCAAAAGGATTAAAAGAAGCATTGCAGTTTATTTCAGAGCAGATCATGCTGTTTTTCTCTACAACACTCTTCTGCGCTACATCAGAAATACTTTTTAGTTCTCCATAGTCTGTAATTATTCCAGATTCTGCAAAATCCTCAGAACCTGCTATTTTTTTCTTCTGGGCATCCAGCCATTTTTCGGCCGCAAACTGTAACGATGTAGATGCCTCCCCCTCAAATGTAGAGGACTTTCTGATGTCAAGAATCGCACTCACCGCATCAAATAATCTTCCGGCACTTGTAGACTGTACAGTATTAATTCCTCGTTCTTCCATCGTAAACTGAAGTTTTGCCAGCTTTGGCTCACAAAGTCCTAATGTTTCAATAATCAGAAGGGCATTTTCTTTTCCGTAAATCTTTCCAAGAAGAGATACGGCAATTCTCCAGCCTTCTTTTGCAGAAGCATCGCCGCCTGTCTGTGCAAATGGTTCGATGCACCCCCAGCGTGTAAAGGAATCATAGTCTGCCAACAGAATTTCTCCACCCCAGATTGTTCCGTCGGTTCCGTATCCCGTTCCGTCAAAAGAAACACCGATAACTTTTTTTTCGGTTGTCCATTCATTCTCTGCCATACAGGAAAGGATGTGAGCATAATGGTGTTGTACGAGAAATACAGGAAGCCCCATCTCTTCTGCCGCCGCTCTTGTATTATAAGACGGATGCATATCGCAGGCAACAATCTGCGGCTTGGTTTCCAGCAGTTCTTCCATTCGTTTCACAGACTCTTTTAACGCCTTTACCGTCCGTACATCTCCCATATCACCAATGTAAGGCGATGGATAAAATAGCTGATTCTTTCCGATACAAAACGCATTCTTAAGCTCACCACCGACTGCAAGCACCTGACCTTTAAATTCATTTCCCATCATAAATGGAAGAGGCGCATAGCCTCTGGAGCGCCGAATCATATACGGCTCTCCCCGGTAAAAATCCATAACCGTGTCATCCGCACGAAGCCGTATTTTCCGGTCATGGGAAAGTATCACATCACAAAGCCCGCTCAGCTCATTTAATGCATCTTCATCGTCACGGCAAATCGGCGCTCCAGAAGTATTCGCACTGGTCATCACAAGGCAATCAGAAACCTTCGTTTCGTCCTGATAATCAAAAAGCAAAAGCTGCACTGGCGCATATGGTAACATAACTCCAATCTTTGGATTATCCGGTGCAACACTCTCACAAAGCGTTCCCCCTTCTTTTTTCGGAAGTAAAATAATCGGCTTCTGATGCCCGTCAAGAATCTCCTCTAAATGTGGTTCTGTCTCACATTCTCTTCTCACAACATCTAAGTCCTTCATCATAACAGCAAATGGTTTCATCGGACGTTTTTTCCTCTGTCGTAATCTTGCAACTGTTTCTTCCTTCGCCGCATCACAGCAAAGATGGAAACCGCCGATTCCCTTTACCGCTACAATGCCACCCTCGCTGATCACCTTTCTTGTATAACGAATCGCATCTGCTCCCCGTTCTTTCCTCCCAAGCAAATATACTTCTGGCCCGCAGTCGTTACAGCAGACTGGCTGTGCATCAAATCTTCTCGTTTCCGCATGCGTGTACTCATACTCACATTTCTCGCACATCGGAAACTCTCCCATACTCGTCCGTACTCTGTCATACGGCATGGAATCTAAGATTGTAAGACGCGGTCCACAACAGGTACAATTGATAAACGGATGCAGATATCTTCTGTCGTTCTTATCATAAAGTTCCTTCTTACATTCCGGGCAAATGGCAATGTCCGGGGATACGAAGATTTCTCCTTCTTCTTTTTCGCTCTCTATGATTTGGAACTTTTCTTTGGAGTCTGTTTCAGATTCAACTTTATGAATACCGTCCTCACCCGATTCCACATTCTCCACATCCAGTTTCAAAATAACCGCCCGTTTGGGAGGCTCTTCCTGAATCTGCTTTATAAAGCTATGCACACATTCTTCGCTGCCCTCTGCAAAGATTTCCACATAAGGTCCTTTATTACTCACACTTCCGGCAATATCACAGGCATCGGCATGACGCTTTACCGTTGGGCGAAAGCCGACCCCCTGCACAATTCCAAATACTCTGATACAGACTCTCATACGCTCTGTCTCTTCTTTCCTGAGATTGCAAAATGCGGTAAGTCATACCATTCTCCTTTATAAAATGGCACAGCTTTCTTCAGTAGCGGATCGGCGATAATAATGTCATATTCATTTTCTTTGATGTAAGTGATCCAGTCATCTTCTTCCTTAAAAAGAATATCTTGTTCTTTCTTTTGCTCTTTATTCATCATAAACCAGGATGCAACATTGATATTTGCAGAAATAAATTCTTCCCTCAACGTATTCGCCAGCACCTGCTGATGAACAATTAATATCTTTTTCTCAGATAATTCTTCTACATTCAACAGTCCTGCTACCTGCTCTTTTTTTTCTTTCCATTCTGGAATAATCTCCGGTGGACAAAACAGCTCATATGGCGTTCCAAATTTCTGTTGTAAATACTTTGCTGCTGCAATTCCTGCCGGCGAAACAACAATGTTTTTCTCTGCTGCTGCCGCCTCTCTTACAGCGTCTAAGCCATCGCCCATTCCATAACATACAACCTTTGAAAAACCTTTTTCGGCAAAATACTTTTTCAGGAAATCTTCTTCATAAATACCGCCAAATTCAAGAGGGGTTGCCCCGATAATTCCAATACGTCCTGGCTCCACATCTTTTTCAACAGCGAACTTTTTAAATAATTCTTTCCATGTCTTTTTCTCACCATCATCGTAAAGCTTTGTTCCGTCCGTGTCGATTGTAAGCGCCGGAATTCCTGTTTTCTTTTCAATCATTCGGGAAAGTGCGCGATAATCCGTTCCGATTACTGCTGGAACCGGCGTACCAATCACTGCAATAAAATCTGCGGAAAGCTTCTCGCAGGCTTTTCCAATCTTTTCTACTAGGCGGTCATCCCGTCCAAGAATTGCATCCATATCACGAAGTCCTGCGCTGAAAATCGCACTACGACTCTCAAACCATCTTGGCTCATCAAATCCGCATATGTTTCCCGCACAGCCGCCGGCATCTAAAATAATAATCAGTCCGTGAAATTCACATAATACCGCTGCTGCGCCCGACTGGTCCGGAGCAAATGGGGAGAGATATTTTCTAAGTCCCTTCATTTAATTTGTCCCCCTTTCCAGTGTTTTCTCTTCTTTTATATTTTTTGTACTATTTTTCAAATTTTTTTCTTCACTTTTCGTATTTTTCTCATCCAGTACCCGTTCACACTCCTCAAAGAAATGCTTCACTCCACGATACCCAAATGGCTGTATATCGTCACTCCACTCAAGCTGTGCTGCTTCTGGATGATAGTAAACAGCATCCTTTCCGATAACGATATCCACTGGATTCTCGCCCGGCTCATAGTAAATCATCGTTGGCTCCAGATTCGAATAAATCTTTGTTTCTGGACTTAACTTCGCCATCTTTTCGATATAAACAAAATCCTCTTTCGACAGATTTCCAAATACTTCTGCTACCGCAAACTCATATCGAATCAGCGCAAATGCAAGTTCAAATGCATTGGCGTTACAGCCTTCTCCAATTGCAAATACTGCATGTGGATACTTTTTCTTAAAAGCTTCTTTTGCTGCAAGTGCTTCCTCAAAATAAGCATCATCATCAAATTTACTTCCTAATGCCGCTGCAAATAATGTATATTGATTCTTTATTTTATCAAGCTGATATAGCCTTGTAAGTTCTATGTACGGAATTCCCAGTCGTTTTTGCATATCAGCCGCCGCAAAACGTGCTTCCGCATCTAATACCAGATTAAAATTCGCCTCTGCCATATCAAGATACTCATCATAGTTTTTACATCGGGAAATCTCGCGAATCTTTTTTATCCCAAGCTGTCTTAACAGATCATAAAGTTCACTGTCATCTTCTAACGGAGCAAAATGTCCAAGAAGATTCACGGAAGTACTCTTCTTTTTCTTTGGCTCTAACAGAGAATAAATCGACTGTCTGACATGAACCATCGGCGGCTTTCTTCCCTCTCTGGTCAACGCATACATATAGCAAGGAAGAACCGGGATTCCAACTGCTTTTTGTGCTCTCTTACAAATACGCTCCATATCGGTTCCAAGCAAAGCATCTACACAAGTAAGACAAATCATAACAACCGATGGCTTTGTCTCCAGACAATCATAAATCTCTTCTACTGCCTGTGGAACCTTCTTCAAATGTCTTCCCGTTACAATATCCGTTTCATCCATCATCAGATAGAAAAAACGCTCACTGTATCCGCCAAGCTCACTTAAAATCGTTGTATTCCTTCCACAACAGCCCGGTGCTAACAAAAGCATAACCGAACCCGGAATCGCAAGGCCTGCTCTCTTTACACCAAACCCCTGCGCTCCCGGCGAGTTATACGCAAGTGTAGCCGGTGAACTATAGATAAGGTGCTTTGAGGAAATCAATTCTTCGGGAATATTATCTCGGCCTGCTTCGGCAAGTTCTTTTGTGGTAATAAAATACGCTTCTTCTGCTTTCTTTTTCTCTGTCTCTTTTGCCATGATTTCTACCATACATCTTCCTCCGCTGTATCCTGTGCATTTTCCAGAAGTTCTTTTGCAAGATTTAAAAATGCCTGTGCCGCCGGAGATTCTGGTTCACCTTCGACAACAGTCATTCCCCTATCTTCACATCTGGTAATCTCGTCACTTCTTGGCACTTCACCAACAATCGGAAGCCCTACGGAATCCGCAAACTCAGTAACCTTCTCTGTCTCGTTTTCCACATTTCTGTGATTTAACACAATACCATACACCTTCGCATAGCTTCTGTCCTCAAAGTTCTTCACTGCATTATTAATATTATTGGCAGCATAAAGAGCCATCTTCTCACCAGAAGTCACAATCAACACTTTACTCGCATACCCCTCACGAATTGGTGCCGCAAATCCACCACAGACAACATCACCAAGAACATCGTATAACACAACATCAGGCTGGTGTGTCTCAAATAATTCCAAATCTTCTAACAAGCTAAATGTCGCAATAATTCCACGACCAGCACAGCCGAGTCCCGGTGTCGGACCACCTGTTTCAATACAGAGAACTCCACCGTAACCTACCTTTGAAATATCCTCAATTGTCTCTGGGTCTTCATCATATTCACGCATATAGTTCATTACCGGAATCGGTGTCGTACCCCCAAGCAGATTAATCGTAGAATCTGCCTTCGGGTCACATCCAATCTGAATAACCTTCTTTCCCATACTGGCAAATGCCGCTGCCAAATTACTGGTCACCGTGGACTTTCCAATCCCGCCCTTGCCATAAACCGCAATCTTTAACATAAAAAAACTCCTCTATTCTACCCCTGACCGACAGACTGACCGTAAGGTAGAACAGAAGAGTTTTGCACTTTTCGTACTTTATTCTTACTATTCTTTTCTTTGTTTAAAACAAATCGTATCTATTTAGAATCTATACAATTATAGAAAATCAAGCGTATTTGTAATCTTAATATAATTGAATTAAAAATATCTCCATTTCTATACAACTTATATACAGATTTACTACTCGATTTTCAATTGCAAATTCTAAATAATTTCAAACTATTCCAGCGCGGAAAACCTTACTGTCAGAGTCGATATTTATCTTTTTATTATTATAACTATCCAGACTCACAAAATTAAATATCAGTTACTATATACTTGCATAACTTTGATTTACATAATCTTAGATAATTATTCTTTTATTGTTTTGTTATTTTTTTATCATAGTCTTATTATAACATCTGAGAAATGAAAGGCAAGTACATTTTCCAGTACAGTACTTATAGTGACATACTTCTTCTGCACATCTCTGCAATCCTGCCAGAGGCTATATCACTGTCAAACGTACATCCCATTCCTCTTAAAAATTATTTTAAAAGAAGATAGCTTGGCATACCATTCTCATAAACACTACTTACTTCGCCCTGAACCAATGGGGTTAAGTAAGTAATCAACTCTTCTTTCACACCATTGCCAGCCTCATTAATCCACTCTACAGGAATCTTCTTCTCTTTATTCGCAACCTCACGAATATCAACGCCACTGTACTCTACCGTATATGGAGCATCAGACACTCTTGTAAGAGAAGACATTAATCCACTCTCTCCTGCTACTGCAAGCTTAACTGCATTCGCGCCAAGATTACCGGACTCCTCAATATCCGTCTTACTTAAAATATGCCCTGCACAGCGCTGTAACAGATTCAATTCTATCGAACGAACCTTACAGCCAATCTTTGCCCGAACCGCTTCCTCTAAAATCTTTCCAGTACCAGATAACTTCGTATGTCCAAATACATCTAACTCTCTAGATTCTTCCTGTTCACATAAGAAACGCCCCTCTGTATCATGTACACCTTCACTAACCGCAACAAGCACAGCATTCGTTGAGGCCAGCTTTTCCTTCACATCATCAATAAAACGATCCAATGAAAATGGTTTTTCTTCTAAATAAACAAGATATGGCACATTACCATTCTTACCTTCCGCTAATGCAGCAGCCGCAGTAAGCCACCCGGCATGACGTCCCATCATCTCAACAATAATTACATTCTTCGGCTCATATACGGTAATCTCCTGTTCAAGCTCACAGAAAACTGTAGAAATATACTTAGCTGCTGAACCAAATCCCGGACAATGGTCTATTCCGCAAAGGTCATTATCAATCGTCTTTGGTCCACCAATAACCTTAATATCTTCTACACCTTTCTCCTTACAGTATGCAGAAAGCTTCGCTACCGTATCCATAGAATCATTCCCACCGATATAAACAAAATATCCAATATTCATCTTATGAAGAATATCAACAATCTCCTGATACTGACTGTCATCTTCCTTGATATCATTAAGCTTAAAACGACAAGAACCAAGCGCTGCCGCCGGAGTTCTCTTTAACTTCTCCAGCTTTTCCTCTGTGTCAACCTTCTCTGTAAGATTCACAAATTTCTGTTCTAACACTCCCTGAATTCCATAACAAGCCCCATATACCTGATCAATCTGTTCTTCCTTTATCGCCTGCTTAATAACACCTGCTAATGTTGCATTAATCGCTGCTGTTGGTCCTCCAGACTGTGCTACTAACAAATTCTTCTTCATCTTTCTAAAATCCTCCTGTAAATCTCTGAAAAGGTTCTGGTGTTCCTTCATTCGATGCAATCACCTTCTGCATCCATACAATATCCCACCACTTGCCAAGCTTGTAGCCACATTGTTCAAAATGTGCCTTCTTCTCATATCCACGCGCCGCATGAAACGCTTCACTCTCTGCATTCGGATGAGTAATGCAGGCAAATAAATTCACGATATTCTGCTTCTTCAACAACTCTTCCATCTTCTCATAAAGAGCCGTTCCCACACCTTTTCCGTGAATTCCTCTCTGCACATAAACAGACATTTCCGCTGACCAGTCATACGCCCTGCGGTCATAAAAAATCCCCGCATACGCATAAGCAATAACCTCTCCCTCCTCCTCAGCAACAAGGTAAGGATACCTCTCCAATGTCTTCGTGATTCGTTCCTGAAACTCCTTCACCGAAGGAACTTCCAGTTCAAAAGTTATCGCCGTATTGTCCACATAATACCGGTAAATGTTCTGGATAGCAAAAGCATCCTCCGGCGTAGCGATTCGTATATTCATTTCAAGCCTCCAAAAATTTTGTCGATGTGGTTATTATACAATAAGAGGAAGAGGGGGACAAGACGGTAATTATAGAAATAATGTAACAATGCGGGAATGTCTGATTAACATAAACCTTTCACATATTTCGGTAATATAATAATATTTCCTCTTCTACATTGCAATTTCGTACTGCTCTTTAAGTTCATTTAACATATTATAGGTAATACAACGCTCTTTTTGTAATCTTCCTACAACAATTCCAGGGGCAATACCTATTTTATTTGCAAAATCACACACACTTATTGAACTATAGTCCTGCGTCTTCTTAAATTGCTCAAACTCTTCCTTTGGAATCAACTCATCTTTCGCCCATAAATCCGCCTCATTTTCATCCTGTTCTGTAATTTCATCAGTCTTTCCAATATGTCCAAGAACAATGTGCCCAAGTTCATGAAATAAACTAAACCAAAATCTATCGGCATCTTTTCCTCTTGCCGTAAGACCAATCACAATTTTCTTGCCATCTATAAACGATGCCCCCTGTAAAAAAGAGCCTTGTAAATGTGGCAAAAAAACAAGTGCAATACCACACTGTGCCAATTTATCTTTTAGCTCCGCACTAAATTCCGCTGGTGTCTCTAATGTCATACTTCGGATTTCCGGTAAAACACGAACCAATTTATCAATATTAATGTGTGTTGTATCAGTCTGCCTTGCTACCCTTTTAGCCTCCTGCGCCCACGCAATCAATGCAAAATCACCTTTCTCAGTAATCGCCAATCTTCTACACGCAATTTTTGTAATTTGTCTATTCTCCAATAAAGAAAGTTCAACCACCTCAAAATACTTTCTAAGATTAATCACCCTTTCTTTTATAAGTCTTGTTTCCGGAACCCATCCAAACTTAGACATTTGATTATAAGGTAATTGCTTGGCTAAAACTTCATCTTTATCCATTGTATTTTCCGCTTCAACTTTAATTAATTTCTCTCTATAGATTGCTTCAAGATTATTCCAAAACTTTGCCGGTACTCCCAGTACCATCTCTAATCTTACTGCCACCTCCGAAGTCAACTGAACATCTCCATTAATCAATCTGCTAATATGCTTTTCTGACATATCCATTCTAGCAGAAAACTCTTTCTGACTCATCCCTCTGTCATTAAGCTGCTCCTTAATTGTCGCTCCAGGTGGTGTTGCAATAAAACTGCGACTTCTCACCATAGTGCTACCTCCCATTCATTGTTCTCATTAATGATAATCTACTATCTCAAGTATATGAGCAATCTCAATTTCATTTCCGTGTTTTGTAAAAACCAATCTATATGGATGCTCCAAATCTACTGCGTATTGCCCTTTACGATTTCCTTTTAATGCATGGCAACGACCGATACGAAACTGAATCATCTCCTCTACAGTATCCACTGCTCTAATCTCATCTATACGCATATGAATCTTTGCTGACATTTGGCTTCCATATTCTCGATCGGCAACTTTGGCATTAGTACAAATTCTTTCTATTTTCCGATTTTTGTACGTTATGTCCAACACATCACCTCTCTATAAATTTACCTATAAGGTAAATTCACTATAGCATGTTTTAGTGTAATGGTCAATGTTTTAATTTACCTATAAGGTAAATGGTGTATCAATTTAAATAGACGAAGAAAAAGAGACCAACGATATGTAACCTCAACATTTGAAGCTCATATCTTAGCCTCTTTTTCTTTTCTATGCATGACACTATTATATTATGTTATTTTCTTTACATGACAGAATATTTTTCTAGAGCGTGTTTGAAAAATGCTTTCTGCAAGATGTGCGGCGCAATTTGCGAGAGATTTCGCCTGAATTACGAACGAGCCTTCTCCTCTGTAAAATTTTCATTCGTCATATTCTTGGCACAGACATCGATTAATTCATTCATATTGTTGTAAGTATAAACTCCATCATCATAACACCATTTACAATACTTCTCATTTAATGTTCCATCACTATCCCGCCCAATAATCAAGTCATCCTCCATCGGCATTCCGCAGCACTGACAAATGAGCTATCTTGGTTCCCCCAAAAGTTTGTTAATCGACACATTAAATTCTTTAGATAACAGTTTTAATGTCTCCATATTGGGAATCGTCTCTCCGTTTTCCCAACGAGATACCGCCTGTCTTGTGACCATGACTTTGGTTGCTAATTCGTCTTGGAATAAGCCTCTTTTTTTGTGTAGTTCTAAAATGATGTTTTTTGTTTCCATTTCGTGCATCCCTCTTGGGAATATGATGGTAGAAATAGAAATAGTTAGAAAACAAATTAGAGGGGGGAGACATCCCTAAAAAATGATATTGTTTGACTATGAAGTAACTATTTTCTTATTTATTTCTTTCTTAGAATTATGTAACTCCAATAATATTTTAATTTTTATCGTTGTTTATTAAGTAATTTTCTTAGACTTTGAGTTTCAACAATCCTATAATTTGTTAACCATAATTGCTTATCTTTTCCTGCTAACTGAGGATTATTTTTACTTTCAAATGTATTTTGAGCAATACTAGCTCCAACCTCTTCCCATATTTCAAGAGGATCAAATAGCCATGACACTTCCCCCGTTACTTCATTAAATTTTAATAATGCACGAAATGCACCAAAAATTGGATAAATATATCCACTAGAAATAGCATAAGTTGTTTTTTTCTGAAGAAAATTCGTTTGAGTTCCTTTTTCCACATTTTCAACGCCTTTTACATTTCCAAATCTAGGGACTGTTACTCCAAGATTTTTTTTATATTCATTATATTTTGATGATAAATCCCGTTCTATCAAATCATATAAATTTATCAAAACAGGCAACTGTTTAGTTAAAGACTTATAAAATGATGAATTATATGCATTCTTATACCTTTTAAATACTTGTGCTTTCCCTGAATAGCTTTGAATAGGTGCTGCCTTGTCATCTGGATATTTTTGAATGTCAAATGCGTACATTAATCTTAACAGTTCTGAAATATTAATTGGTTTATTCTCATTATCTTTATATGCAATACTCGATGCATAAGATTCGTTTTTAATAGCTTCACGAATATCTTCAAAACTATCTTCCAAATTAAATAGTGCAATATCAGAAACCTGAACAGATGTATTTCTTGCGTCTGATAATCTAGTAATATTGATTACATTTGTTATTACTTCTATACGAACATATTTTTCAATATCCTGGGGGATTCGATCACGATTTTGTATTATTGCTGTATATGTATGTCCACCATCAAGTATTCCAAAATTATATCTATCATTCTCATCATCTTGATTTCCAATATCAATAGTTACTTCTGATTCTGTACTGTTGAAGCTTAATGATTTAGCAGATATAACAATTCCTCTGTTATTTATATAAAAATCTGTTTCAGGTTCAACAACTGCATTAATTAATCGTTTTGCTACATTGGTTCCCATCTTAGGTACTCTCGGATTAACATCCAATGGAATATTTTCTGGAAGTTCTTTCATATTTACTAATAAATAATAAATAGTTTCAAAAGTAGTTTCTTCTTTCTCACTCCTTTTATAAGGAGATGTAAGTGTTCTTAATGCATTGACTTTAAATTTTAACTGTGTACCCATACGACTACCTCCTCTTTTGTCTTCATGCTCGAAAGCTTTTGCCCCGAACTAGTTTCTAGATCTTGATTTAAGTATATCTTTCATGTTAAAATATATCAATGCACCATAGTGCATATTTATGAGGTATACCATGTCAGAAAGAAAAAATTATGATCCCGGACTAGTAAAAGTTGGCGAGTTATTCATGAAGAAAAGAATGGCTCTTGGTCATCCATATCAAACACGTGAAGGATTCATTGATAGAAGAAGTGTAGAACTCTTTTCTGGTGAAACTTGGATATCATTACGCCATCTTTCAAATCTTGAACTTGGAAAAAATTGGCCTAGTATCGAAAAATTAATAATATTGGCAAGTGCTTTAGAAGAAAATCCTGTTGACTTATTTGAGGAAATAGTTTCTATATATCAAAAATATAAGTAATTGGTATAGCAATTATATTTAATACATAACTTTTCTTTAAAATTGTTATTAATATTGAAAATATTATAACAAATCCACCTATCATTATAACATTTTTACTTGCATCCAAAATTGAAGTTGCTAGTATTTCTCCAAGATTAG
>OLOX01003323.1_pt1 | contig 12289 bp, 9 predicted proteins | sample 1672091 | NCBI WGS metagenome assembly OLOX01 (sample SAMEA3136644, study PRJEB25190) | human gut metagenome | reverse complement strand
GCTTCAGGTCGTCCATGGCATCGATGTTGTCCATCCAGTATTCGTCCACCACCCGCAGCATGACCACCCGCTCCAGCTCCCGCATGAGCTTGTCACCATAGGCGGCTTCCTTGGCCTGGTAGGTGTTCAGGGCGATGTCGTAAACAGTATCCGTGAGCTTCTGGGTATCCATGCCCTCCAGCTCAGCCTTGCGGCTCTGGAGCGTGCCCTTGACGAAGTAAATACCCTCCAGCTGAACGGACAGCTCCTTCAGAGCCTCCTCATTGGCAATGCCGCCGTGCTGGCTCAGGGCAGAGGAAACCGTGGTTTCCAGGACGGAGCGCAGCATGGTCAGGATATTCTCCCGCAGGTCCTCACCGTCCAGCACCTTCTGGCGCTGGGCATAGATGACCTCACGCTGGGTGTTCATCACGTCGTCATATTCCAGGACGCTCTTTCTGGCCTTGAAGTTCCGGCTTTCCACGTTCTTCTGGGCATTCTCCACAGCACCGGAGAGGATCTTTGCATCAATGGGGGTGTCCTCGTCCAGGCCCAGGGAATCCATCATGCCCATGATCCGGTCAGAGGAGAACAGACGCATCAGGTCATCCTGGAGGCTCAGGTAGAACCGGCTCTCGCCGGGGTCGCCCTGACGGCCGGAACGGCCCCGCAGCTGATTGTCAATCCGCCGGGACTCATGGCGCTCGGTGCCGATGATGAACAGGCCGCCTGCCGCGCGGACCTTCTCGGCCTCTTCCTTAATATGGCCCTTGTATTGCTTCAGAAGGTCATTGTATTCCTGCCGAATGGCGAGAATTTCGGGGTCTGTGGTCTCGGCGAAGGAATCCGCCTCGGCAATGAGCTCCTCGGGCTTTCCCTGCTTGCGCAGGTCCGCCTTGGCCAGGAACTCCGCGTTGCCGCCCAGCATGATGTCCGTACCACGTCCGGCCATGTTGGTGGCAATGGTCACAGCCCCAAGCTTACCGGCCTGGGCCACGATCTGGGCCTCCATCTCGTGGTACTTGGCGTTCAGCACATTGTGGGGGATGCCCTCCCGCTTGAGCATCTTGCTGAGGATTTCGCTCTTTTCGATGGAGATGGTGCCCACCAGCACAGGCTGACCCTTGGCGTGGCACTGTTTCACCTGCTCTACAATGGCCCGGAACTTGCCGGCCTCGGTCTTGTAGACCACATCGGGATGGTCAATTCGAATAACGGGGCGGTTGGTGGGAATCTCCACCACATCCAGATTATAAATGGCTTCAAATTCCTCCTGCTCCGTCAGGGCGGTGCCGGTCATGCCGGAGAGCTTGTCGTAGAGCCGGAAGAAATTCTGGAAGGTGACGGTGGCCAGGGTCTTGCTCTCACTGGCGACGGTGACGCCTTCCTTGGCCTCGATTGCCTGGTGCAGGCCCTCGTTGTACCGGCGGCCGTACATCAGTCGTCCGGTGAATTCATCCACGATGATGATCTCGCCGTCCTTGACCACATAGTCGATGTCCTTCTTCATCAGGCCCCGGGCCTTCATGGCCTGGTTGATGTGGTGGGAAAGGGTGGTGTTCTCCGCATCCGCCAGATTTTCCACGCCGAAGAACTTCTCCGCCTTGGCAATGCCCTCGGCGGTCAGGGAGACAGTGCGGGACTTCTCGTCCACATAGTAGTCACAGTCCAGGTCGTCCTTCTCCTCTTTGTCCTCGGTTTTGGCGAAGACCTGCTTGCGCAGGGTGGAGACGAACTTATCCGCCATCTGGTAGAGCTGAGAGGAATCCTCGCCCTTGCCGGAGATAATCAGAGGGGTACGGGCCTCATCGATGAGGATGGAGTCCACCTCGTCCACAATGGCAAAGGCATGGCCCCGCTGGACCAGCTCCTGCTTGTAGATAGCCATATTGTCCCGGAGGTAGTCAAAGCCCAGCTCGTTGTTGGTGCAGTAGGTGATGTCTGCCGCGTAGGCCACCTTCCGCTCGGGAGGGGTCATGCCGGGGATCACCAGGCCCACGGTCAGGCCCATGTACTTATAAACCTTGCCCATCCACTCGCTCTGGTACTTGGCCAGGTAGTCATTGACGGTGACGATGTGCACGCCCCGGCCGGTCAGAGCATTCAGATAGGCCGGTAGAATGGCCACCAGAGTCTTGCCCTCACCGGTTTTCATCTCGGCAATGCGGCCCTGATGCAGAACAATGCCGCCGATGAGCTGCACGGGATAGGGCCGCAGGCCGATGACCCGGTCCGCAGCCTCCCGGATGGCCGCAAAGGCCTCGGGCAGCAATGCATCCAGGCTTTCGCCGTTTTGATAGCGCTGCTTGAATTCCCCGGTCTTGGCCTTCAGGGCCTCTTCGCTCATGGCTTTATATTCGGATTCCAGCGCCAGAATGGCATCCACCGTAGGCTGAATCTTCTTCAGCTCACGCTGGGAACGGGTTCCAAAGAGCTTGGTAATCAGTCCCATTGGACATCTCTCCTTTCAAATTCCGGGGATGATCCCCGAAGCTTCTTCCATTTTCTTATAATTCAATGCATTATAACATATGGCAATCAAAAAATATAGAGTATTTTGTGAACAAACGCGGCAAATCTCAGCAGGACACCGCCCGGCTGAACCCCCTCCGGCCTGCGGCCATCTCCCCTTCCAAGGGAGGCATGGGCGCTTCCATTAGATTTTCCCTTTTTTAAAGCCCCTTTCCTCAAAAAACGCCTGAATTTCCGCTTCCGCTGCCTTCACGCTGCCCTGCTGGAAATTAGGCTTGCCGCCGCCGCGGCCATTCAGGGCGGCGGTCAGCTCCCTGTTCAGCCCCCGCAGATCGCCGCCGGGCAGGGCCAGCACATAGTGGAAGCCGTTTTCATTCCTGGAAAATCCCGCCGCGGTGCCGCCGGTTTTGGCGGAAGCCTGGTCTGTCAGATTCCGCAAGCCCTCGGGATTCAGGCCGTCCGCAAAGAAGAAGCAGTCCCCCATTCCTTCCAGGGCCGCCGCCTGATAGGCAAAGAGCTGCCGCTCCAGAGCCCCTGAGCGGTATTTCCAGCCATTCAGGGTGTCCAGCATCTGCTCCGCCCCCTGGGCCGTCTGGGTCAGCTGGGCAGAGAGGAGCCGGGAAACCTGCCGGTTCTGGTCAAACACCGCATTCATCAGATCAAAGGCCGCCCGGCCTGCCGCCATTTCGATGCGGGTGCCGCCCCGGCAGGGAATGGCAGAGAGAAGCTTGATGAGCCCGATCTCGCCCGTCGCCGCCACATGGACGCCGCAGCAGGCGCAGATATCAAAGCCCGGCACCTCCACGATCCGCACCGGCCAGGGCAGCGCCCGCTTGGTCCGGTAGGGAACCTTCTCCAACTCCTCGGGACCGGGGGTCCAGATGTGCAGGGGGATGTTTTTCCAGATGGCCTCATTGGCCTCTCGCTCGATTTCCGGCAGCTTTTCCGCCGGGATCACGGTGTCAAAATCGATGACAATGCCGGTCTGATTCATGTGGAAGCCTGTATTGTGGCAGCCGTACAGCCTGTGGAGAATCCCGGAGACGATGTGCTCCCCCGTGTGCTGCTGCATCCGGACGAACCGTGCCTCATAATCAATTTCTCCATCCACGGTGCTGCCCACGGTCAAGGGGCCGTCGCACAGGTGGACGATTTTCTCCCCCTCCTCCCGGGTATCCAGCACCCGGACGCCGCCTAAGGTGCCCGTATCCGCCGCCTGACCGCCGCCCAAGGGATAGAAGGCAGTTCTGTCCAATGTAACGGCAAAGCCACCCTCCGTCTCGCTGCATTCCAGCACCCGGGCCCGGAAAGTTGCGCAATGGCAATCGGCATAGTATATTTTTTCAGTTTCCATAACTATCTTCATTCCCTTTCATTTTCTTCCTTTTTCCCTGGAAGATGCTGAAAATTCCCAATTTTGTATTATATCACATTTCCATTTTCTTTGCAATGCAGCAAATGCGGGATTTGCGTAAATGGAATTTTACAAAAATAAAGCTGGTTTTTCTGCCAAAAACGCGCTACAATGGAAAAAGAAAAACGAATGAGGTGATACAATGCCCTCTGCCTATGCCCATCTTCGCTTCGGCTGGGAGGTCCTGTCCGCCATCCCTACGCCCTACCGGGCCGCAGCCAAAAATCTGACCCAGCTCTATAACGTCGGCACTCAGGGGCCGGACCCCCTGTTCTACTACAATCCCCTGGTGGAAAATGCCGTGGACAAGCAGGGCCATCACTGCCACGCCATGACCGGAAAAGCCTTTTTCGAGGCAGCTCTATTGCGCTACCGCGCCGCCCCCTCGGAAGGGGCCGCCGCCTATCTCTTCGGCGTTTTGGCCCACTACTGCCTGGATTCCCACTGCCATCCCCTGATCAATGCCGCCACGGAGGAGGCTGACCTGGACCACATGGAGCTGGAGACGGAATTTGACCGATTCCTGCTGCAAAAGGACGGGAAGCTGCCGCCCCACCTGCAGGACTACTACAAATCTCTGCGCATGACCCGGGGCGAGCGGGCCACGGCTGCGGCGCTGTATGAGAATCTCTCCCCCCGGGCCTTCGGCTGGTGCGTCCGGAATCTGGCCAATGTGCACCATGTGGCCACATCCCGGAACCGGCGGTTTGCCAAGCGGCTTCTGGGACTGGGCGGCAGACGGGGGCGGGCCTTTCTCATGACCGTTGGCCCCAATCCCATGTATGCCCACCTGGACGAACCCATTTTTGAAGCCTACTCCGCAGCTCTGGCGGATTTTCCCGCCCTGGCAGCCCAGCTGGCCGACGCTCTGAAAGACGGGGCCCCTCTGGGTCCGGAATTTGACCCCACCTTCGGATAAGAAAGGAAGTCACTATGGAGAAAAAATTTAAGCTCACGACCCTGGAACGAAACTGGATTCTCTACGATGTGGGCAACTCCGCCTTCATCCTGCTGGTATCCACCCTGATTCCCATTTACTTTAATTCCCTGGCCGGCGCAGGCGGGCTGAACGAAAGCCAGTATCTGGCCTTCTGGGGCTATGCAGGCTCCATATCTACACTGATGGTGGCCTTCATCGCCCCCATCTGCGGCACACTGGCAGACCAGAAGGGCTTTAAAAAGAAGCTGTTCGTAGCCATGATGCTGCTGGGCGTTATCGGCTGCGCCGCCCTGGGCGCTGCCTGGAGCTGGCTGTCCTTTCTGGTGATCTATGTTCTGGCCAAGGTGGGCTATTCCTCCAGCCTGGTGTTCTACGACGCCATGCTGCCGGAGGTCACCACCGATGCACGCATGGACAACGTCTCCTCCCAGGGCTACGCCTTTGGCTACATCGGTTCCGTCATTCCCTTCATTCTCTGCCTGGTGCTGGTGCTGCTTGGAGACAAAATTGGCCTGTCCACCGGCACGGCTATGACTGTCTCCTTCCTGCTGGTTGCCGTCTGGTGGCTGGGCTGCACATTGCCGCTGCTGAAGAGCTACCGTCAAAAGGCCTATGTGGAGCGGGCGCAGCATCCCATCAAGGATACCTTCCGGCAGCTGGGCCGCACCTTCCGGGACGCCAGCAAGGAAAAGCACATTCTCCTCTATCTCATCGCCTTTTTCTTCTTCATTGACGGCGTTTACACCATCATTGATATGGCAACCGCCTATGGCACGGCCTTAGGCCTGGACAGCACAGGGCTGCTGCTGGCTCTGCTCGTCACCCAGTTTGTGGCCTTTCCCTTCGCCATTCTCTTCGGCCGTCTCTCCGCTGCGAAGGACACCGGCAAGCTGATCAAGCTGTGCATCCTGGCCTATACGGGCATCACCCTCTTCGCGGTCTTCCTGAAAAGTCAGTGGCAGTTCTGGGTTCTGGCCGTCCTCGTGGGCATGTTCCAGGGGGGCATTCAGGCCCTGAGCCGGTCTTATCTCGGCAAAATCATCCCGCCGGAGCGCAGCGGTGAATACTTCGGGCTGATGGACATCTGCGGCAAGGGCGCGGCTTTCCTGGGCACCACCCTGATTGCCGTCATCAGCCAGCTCACCGCCGGAACCACCGTCCATATTTTCGGCCAGGAGCTGCAAAACGAGAGCATCGCCGTGGGCACTCTGGTGATCCTGTTTGCCATCGGCTATGTGCTGTTCTGCAAAGCGGACAAGCTGAATAAGGCAAGAGGGTAAGCTTGCCTCCTCTGGGGCTGTTAGAAAAGTATGTCGCTGCGAACCAGTGACCGACGTCACTGGTGTGGCAGCCCCCCGGTTGGATGGAAACAGCTTGGTTTTACGGCCAAGATGTTTGAAAATCCGGGGGATTGTGCCCGAAGGAAATACCCTTGGGGTACCACACCAGCGTGCGCGCTGGTTCGCAATGACAGAGCGTTTTCTAACAGCCCCAATTTTCTGTTTTCATTGACACGGTCAAATGGGCTGTGGTATAATTTGTTACGTAAAGACATACCGAGGCTCCCGTTTTCGGCGGGGAGAAAGAGGGACTTGCCTGTGGAAGACAGTCAGAAAATGCGCATTTTGTTTTTGGCCAACGTGCCGTCGCCCTATCGGGTGGCCTTTTTTAATACACTGAGCCGGAGCTGCCGTCTTACCGTGCTCTACCAGCTCCACGCCTCTGCGGAACGGGACGAAAAATGGACCGCCGCCCAGGAGGGGGATTACGAAACCGTATTCTTAAAGGGCAAGGCCACGGATGTAGACAAGGCCCTGTGCCCCGGTATTATCTCCTGGCTGGAAAAGGGCTGGGATGCCATCGTCATCTGCGGCAATTCCTCGCCTACGGAGCTTCTGGCCATTTCCTGGTGTAAGCTGCGCCGGATCCCCTACTGCCTGGAAGGAGACGGTGCCTTCGCCAAAAGCGGAAACGGGCTGAAAGAGCGCATCAAGGCCCAGAGCATCCGGGGCGCGACGCTGTACCTCTCCACCTGCCAGGAGCTGGACAAATACTACCTGCACTACGGCGCAAAGGCCGATGCTCTGCGGCGCTACCATTTCTCCTCTCTGACGGAGCGTGATATTCTCGCCGCCCCTGTCAGCCTGGAGCGCAAGCAGGCTCTGCGGAAGGCCTTGGGCGTTCCGGAAGAGAAGATGCTGCTCTCCGTGGGACAGTTCATCCCCCGGAAGGGCTTTGATGTTCTTTTGCAGGCAGTCAACGCCCTGGATAAGCACATCGGCGTCTACATCGTGGGCGGCAAGCCTACGGAGGAATACCTGACCTACGCCCGGGAAAATGACCTGACCAACGTGCATTTCGTGGGCTTCAAGACCAAGCAGGAGCTGGAGAGCTATTACCTGGCGGCGGACCTGTTCGTGCTGCCCACCCGGGAGGATATCTGGGGCCTGGTGGTGGGCGAAGCCATGTCCTGCGGCCTGGGGGTCATCACCACCACCATGTGCAACGCCGGTCTGACCCTGATCGACAACGGGAAGAACGGCTTTCTGGTGCCGCCGGAGGATGTCCGGGCCCTGCGGATGGCCATTACGGACGCCATTGTCCACAGCGCCGCCTTTGGGGCCGCCGCTCTGGAAACCATAAGGCCCTACACCGTGGAAACCATGGCCGCCGATCACATGCGGATCCTGGCAGAGCTTCAAAAGGAGGAATAGCCGTGGACAAGCAAAAGGTAACAGCCCTGACGCAGAAGCATCGGAGCCTTTTCCGGTTTCTGTTCCGGCTGCATAACCGATTTCCCTTCGTCAACCGCCGGAAGGGGCGGATCCGGACCCAAGCAGGACTTTCCTATCTCAAGGGCTGCCGCATTACTGGCGGTGCAGGGAACACCCTGATCATCGGGGACTATGCACGGCTGAAAAAGGGCACGGCAGAAGGTTTCACGGCCATATAACAGGAGGCACAATGAACACACTTTATCTGGACTTAGGAATGGGCGCTGCCGGGGATATGCTCACCGCCGCCCTTTTTGAACTGATGCCGGACCGGACCCGGGCTCTGGAGCAGCTGAACGGCCTGGGGCTGCCGGGGGTGGTTTTCCAGCCGGAGGACAGCGCCAAGTGCGGCATTCGCGGCACCCATATGCGGGTGCTGATTCACGGCGAGGAAGAGGGCGACGCGCATCACCACGATCACCATGAACATCGCGACCACCACGGGCACCACCATAGCTCCATGGCGGACATTCAGGCCCTGGTTGATGGATTGCACGTCTCCCAGAGCGTAAAAGGAAACGTCATGGCCGTCTATGAAAAAATCGCCCAGGCGGAAAGTCATGTCCACGGCGTTCCCGTGACGGAAATTCATTTCCACGAGGTCGGCACTATGGATGCTTTGGCAGATATTACCGCAGTGTGCTTTCTTCTGGAGCAGCTGGGAGCGGAGAAAATCATTGCCTCCCCCGTACAGGTTGGCTTTGGAAAGACCCGCTGCGCCCATGGGCTGCTGCCCGTGCCCGCCCCGGCCACGGCAGAGCTGCTGCTGGGGGTGCCCATCCGGGCCGGGAACATCGAAGGGGAGCTGTGTACCCCCACCGGTGCGGCTCTGATTCGTCAATTTGTCTCCGACTTTGGCCCCATGCCGCTCATGACCGTGGAGCGCATGGGCTACGGCCTGGGCCAGAAGGATTTCCCCGCAGCCAACTGCCTGCGCGCCATGCTTGGGCAGGGCTGAACTGCCGACACGGAATATTCACGGTTTATCCCCAAATTGTTTCGTTTTCCGTTAAATTCCTTTCACAGTCGGAAGATATGATAAAGGCACGAAAGCGGAACACAAGAAACAAGCTTCCCTTTCGTTTTACGGATAGACCTCTCTCTTCTCTCTTCTCTTTCTATTTCCAACAGCAAAATCCCCGGGACCAAAATCCCGGGGCTTTTGCTGTTATGCGCCAAAAACGGCGGTGAACAGGCAGCACAGAATCACACCCAGCGCCGTTGGCAGCAGGGCGGCCAGTGCCGTCCATTTGCGGCTGCCGGTCTCCCGGCGGATGGTCAGCAGGGTGGTGGAGCAGGGCCAGTGGAGCAGGGTAAACAGCAGCATACTCACCGCCATTTGCCAGGTCCAGCCGTTGGATTGCAAAATGGTCAGCAGACTTCCGCTGTCCACTGCGGTGAGACTTTCCTGGGCCCGATAGCCCATAATGGCAATGGGCAGCACAATCTCATTGGCGGGGAAGCCCAGAATGAATGCCAGCAGCACCGTTCCGTCCAGTCCCATGGTTCGGCCCAGGGGCTCCAGCAGGGCGGCAGCGGCGCTCAGGACCGTCCCATTCCTCATTTGAATATTCGCCAGCAGCCACAGCACAATCCCAGCCGGACAGGCTACAGCCAGGGCTCTGCCCAAAACGAACAAGGTTCGGTCCAGCACCGAACGGATGATAACGGCCCCAACCTGGGGCTTCCGGTAAGGGGGCAGCTCCAGGGCAAAGGCCGAGGGCTCGCCCCGCAGCACCGTGTGACTCAGCCCCCAGGTAGCTGCCAGAGTCACCGCCACGGCAAAGACGATCACCAGGGTCAGCAGCCCTGCCTGCTGCCATGCCTGCCCGCCGAAAAAAACGGCCAGCAGGGTGATCATCAGGGGAAAACGGCCGTTACAGGGCACCATACTGTTGGTGAGAATGGCCAGCAGCCGCTCCCGGGGCGAGTCGATGATCCGGCAGCCTACCACTCCGGCGGCATTGCAGCCCAGTCCCATGCACATGGTCAGAGCCTGCTTTCCGCAGCCCCGGCAGCAGCAGAAGGGCCGGTCCAGCAGGAACGCCGCCCGGGGCAGATACCCCACATCTTCCAGAAGCGTAAACAGCGGAAAGAAAATGGCCATGGGCGGCAGCATAACGGCGCAGACCCAGGCCGTCGTCCGCCAGGCCCCCAGCACCAGCGCTCCCGTTAGCCACGCCGGAGCACCCCAGCCGGTCAGAAGCTGCAAAAGGAGGCCCTCCCCTCGGTTCAAAAGCCCCTGCAAGCCATCTGATATGGAATTCGCCCCTACCAATGTCAGCCACAGGACAAGAGCTAACAGCGCCAGCATGGCCGGATAGCCCAGGGATCGGGACAGCAGAATCCGGTCGATCCTCCGGTCCAGCTGGGAATAGGGTGTCTTCTCCCGATGCACAACGCCCTGGGCGATTCTCTCCGCCAGGCGGACCGGGGCTGCTGCCAAGGCATCCGTCAGCGCCCCATCCGTCATGGTCAGACTGCTCCTGGCACTTTCTGCTGCCTGCCGGGCTTCCGGAGGAATGCCAAGATCCTCCAAAAGCGTAGGGTCTCCCTCCAGGGCCTTCAGGGCCAGAAAACGTTTCGGCAGCGTGCCGTCCGGCAGGCACTGCTGAATGTTCTCCACAGCCCCCTCGATTTCCGGGGGATAGGGTACGAAAACAGGCACGCTTTCCGGCAGGTTTCCGGACAGCACCGCTTCCAGGCGGCGCAGGCTGCCCTTTTTCCGGGCAGTGACCCCAACCACCGGAATCCCCAGCCGCCGGGACAGGAGGCTCAGGTCCAGGGAAAGGCCCTTGCGCTTTGCCTCGTCCATCAGGTTGACGCAGACCACCACCCGGGACGTGATCTCCAGGATCTGCAGTACCAGCACCAGATTCCGCTCCAGGGTAGTGGCATCGCAGACTACGACGACCCGTTCCGGCCCGGCGGTACACAGAAAATTCCGGGCCACCTGCTCTTCCGGGGAGTGGGACAGCAGGGAATAGGTCCCCGGCAGGTCCACCAGCACCCGCCCATTCCAGCTTCCGCTGGCCAGGGCCACGGTCTTTCCCGGCCAGTTTCCGGTGTGCTGCCGCATACCGGTAAGCGCATTGAACAGGGTGCTTTTGCCCACATTGGGATTCCCGGCCAGAGCGATGCAGCCCTTTTCTATGGTCTTAGGGCCATCCAGAGCTCCATGGCCAACGGAAGCGCGGCTCAGTCCCATGCTTCGCCCTCCACCAGTACCCCAGCGCTGTCCCTGTCCCGCAGGGCGATCACCGCTCCCCGGATCTCATAGGCCGACGGATCTCCCAGAGGACTCCTGCCCAGGCATCGCACCCGGGTACCTGCCACCAGCCCCAATTCCAGGAGCCTTCGGCGCATAGCCCCCTCCGTTTCCAGCCCCGCCACACGCCCCACACCGCCCGGGGCAAGCTCATTCAATCGCAGCATACTTTCAACACCTCGCCAAGGTCTCCGAAGAGCATTCTTCCGGCCAGTCTATGCAGCTTTCAGCGTGAGCGTGCGGGACACGTTTCCCATACGGGATCGGAGGCCGGCCAATGTCTTTTACCGGCTGCGACGTAAAACCACAGTTTGAAGCGCCCTCCTTTGTGCTTATGGCGTGTGGCAAATAATGCTTGCTGTTTTCCTTCTTTTGTGCTACGATATCCATGGCGATTGAGACCTTTCGTTAGTTTGGGTGTGGTAGCTTTATTCTAACGAACTCAATCGCTTTTTTCTATACCCTTGGTTTCACATCTATTGTAACGCTACAATTTAATATCAAATATTTTAAAAAGAGCATTGACAACGGAAAGATTTGCATTACAATAGTGGTTGGGTGCATGACTACTATGAATAGTTTTGAATTTTTGGAAAAACTCGGTTTTTCATCTAACGAGGCAAAAGTATACGGCACGTTGATAAAACACAAAGTGCTAAACGGCTACGAAATCGCCAAATTGTCCGGCGTTGCGCGTTCGTTGGTTTATGAGGTCATCAATCGTTTGATTGCAAAGGGCGCGGTCATCCGTATAGACGGAGAACCTAATTTTTACAAGCCTATCGAGTATCAAGACCTTATCCGCAGCATTAAGGAAGAAAACGAAAAGAATATTGCCTGCGCCGAACGCGAACTTCAACAACTCGCAACGGAAAATGCCGACGTCGATTACGTAATGAATATAGTGGGCGAAGAAAAATACGTTGCCAAGGCAAAGGAACTTATCGACAGCGCGCAAGCGGAAATTTCGCTGTCCATTTGGCGGGAGTCGTTCGAAGTGCTGCGTAGTAATATCGAAAACGCAATATCCCGCGGAGTAAAGGTGCATATTTTTACCTTCGAAAGTATTTCGGTCGCCGGCGCAACGGTGTATTCGTACAATATCAACGACGTTTCAACTCTGTTTCCCTACCGCAGAACAACAATCATAATCGACGGCGGAGAGTGCTTAGTCGGCGAAGAGGGCGATCGCAACGTTTACGTGCATACGCGCAATCATTCGGTTGTTTCTCTTGCCACCGACGAAATTGTTTTGAATGTTTTTTGGAATAAACTTATCGAAAAAGAAAACCTGTTGTCCAAGGGTTGCTCCGGTGCGGATTTTTTGCAAGCCATACACAATTTGGCGGAGCGTTACGGCATTACCGACGAGATGACCAAGAATTTTCTTGTTTACAATTTTCAAAAGGAGAAAACTCAAAATGGCAAAAAACGTTGAACGA
>OLOX01003322.1_pt1 | contig 12293 bp, 8 predicted proteins | sample 1672091 | NCBI WGS metagenome assembly OLOX01 (sample SAMEA3136644, study PRJEB25190) | human gut metagenome | reverse complement strand
TACATGTTCTTCGACCAGTTCTCGATTGTCGAATAACGCAGCTTCGCATTTTTGCCGACATACAGCTCTACACAGCCCGCATGAAGGTTTGCAACATTGTATTTCGGTGCGGAACAGCCTTCGATAAAGTGCAGATACGCGCCCTCTTCAACAATGATCAGTGTATGCTCAAACTGTCCTGCACCGGGCGCATTCAGTCTGAAATAGGACTGCAGTGGAATCTCCACATGCACACCTGCCGGAACATATACGAACGAACCACCGGACCAGACCGCGCCGTGCAGTGCCGCAAACTTATGGTCTCTGGGCGGAACCAGCTTCATGAAATGGCTGTGCACCAGATCGGCATATTCTCCGGTCAGCGCGCTTTCCATATCCGTGTATACAACGCCCTGTGCTGCAACCTCTTCGCGCACGTTGTGATAAACCAGCTCAGAATCGTACTGTGCGCCGACGCCCGCCAGGGAGGTACGCTCTGCATCCGGGATGCCCAGTGCTTCAAACGTATTTTTGATATCGGTCGGAACCTCGGACCATTTCGCACTCATCTGCGTGTTGGGGCGTACATAGGTAACAATCTCGTCCATATTTAAGTCTTCGATGGACGGGCCCCAATCCGGCATCGTCATTTCATTATATACTTTCAGGGCTTCCTGACGAAATTCGCGCATCCAGTCCGGATCGTGTTTTTCTTTCGAAATCTGATCCACGATTTCCGGTGTCAGTCCCTCTTTGACCCGATATACATCTTTCTCTTCGTTTCGGATGTCATAGATGCTTCTGTTGACATCCTCCACATAAGTCTTTTCTTTCATGGGATTCTCCTTCTTGGACGCTTCTTATTCCTGATGTCCGATATATTTTTCAAAACCGTTTTCGTTAATATCCTCCACAAGGCTGCTATCGCCGGACAGAATCATCTTTCCGTCTGCCAGCACATGCGTCACATCCACATGCAAGGATTCCAGAATTCTCGTGCTGTGTGTAATTACCAGCAAGGAGCCCTGCTGATTCTTCTGGAACTCTTCGATTCCCTTGGATACGGTGCGGACTGCATCGACATCCAGACCGGAATCGGTTTCATCCAGAATCGCCAGATCCGGTTTTAACATCAGAAGCTGCAAAATCTCCGCCTTTTTCTTTTCACCACCGGAGAAGCCAACATTTAAATCACGGTCTGCATAGGAATGATCCATCTGCAGTACGTCCATTGCTTTCTTTAATTCTTTGCGGAACTCCCACGGACGGATTCTCTGTCCGGTGCGCTGTTCCAACGCATTTCTCAAAAAGTTCCCGAGGGTAATACCGGGAACCTCCAGCGGGTTCTGGAACGATAAAAACAGACCAGCCTTCGCACGCTTGTCTGTGGATTCCTCTGTAATATCCTGTCCCTTGAACCAGATCTGACCGTTTGTCAGCTGATATCTGGGGCTTCCCATCAGCGCATAACCCAGTGTGGATTTACCGGCACCGTTGGGGCCCATCAGGACATGTGTTTCTCCTCTGTTTATCTCAAGGTCAATGCCGTGAAGGATCTCTGTGTCCTCTACGTTGACTACTAAATTCTTTACCTGCAGCAGCTGTTCTGACATAACTTCCTCCGTTCTTCACAGGTCTTTGTCTCTGTTTTTCGTCCCTGCGACTGTCTTCCTGGTTAACTCCTACTAACTTTGTAGGGTTTGCTGTAGATTATCATAATGGAATCTTTCCCAAAATGCAAGCATTAAATCCTACAAAATTACAGGGATATCGGGCAACGGTTTGGCATTCCAGACAAAAAGGTCGGGAAATGCGCTCCACAGACAGTCTGTGAGACATTTCCCGACCTTGCTTTTAAATACTTTTTATAGATAGGAATTCTTTACCGCGTTCGTAAAATCCTACTCTGCGCGCACCCCTTCTTTGTTCAGATCTGCGATAAACATAGCATCCCCAAAAGAGAAAAATCTGTATTTCTCCTTTACCGCCTCTTCATACGCCTTCAACACATGGTCTCTTCCTGCAAATGCGGATACGAGCATCACCAGTGTCGATTCCGGCAGATGGAAGTTTGTAATCAGCCCGTCCATCACCTTGAACTTGTAGCCCGGATAGATAAAGATATCCGTGTTGCCGCTGCAGGCTTTCATATGTCCGTCCGCTTCCGCAGCGCTCTCTACAGTACGACAGCTCGTCGTACCGACACAAATCACACGGTTTCCGGCTGCTTTGGCACGGTTGATTTTATCCGCCGCTTCCTGGGTCACCTGATAAAATTCTGTGTGCATATGGTGTTCCAGCACGTTGTCGACCTTGACCGGACGGAATGTGCCAAGTCCCACATGCAGCGTGACATAGGCAATATCCACACCCATCGCTTCTACCTGGGCAAGCAGCTCTTTTGTAAAATGCAGTCCTGCTGTCGGCGCAGCTGCAGAGCCTTCAAATTTTGCATATACCGTCTGATAACGGTTTTTGTCCTGAAGCTTATGGGTAATATAGGGAGGCAGCGGCATTTCACCGAGGGAATCCAGCACCTCTTCCCAGATCCCATCATAAAAAAACTTCACCAGACGATTTCCATCTTCCTCCACATCCAGAATCTCTGCACGCAGACGTCCGTCGCCAAAGACGACCTTTGCACCGGGGCGCAGCTTTTTGCCGGGCTTTACGAGGGTTTCCCAGACATCGTTTTCCATCCGCTTTAACAGCAGGATCTCTACAGCGGCTCCCGTATCCTCTTTTGCACCAAGCAGACGCGCCGGAATAACCTTCGTGTTGTTTAAAACCAGACAGTCGCCCGGTTTTAAGAACGAACAGATCTCTTTAAAAATATGATGTGAGGTTGCCCCCGTCTGTCTGTCCATAACAAGCAGGCGGGATGCGCTCCGATCCTCCAGCGGATCCTGTGCGATCAGCTCCTTCGGGAGGTCAAAATAATAATCCGAAGTTTTTAAGCCTTCCATTTCCATTACAGGCACGCTTTCTCCAAAAATGCAACATAGCCGCATTTTGTCTCATAAATATCTGCCTTGCTGGTAGCTTCCCACGGTGCATGCATGGAAAGAACTGCAACACCGCAGTCGATTACGTTCATGCCGTACAAAGCAAGAATGTAAGCAATTGTTCCGCCGCCGCCGACATCGATCTTGCCAAGCTCAGCGGTCTGGAATGCAACGCCGGACTCCTCCATGATCGCACGGATATGTGCAACATATTCTGCGTTTGCATCATTGGAGCCGGATTTTCCGCGGGCACCTGTAAATTTATTGAACACCATGCCGCGTCCGAAGAACGCTGCGTTTTTCTTTTCAAAAGCAGACGCATAAGAGGGATCAAATGCTGCGCTTACATCAGAAGAAAGCATATCAGAGGCTGCCAGACATCTTCTGACATTTAATTCACTGTATTCGCCGACAAGATTTAACACCTCTGCAACGGTATTTTCGAAGAAACGGGACTGCATGCCGGTTGCGCCGACGCTGCCGATCTCTTCTTTATCTACCAGGATACAGCATGCGGTGCGCTCCGTCTGACCAATTTCCAGCATCGCTGCCAGAGAAGTAAATGCGCATACTCTGTCGTCCTGACCATAACCAAGCACCATGCTTCTGTCCAGGCCTGCTTCTCTTGCCTTGCCGGCCGGTACAACTTCCAGCTCTGCGGACAGGAAATCCTCTTCCTCAATGCCATACTGCTCCGCCAGAAGCTTCATCACGCCAGCCTTTACCGCCTCTTTTTCTTCGCCTGCCAGCGGTCTGCTGCCGAAGATTAAGTCAAGCGCTTCGCCCTCGATGACCTTGGAAGCCTTCTTTTCCATCTGCTCTGCAGACAGGTGGATCAGCAGATCAGAAATGAAGAATACCGGATCGTCTTCGTTTTCACCGATATTGATCTCTACGATGGAGCCGTCCTTCTTTGCAACGACGCCGTGCAGCGCCAGAGGCAGGGTTACCCATTGATATTTCTTGATACCGCCGTAATAATGAGTATCCAGGAGGGCAAAATCGGAATCCTCATACAGAGGGTTCTGCTTAATGTCCAGTCTGGGGGAATCGATATGTGCACCTAGAATGTTTAAGCCTTCGGTCATCGGCTTTGTTCCGATCTGGAACATCACAACCGTCTTGTTCATCCATACCGCATATACCTTGTCGCCTGCAGAAAGCTTCTTGCCCTCTTTCATCAATTCGGGCAGCTCGCGGTATCCTGCCGCTTCAATCTGGTTTACAATCGTATCGACACATTCCCGCTCTGTTTTACCGTTGTCAAGAAAATCCATATAGTCTTTTGCCAGCGCATCTACCTTTGCGCTTTTGGCTTCGTCATAGCCTTTCCAAGCATTTTTGCGTTCCATTATTTCTTTATCTCCTTACGTTTGTTCTTGTTACCGAGCACCGAGGCTACCAGCCTCTTGGCACGCGGCACTTCCTCATCGTGAATCCGGAAGGTGCAAAGAGCCTTTTCCCCGACTCCAAACAGTTTTGAAAAAAATCCCTGCTTTTCGAAACGGCAGGAATAGGAAATCCGGTTTGCCAGAAGAATTCTCTCGATCTGCTCCTTTGTCCCCATATCGTATACCTTGCAGAAATCCACTTCATTATTCACCGTTCCGAGCGCGGTCGTTTTTTTCTCCATATATTCCTCCCTGTCCGATGTTCCATACGCAGAGCCCTTTTTGCTGCAAAACGGCATCAGGGCTCTGCTTACGTCTTTTTATTACTGTCTCAATTCAATGCCAAGCTGTTCCAGACCATTTAAGATCTTCTTCATTGCCGCTGTGATTTCTGCATCCTCCAGCGTCTTATCCTTTGCACGGAAGGTCAGGGTATAAGCGATGGACTTATAGCCTTCCTTGATCTGTGTGCCCTCGTAAATATCAAATAACGAGTAGCTTTCCAGAATCTTGCCGCCGCGCTGTGCCAGAATCTTTTCAATCTGACCTACCAGGACTGTTCTCGGTACAACCATACTGATATCTCTGGTCACTGCAGGATATTTTGCGATGCCCTCGTACTTGCGGTCGAAGGATGCAAAGCCATCCACTGCAGGCATATCCAAAACTGCCACATAGGTTCTCTGACCGATGCCGTAGTTTGCCATTACCTTCGGATGTACTTCACCGAGATAGCCGATTACGGTTCCATCATAAACAACGTTTGCCTGACGGCCGGGATGCAGCCACGGCTTCTGTGCGTTCGGATCGTACTCCGCTTTCTTCTTCATACCGATGTGCTCCAGAAACTCTTCGATAACACCCTTCATCGTGAAGAAGTCGCCTTCTCCGTAAAAACCGAGTGTAAACTGCATGCGCTCGTCCGGAAGCTCTGTCAGAGGCAGCGCCTTGGGCAGATAAATGTTGCCCATCTCATATAAACGGACGTCCTTGTTTCTGCGGTTATAGTTGGTTGCAAGGCTTGTCAGCATGCCGTTTAACGAAGTGGTACGCATGATGGAATAATCCTCGCCCAGAGGGTTTAAGATCGTTACAGTCTTGCGCAGCTTACTGTCTGCCGGGATCAGCAGCTTATCGAACACTTTCGGGCTTTCGAACGAATAAGACATACCCTGGGAGAAGCCGCAGTATTCTGCGATATCCCTTGCCTTCTGTTCAATTCTTTCTTCGAAGGAAAGCTTACCGGTTGTCGCTTCGCCGGAGGGCAGGGTGGTCGGGATCTTGTCATAGCCGTAGAAACGTGCTACTTCTTCTGCGATATCGGCAAAGCCTTCCAGATCCTGACGGAACGAGGGAACAACAATTTCGTTGGCAGCTTCGTCATATGCAAGCTCGATGCGTCCGAAGTACTCCAGCATCTGCTCTTTTGTGATATCTGTTCCGAGGAAACGGTTGATCTTTTCGGGCTCAAACGGGATTCTGCGCAGGGGCTTGATCGGCTCGCATACATCTACCATGCCGCCTACTACCTCGCCGCAGCCCAGCTCTTCGATCAGCTGGCACGCTCTGTCGATTGCTGCTTCTGCATTGACCGGATCCAGACCTTTTTCGAAAATACCGGAAGCCTCGGTACGCATACCGATTCTCTTTGCGGATTTCCGGATGTTGGGACCGTTGAATGTTGCAGCCTCGAATAAAACGGTGTGCACATCGTCTGTGATCTTGCTGTTTTCGCCGCCCATGATACCAGCGATGCCGACTTCTTTTTCCGCGTCACAGATCATCAGGACCTGATTGTCCAGCTTGCGGATCTGACCATCCAGCGTCTCGAACTCATCTCCGTCCTTTGCACGGCGGACGATGATCTTATGTCCTGCGATCGTGTCCAGATCATATGCATGCATCGGCTGTCCGTACTCTGCCATAACGTAGTTCGTGATATCTACCAGGTTATTGATTGGCCGGATACCTGCTGCAGCCAGACGTCTCTGCATCCACTTCGGGCTCGGAGCGATTTTGATATTTTTGCAGACCCTTGCGCAGTAACGGGTGCACAAATCGGTATCCTGTACTTCTACGTCCACATAATCGTGTACATTCTCGCCGTTTGCGTGTACTTCCACAACCGGGGGAATGAACGGCTTTCTGAAGGTTGCAGCCGCCTCTCTTGCGATGCCTAAAATGCTGTAGCAGTCTACACGGTTGCTGGTGATTTCATATTCAAATACGGTGTCATGCAGACCGAGCGCCTCTACTGCGTCCGTACCGACTTCTACATCGTCGTCGAAAATGTAAATGCCGTTCTCCGGTGCTTCCGGATACATGTCGCGGCTGCTGCCCAGCTCCTCGATGGAGCACATCATACCGTCGGACTCAATGCCTCTTAACTTGCCGGCCTTAATCTTAATGCCATCCTCCGGCAACGGACTGCCGTCATGACCGCCTGCAACCTTACCGCCGTCTAAAACAACCGGAACCTTGTCGCCTTCTTTTACATTAGGTGCGCCGGTTACGATCTGAATCGTACGGTCGCCTACGTTAACCTGGCAGATAATCAGTTTGTCTGCATCGGGATGCTTTTCGATCTTCTCAATCTGTCCGATTACGATCTTTTCCAGGTTTTTATCCATGCGCTCATAGCCTTCTACCTTGGTGCCGGTCAGCGTCATGGCGTCAAAATACTCCTGATCGGTGCAGGAAAGGTCGGGCACATATGCTTTAATCCATGATAATGCTGTATTCATCTTCCTCTTTCTCCTTCCCGTTAAAACTGCTTTAAGAATCTGATGTCATTTTCATAAAGCAGACGCATATCGTCGATTTCGTATTTCAGAAGGGCGATACGCTCCAGACCTACGCCAAATGCAAAGCCGGAGTATTCTTCCGGATCGATATTGCACATCTTGAGTACCTTGGGATGTACCATACCGCAGCCCAGGATTTCAATCCAACCGGAGCCCTTACAGAACCGGCAGCCCTTACCGCCGCACTTAAAGCAGCTGACATCTACTTCTGCACTGGGCTCTGTAAACGGGAAATGATGGGGACGGAATTTTACTTTGGTATCTTCGCCGAACAGCTCTTTTGCAAACTCTGCAAGCGTGCCCTTTAAATCGGCAAATGTAATATTCTTATCGATAACCAGACCTTCGATCTGATGGAAGGACGGAGAATGGGTTGCATCCACTTCGTCGGAACGGAATACTCTGCCGGGCGCGATCATACGGATCGGCAGCTTGCCCTGTTCCATGGTACGAACCTGAACCGGAGAGGTCTGGGTACGCAGGACGATTTCCTCATTGATATAGAAGGTATCCTGCTCGTCTCTTGCCGGATGGTCCTTCGGGATATTCAGCGCTTCGAAGTTGTAGTAATCCTTCTCGACTTCGGGACCGCGAACCACTTCGTAGCCCATGCCAACGAAAATTCTCTCTACCTCTTCCAGAGCGATCGTATTGGGATGACGATGTCCAACGGAATTTTTCTTTGCAGGCAGGGTAACGTCAATCACCTCATTCTTTAAACGAGCTTCCATTGCACGGTCTTCCAGCTTTGCTTTTTCAGTTTCCAGCGCTGTTTCAATTTCAGCGCGCACTTCATTGACCATCTGTCCAACCTTCGGACGGTCTTGTGGCGCAACCTCCTTCATGCTCTTTAACAGCTCGGTCAGGGCGCCCTTTTTACCCAGTGCGCTGACTCTTACCTCGTTGAGCTTATCCAGGTTCTCGGAGGCGTCGATCTGTTTCAAAATCTCTTCTCTGATTTTTGCCAGTTTCTCTTTCACAGCAAACTCCTTTCTGTCAGATAGCCGTTTTTCTTCTGTGCGGCCTTCTACTTTCCCGGGACCTTCCTTTGATTATTGTAAACAGCAAAACTGCCCTGCAATTTTTACTGTCATGCCCAATAGAATCCTTTCTATTAGCTGAATAAAAAGAAAGCCCCTGGTTTATTAAACCAGGGACGAAAAAATTCCGCGGTACCACCCTTGTTCCCGCCATCGGCAGGCACTCATTGCAGACGTAACGTGTCCTGTGCGTTCCGACCTACCCAAAAGCACTGACAGCAGGCTCTCTTCAGCCGAACAGCTCCGGTGGGAAATTCGTATCCGATCCTGTTGGAAAAGCTCTCAGCCACTGGCTTCTCCTCTCTGCCGGTACAGGAAATACTACTGACACCTTCATCGCCTTTACGCCTTATTGTAAAAAATCCATCCCGAAAAGTCAATACTATTTCTCGAGAATCTCTCTTCGAAACGGAACAGCAAACCGGTTGATGTGTGCCCCGACTAACAGCAGATACATACAAAAATACAACCACATCATCACGACGATGATTGTAGAAAGGCTTCCGTATACGCCGAAATCATTGAACTGCTCTATGTATGCCGAAAAGCCCCAGGAAAACAGGTTCCAGCTTATCGCCGTAAACAATGCACCGGGAAACTGCTTCGTCAGTTTCAGCTTCACATTTGGCACATAGGCATAGATCACCATAAACACCAGCGTCAGGATGCCCCAGGAAAACAGCGGTTTAAAATGCATCGCTATGGACATCAGATGATCCAGTATCGGGATCCTGTCGTTTAAAAGACGTACCAGCGTTGTTCCAAAGACCATGAAAACGAGAGAGAGCAAAAGGACGATCAACAACAGAATCGTATAAAAAGATGCCAAAATCCGCTGCACAAAATAGTTACGATCCTCCACAACGCCGTTCATCGCATTTAAGCCGCGCATGATGGACAGCATGCCTTTGCTTGCCGACCATACAGTTACGATCGCTGCGACGCTCGTAACGCCAACGGTGCTGTTATAGAGCGACTCGATCAGGCTGCTCATCATCGGCACAATCGGCGATGGCATGACCTCTGACACCGCCTTTAACAGGTCGGATTTCTGCAGCGTCGTCAAGGGCAGCAGGGAACACAATAAAATAATAATCGGAATGATCGACAAAAACATAAAGTATGCAGAGCTTGATGCAAATGCGTTGACATTTGATTTTGACATATGCCTGCCAAACCCTGTAATCAGCCGGATTTTCTTTTTCATAAACAGATCTTTTCCTTTCCGGTTTTTCATTTTGCGGTGCCTTGCTGCGTGGACTTTTCAGGAAATCATTTTTAGCTGACATCCTTTATAAAAGAACGTCAAAATTTCTTCTGCGCTGACAGACGCCTCCGCCATATGCTTCGCCCCATTCTGGGACATGCCGATTCCGTGCCCGTAACCACCGCCAATCAGAGTATATCCTATCACAAAGCCGTCCTCTTTAAAAGTACTGACTTGAAAAAAGCTGCTCGGTAAAAGCGATGTTACCGCTGCCCTGCTCCCATCCTGTCTGACCGCCTGTGTTTTTCCGTCACACAGCACATACCGGATGCTGTATTCCGACTGTATCCGTACCTGCCCGTTTTCACTTTCGATCAAAAGTTCCTGCGCCGCGCCGCCGCTGCTGCGTTTTGTAACATAGATTTCCCGGATTTTTCCTGTGTTTTCAGACAGTTTCGTATACTCCTTCACTGCATTCCATTCTCCGGCTTTTCCAGGCACGAACACGCACTGTCCATCCGCTTGTGCCCGTATCCATACCCTTTCCCAGAATGCCTTTTCCTCAACTGTTTCTGCCCTATAGCTCCAACGGTACCACGGCTCTTCTTTCTCATAAAAATCGCCGTCCCTCTGCCCTAAAAATGCTTCCATTACATCTGACTGCTCCAACAGCTGCGCCTGCTGCAGAATCGGTGCCATCGCAGCAACGCTCTCCTGCCCGCCAAGCTGTCTCGTCAGCTCCATGTTTCTTTCGTCGATCGCCTGCGCACACAGATACGGATATGCTTCTGCCTGGGTTCCCTGCCAGACCGACAAATCCGTACCATAGCCGCAGGATGTGGAATAATAATAAGTCTGCGCCGGCTCCTCCCCGTAAAATAATACCTGTCCGGCAGTTTCCTTCACAGCCTGTGTTGTTTGCGCCTCCTCGGCAAGATTCTGATATACCTGAAACGCCGTACTGTCATCCACATGCGCGCCATACTCCGGCAATCCGGCACGCTGCAGCTTTTCATATGCATAGGTTCTCGCACAGACTGCCTGACTCTTTAATGCCTCCAGCGGATAGGACGCCGGCATTTCACTCGGTACGACCCCATAAAGGTATTCTTCCAGCGGCAGCTCGTTGATTACAAGAATTCCATCCTCCCGGCGCACCAATTCAAGCCTGCCGCGATAGTTTGCCTGCCCCTGTGCCCGCTCCACGCCGGATAGCATCAGATGCCCGGTCAGAATTTTCGGCTCTATTGTTATCCGCCCGGTCTGCTCAAACAACGGAGAATCCCGCGTAATGACAAGATGCTGACCTTTTTCGAGCGTGGTAAGCTCACTCTCGACGTTCCAAATCCTACAATCACAGTCCGCGAAAAGCTCCACGGTCTGATGCACGCTGTTTGCATAGCCGGACGTCTTAATCAGCACGCGAATAGTTTCCATCTTTTCTTCCCGCGCTACCAGCGCTGCCTCGATCCTTCCGTCCTCCACTACAAAATCCGTAAACCCATAGCCGATTTTCAATTCTCCGACATCCATCTGCGAAAGCCGCCCGTACAACCGATAACACTGCAGATCCTCCGAAAAAGGAACCGTCCCGTGACCTTCGATTTCTGCACCGTTTCGCGACACGCCAAGCAGCCGTCCGGAAATCTTGTCTGGCTTTTGGCACACAACGACAGGCTTTCCCGTTTCAAACGTCAGATCGCAGACTGCTTCGGAAAGTTGTGCTGTGTCTGAAACCACTATCGTACTTTTTTGGTCACTTTTCCAATCCGATTTGCTGTTTTCTTCCGTCCCTTGTCCCTCCGCAGAATCTGTCCTTACTTCAACTGTCGCCGCACCGGAAAATTCACAGTCTTTCCAGAACCCGTGTATGCTCTGTCCAGTCGTCTCGATCATCCAGACATTTTTCAGAATGACCGGTTCAGTTAATCCGTTTCGGACTGCATACAGGCAATCATCCCTTACGATCGCCCGCACTGGGCAAAACCGCATGGATTCTGTCAAAAACGTTGACGACGCAGCCGTCCGGACACCGTTCTGCGTCAGGATGCGCAGCTCTGTTTTCTGGCTCTGCGCCGCATCCTTTTTGCCAACAAAAGTAGTCCCCATTTCGCGCATCTTTGCAGCTTGCGTGTTTTCCTGTGCATCTCCCGATCTGTTTTCATCCCCCTCCAAAACGCCCAGCACTACAACCGTCTCCTCCTGAATCTTTCCGGCGGCATCATACTTTCTTCTCGCCCGGTCGAACCAGTCGTACCAGTCCGCTTTCTCCACCCGCTCTGTCCCCGTATACGCACCGCCCAAAAACAACTCCCGACTCCCCGGCAGGCACGAAAAAAATTGTTTTGCCTGGGTCCACGTCAAATAGCCGTCGTCAGATTCCGCCTGAAATTTTTCCATCAAATCCAGCACCTGCCCGCTGTCCTTTCCCGCCTCCTCTCCGGAACCGGTTCCATCGGAAAGCAGAACGGTAAAGCAGCCCTTTTCCGCCTCCATCACCGCGTAATTGTCCCCGGACACAGCTTCCCCCTCCTTTGTCGCCCGGGAAAACCCTGTCAGCACAACAAATTCCGGCTCCTCTTCCAATACAAAGCAGTGCGGCTCCCTCTCCACCAGATAAGGACTTGCCACAGATACCTTCAATCTCCTGTCCAGAAGCACCGAAAACATATCTGCCACCTCCTTATCCTTTCAGTATTTTTTTCAGGGTTTCCTGCCCTCTGGCAAGATACCGTTTGACAGAGCTTCTGCTGATTTCACAGGCATCTGCAATTTCTTCCAGTTTCATGTTGTTGAAAAAGCGCATGACAATAACCTGACGCTCCTGAAAGGGAAGAAGCTCCAGAGCGCTCTGCAGACGCTGGTTT
>OLOX01003318.1_pt1 | contig 12298 bp, 10 predicted proteins | sample 1672091 | NCBI WGS metagenome assembly OLOX01 (sample SAMEA3136644, study PRJEB25190) | human gut metagenome | reverse complement strand
ATGGGAACATTCATGGAAACGCAGACAGCAGGCCGGAGAGGAAACCATCAAAAAAACATTTTTCTCAAGACAAAAAGAAGGAATTCTGGTAAGTTTTGCAATCCAGTTGTTTACCATCCCGCTGGTCGCATATTCTTATTATGAAATTCCCGTGTACGCGATGCTGATAAACCTGTTTGTACTTGCGGTGGTCAACGGATTACTGGGGCTTACTGTGCTTGGGGTGATTGTGGGGATGGCGTTTTTGCCTGCGGGGCGTGTTCTGTTTGCGCCCTGTGGCTGGATGCTCGACAGTTACCGGTTTCTGTGTGAGGTTTCCTTAAAGATTCCGGGTGCGCAGAGGATCACAGGGAAACCTGCGCATATGCGGATCTTTTGGTATTACCTGGGGCTTGGAGTGTTTCTTCTGGCGATCTATGCCTGTGCACGCAGAAATGAAAAGCATAAAGACTGCAGGGAAACGGCAGATCTGTGTGTAAGCCGAAGAAAGAAACGTCTGCAGGGCATAGTTTTTTCTTGTTTTATTGCGTTTCTTCTGCTTTTTCTTCTTTTTCCACAGAAGAAATCGTTTGAGATTGATTTCCTTGATGTGGGACAGGGAGACGGTATTTATCTGTGCACGGGCGGCGGGACTTCCATGTTTATCGATGGTGGGAGCACCGATGTGAAACAGGTGGGAAAGTACCGGATTCTGCCGTTTTTAAAGGCAAAAGGAGTGTCAGAGATTTCTTACTGGTTTGTCAGTCATACGGATACCGATCATGTGTCCGGTCTTAAGGAGGTTCTTGTGTCCGGATACCGTGTGGAGTATCTGGTGTTTGCAAAAGCAGTGGAAAAAGAAGCAAAGACAAAAGAGCTGGCAGAACTGGCCCGCAGCCATGGAACGAAAGTGCTTTATATGCAGGCGGGGGATACAGTAAGAAACAAACGTGCAGCCATGCGCTGTCTGTATCCCAAAGCTTCGGATAAAGCGGAGGATGTCAATGACCGGTGTCTGGTACTGCAATTTGAAGAGGGGGATATCCGCGCCCTGTTTGGTGGAGATATCTCTACAGATGTGGAAGAGCAGCTGATCCGGCGCAGAAAATGGGATAAGGTTTTGATTTTTAAGGCGGATCATCATGGATCTCGCTATGCGAACGCAGAAGCGTTATTGAAGTGTATCCGGCCGGAAATTACGGTTGCTTCAGCCGGAAAGGACAATCGTTACGGACATCCGAGCCAGGATGCCGTACAAAGGATCAAAGAGAGCGGCAGCAGATTTTTTTGCACCATTGAAGGTGGACGGATACGGGTGCGCGTCATCGAAAATAAGCTGGTGTGCGAAACTTATGTGAAATAGAAAAAATTATTTTCCGGCACTGTACTGTACCAGAAACAGTTCAACAGCCATCTGGTCATTCATATGTCCGGTCTTTACTGAAGTTTCGTATTCCACACCATCGCGGATCGCCTGTTTGAGCTGATCCATGGAAAAAGCACGGCTCTGCGACTGATATTTGCGGACTGCCCACTCCGGGCAGCCGGCTTTTAAAGCAATTTCTTTGTTGCCAAATCCCTGATTGGTCATGGATTTGACAATCATCAGACGCTGAAACTGGCTGGAAAGCAGAAAAAGAATACGCATTGGGGCTTCTTTGAGGGCAAGAAGATCATAATAAAGATCCAGTGCCTTTTTCTGCTGGTGCAGTGCCACTGCGTCAATCATGTCAAAGATTTTATTCTCAGTCTGTTCGGTGGTGATGGCGTTTACATCGGAGATATCGATGTAGTCCTTTTCCAGTGTGTAGCAGAGGAGTTTTTCCAGCTCTTTGTCGATATTTTCCATGTCATCACCGGTTTTACGGATAAAGAGCGCATAGGCATCTCTTGTAATATTTTTTCCGTTTCTGCGGATTCTTCCCTCAATCCAGCGGGAGAGGGTCGTCTCATTCTGACGCGGAAATTCCACGATGCTTCCGCTTTTTTTCACCTGCTTGTACATCTTTGTCTTCTTGTCTATTTCTTTTTCCACGAAGACAAAATAAGTGGTTTCCGGAATGGAAGACATGTAATCGGCAAGTTCTTCGGCACTTTTTTTAAACAGGCCGCTGTCTTCGATCAGGATGAGTCTGCGGTCGGCAAAAAAAGGCAGTGTCTCTGCCAGATCGATGATCTCTTTCTGGTTGATGTCGCTGCCGGAGAAAGCAGAAAAGTTCATGGTATCATCATCCGCTGCCAGTGCATGCTTTAATTTGTCCCGGTACTGGCGGATCAGATACTGTTCTTCTCCGTATAACAGATAAATCTGTTTGAATTGTCCTGTTTTGATGTCGTTATCAATCGTTTTCATGTCTACATTATATACATATTGGCAGACTTTTACAACTTTTTTTCAATTACATCTTGACAGAAGGGACAGCTTGACATATTATATTCTAGTATGTTTGCGATGAAGCGTCCGTGTCTGTTTCACCGCAGGAAACAAATTACAGTTTGATATGGAGGTGTACAGATTGGCTAACATTAAATCTGCTAAGAAGAGAATTTTAGTTACAGAGACAAAGACTGCAAGAAATAAAGCAATCCGTTCTGAAGTGAAGACTTCAATCAAGAAGGTAGAGGCTGCTGTTGCTGCAAAGGATAAGGCTGCTGCAGAGGCTGCATATAAGGATGCTTCTTCAGTTATCGAGAGTGCCTGCTCTAAGGGTGTATATCACAAGAACAACGCAGCTCGTAAAGTTTCCCGTTTAGCAAAATTAGTAAACGGAATCGCTTAAGATCTGAATATTATAAAAGGAGAAGGACTGCCAGTACCGTCATGCTGGCAGTCTTTTTTGTTTACAAATACGTGGGAGAATGATACAATAAACAGAGGAACTGATACAGCGGAGGAAAAAATGTCTGGATTATTGTTGGAGCTGCGCAGACAGATTGCGCACAATCGTCGGAAAGCTGCATATGAAGAACGGATGCGTGCATCTGCTCAGGAAAAACCGCAGGAGGTTTTTTCGCAGAAGACAAAAGAGACAAAGCCGGACACGGAAATACAGCCCGAAGTACAGGAAAGGAAAGTTAATGTTGTGAGCAGGGAAGATTTCTTACTTAGCCAGATTGATGAATTCAGAGAACGCGCCAAGCAGTTACAGTCATTGCTTGATTCCAGAGAGACGGAGGCACAGGAACTGCAGACGTTAGTGGATGAACGTCAGGAGAAAGCAGATGCTCTGGGGCAGATTCTCGAGGAGCGTCAGAAAAAAGCAGATGGATTCACTGCGGAAGTGGAAAAGCAGATTGATCGTCTGATCGGCAAAGTGTCTGCCAAGATGGAAGAAATCGAAGTTTCCATGAAGGAAGATGTGGCAGACGGCAAACGCTTAAATGAAGAAAAAGCAAAGGAACTGAAAGATTCTCTTGCGCAGATCGAAGAACAGCTGACCACGGCAAAAACAGAAATCTCCGAGAAAGTACATACAGAAAATGTAAAATGCTACCGAAATATTTCGGATCTGTTCCGCAGCATGGATGAACGCCTGGACAAGCTTACCGTTATGGAAAGCAGAATGCATCCGGTCCGTATTTTTTCCCTGACGGGAATGATACTTGGAATCGTGAATCTGGTGGTGTTACTTTTGGTCCTGCTGGTTAGTGTGGGCGTGATTGCGTTTTAGAATAAGGATATGCAATTCTCAAAAGAATGAGGATTGCATTTTTTGTCTCAAAAAAGATATAGAACAATTCGAAAAGAGAAATGTGAATAGGAGAATCTGATATGGCAAAAAAGAAAGTTTGGGTTGTAGGACATAAGCATCCGGATACAGATTCCATATGTGCAGCGATTTCTTATGCAAACCTGAAAAATGAAATAGAAAAAAAGAATCCCAAAACAGCTACGGGAATGACCTATATTGCAAAGAGAGCCGGATCTGTAAATGCGGAGACAGCGTATGTTCTGGAAAGGTTTCATGCAGAGGCCCCGGCAATGATTTCGGATGTCGGAACACAGATCAAGGATATTCAGATACGCCGTACAGAGGGAGTAAACAGTCATATCTCTATGAAAAAGGCATGGGAGATGATGAAGATCCTCGGGGTTGTTACGCTTCCGGTGGTGCGGGAAAATAAGCTGGAAGGACTGATTGTAACAGGAGATATTGCAAAATCCTACATGGATGTATATGATAATACCATCCTTTCTACCGCACGTACCCAGTACAAGAATATTGTAGAGACGCTGGACGGACAGCTGCTGACAGGAAATGAACATGCGTATTTTGTTCACGGCAAGGTGGTAATCGGAATCGGTACACCGGAAGGAGTGACTTCTGCCATAGACAAGGATGACCTGGTTATGATCGGGGACGGGGAAGAGTCGCAGATGCTTTCCATTGCATCAAACTGCAGCTGCATGATTGTCACTAACGGATATGAAATCAGTCAGGAAGTGATCGAAGCGGCAAAGGAACGCGAAGTCGTTCTGATCAGTACACCGTACGATACGTTTACCGCGGCCCGTCTGATCAACCAGAGTATGCCGATCAAGCATTTTATGACAAAAAAAGGAATCATTCATTTTGATCTGGATGATTACGTGGATGAGGTAAGAGAGACCGTAGCCAATATACGGCATCGGGATTTCCCGGTTCTCGATGAAAACCAGAACTATGTGGGTATGTTTTCCCGCAGAAATTTGATGAAAGCAGAGAAAAAGAAACTGATCCTTGTGGACCACAATGAAAAATCACAGGCAGTATCCAATATCGATGAGGCGGAAATTTTAGAGATTATCGATCATCACCGGCTGGGCAGCCTTGAGACCATGTCTCCAGTGTATTTCCGCAATCAGCCGCTTGGATGTACATCCACCATCATTTATCAGATGTATCTGGAAAAGGGAATTACGATCACCTCGCAGATGGCAGGACTGATGTGTGCAGCCATTTTATCTGACACGCTGATGTTCCGCTCACCGACCTGTACACAGATAGACAGGGAAGCAGCACTCCGGCTGGCGGAGATTGCAGAGGTTAAGGTCGAGGAGCTTGCCTCAGCAATGTTTCAGGCGGGAAGCAATTTTGATAATAAAACAGAAGAAGAAATTTTAAATCAGGATTTTAAAATTTTCCATGCCGAGGATGTGAGTTTTGGCGTGGCGCAGATCAGCGCGATGGGACGCACCGAACTGGATAAGGTACAGGAACGTATCGAGCCGAAACTGGAACAGATGATGGGAGAAAAACAGATCCAGATGATTTTTGTCATGCTGACGGATATCTTAAATGAGTCTACTTATCTGATTTATCGCGGTGCGGATGCATCGCAGCTGGTTGCGGCAGCTTATAATTGCGAGCCTTCCGATCAGGGGATTATGCTGGAAAATGTGGTATCCAGAAAGAAACAGCTGATTCCTGCGCTGATCAACACACTTGCAGAGCGCAAAATGTAACAGGCAGACAGATCAATTGCGCTGTTCTCTGGGAGAACAGCCAAAATGTTTGCGGTATGCCCGGGAAAAGGTGGAATAATTGTGAAAACCACAGGCATAACAGGCGGTGGTGATGGATTCCCCCTGGGCGATCTGATCTCTTGCCAGCAAAAGGCGCTTCGTGGTCAGATAGTTTCCGATCGTATAACCGGTTTCTTCCTTGAAGGCATGCATGAGATGATACCGGCTCAGATAGAAATGTTCGGCAAGAAAGTCGATGGTGATGTCATCTGTTAAATGTGCATTTAAATAATCTATCACGTTGATCATTTTATGATTTGAGGCTGTGGTAGAAAGATATTCAATGCGGTTGGAGAGCGCTGCACGGTTTAATTGCACCATCAGCTCCAGAAAAAGAAGTTTATGATAAAGTTCGTTTGCGTATTCTCTGGAATCCAGAGATTGTTCCAGATCGTGGATAATTCTTGCAATCTGTGTTGTCTTCAGTGCCGGAATACGCAGTACATGCGATTTTTTCTGATGCGCTTCTTTTAAGCAGAGGGAGAGATCGTCGGAATCATGACAGGCATCCAGGTAGTGTCTGGAAATATAGATGATGATGCGCTCATAAATTTCAGAACTGTGCAGAACCGGACGGTGGACCGTACCTGCGGGAACGAATACGATATCCCCCGGTATCAGATCATAGGTACGTCCTTCCACATTGTAAGAAATATTTCCTTTGCGAAAGATCAGAATTTTATGAAAATCGTGGTAATGAAAGTCAATCGGGCGCATAGAGGTATCTTTTAAGTGAAAAATCTTAAAATCGTCATGAAGATATCCTGTTTTTTCATAATGTGAGAGTTCTGACATTGCATAAATCTCCTGTAAATATTAATTAGATTCAGTGTACTATGTTTCCACACAATTTGCAATATAAAAAGCACTGTAGTTGTTTTAGAAGACGGATCGTGCGGGTATACTTAGAATAGAAGCTCTGAATCGACAGGATGGAAAAGAAAAAAGGAGTGTAGAAATATGAAGTTTACAAAAATGCATGGGTGCGGAAATGATTATGTATATGTCAATTTGTTTGAGGAAAAGATAGCAGATCCTGCAAAGGTATCAATTGCAGTGAGTGACCGCCATTTTGGAATCGGATCGGATGGCCTGATCACTATTGGCCCATCGGATATCGCGGATTTCAGGATGCGGATTTACAATGCGGATGGCTCGGAGGCGGAGATGTGTGGAAACGGAATCCGCTGTGTCGCAAAATATGTATATGATCATAAAATGACGGATAAGAAAGAGATTACGATTGAAACCGGAGCCGGGGTAAAAACGTTGCAGCTGACGGTTGCGGATGGCAAGGTTTCGCTGGTTCGTGTGGATATGGGAGAACCAATATTAAAACCGGATTTAATTCCTGTAGATGCATCGGGAGAACAGGTGGTAGATGAGCCGATTGAAGTAGAGGGCAGAGAGTGGAAGATGACCTGCGTGTCGATGGGGAATCCACATGCGGTAATTTTTGTGGAGGACACCGAACATTTTGAACTGGAAAAATACGGTCCGGAGTTTGAACATCATCCACGGTTTCCAAAACGGACCAACACAGAGTTCGTACACGTTATTTCTCCGACGGAAGCATCCATGCGGGTGTGGGAACGCGGATCTGCGGAGACGCTTGCCTGTGGTACCGGAACCTGTGCCACGGTTATGGCATGTATCTTAAATCATAAGACAGAAAATAAAGTTCTGGTGCATCTGCGGGGCGGAGATCTGACCATCGAGTATGATCCGGATAACAATCATATTTATATGACCGGACCAGCGACAGAAGTGTTTCATGGAATTTGGGAGGAAAATTAAATGAAAATTAAAGAACTTATCAACGAAATGGAATATGAGATACTGGCGGGAAGCGAGGAGACAGAGATTACGACTCTGGTATATGATTCCCGCAAGGTTGAAAAAGGTTCTGTGTTTGTGTGCATCAGCGGAAGCGTGCGTGATGCACATGAGTTTATTCCGGATGTGGCAGCAAAGGGAGCAGCGGCCATTGTCGTAGAAAAGGATGTAACGCCGATCGATGGAATTACATATATCAAGGTAGAGGACAGCCGTCTGGCACTTGCCTGCATGTCTGCGGCATATTTTGGGCATCCGGCAAAAAAATTAAAGACGATCGGTATTACCGGAACAAAAGGAAAAACAACGACAACCTATATGGTTCGTTCGATTCTAGAGTCTGCGGGGATCAAAACCGGACTGATCGGCACGATCGAATCGATTGTTGGTTCTGAGCGTATTCCTTCTGCAAATACGACACCGGAATCTTACCGGGTGCAGGAGCTTTTTGCAAAAATGGTAGATGCGGGACTCGATGCTGTTGTGATGGAAGTCTCTTCCCAGGCGCTGATGCTTCACCGCGTATCCGGATTTGTGTTTGATATCGGCGTGTTTACCAATCTTGAACCGGATCATATCGGAGAAAATGAGCACAAGGATTTTGCAGATTATATGCACTGCAAGAGTCTTTTGTTCCAGCAGTGCAGGCATGGAATTTTTAATGGGGACAGCGAGCATCTGCAGTGCATTTTACAGGGACATACCTGTACGGTTGAGACGTTTGGGTATGGAGCAGAAAATGATCTGATTGCGCAGAAGGTAGAGTTAAAAAAGGAGCATGGGGCACTTGGTGTAAAATATCATGTGGGAGGTTCCATGGATTTTGATGTGGAAGTCAATGTGCCGGGAAAATTTTCGGTGTATAATTCCCTGACCGCCATTGCAATCTGTCATCATTTTGGTGTCAGTGTTGAAGAAATCAAAAAGGCGATGCTTCATGTAAGTGTCAAGGGAAGAATTGAGATTGTACCGGTAACAAAGAGATATACGCTGATGATTGACTATGCACACAATGCCATGGCACTGGAGAGTCTGTTAACGACCCTGAAAGAGTATGAGCCGGGCAGACTGGTCTGCCTGTTCGGATGCGGAGGAAACCGTGCAAAATCCCGCCGTTATGAGATGGGAGAGGTATCTTCAAAACTGGCAGATCTGACGGTTGTCACATCGGATAATCCAAGAAATGAAGAACCAATGGATATCATCAACGATATTCTGGTCGGGGTACACAAAGCCGATGGCGCATATGTGACGATACCGGACCGGAAAGAAGCCATCAGGTATTGCATGGAACATGCTGAGGATGGCGATATCATCGTCCTTGCAGGAAAAGGGCACGAAGATTACCAGGAGATCAAGGGTGTGAAGCATCATATGGATGAGCGTGAACTGATCGCGGATATTATCCGGGAAAATACGGATCTGAAATTATAACAGGATTATAAATAACAGGAACAGGCAAAAGGAGTGGAAAAATGGGAAAACAGAGTTGGAAAGCGGGAAATATGTTAAATCCGGTGCCGGCTGTGATGGTCAGTGTGGCGGATCAGAATCATCGGCCAAACATTATTACCGTGGCATGGGCAGGAACCGTCTGCACCAATCCGCCGATGGTTTCCATTTCCGTCCGCCCATCCCGTTATTCTTATGAGATCATAGAGAAAACCGGAGAATTTGTGATTAATCTGACCAACGAAAAACTGGCAAAGGCCTGTGATTACTGTGGCGTGGTCAGCGGAAGAGATGTGGATAAATTTAAAAAAACAGGACTTACACCGGTTCCGGTGGAGCATGTGAAAGCTCCGGCAATTGCGGAAAGTCCTGTAAATATTGCCTGCAGGGTGGTGGAGAGCCATCCGCTTGGCAGTCATACGATGTTTGTGGCGGAAGTACTTGGCGTGACGGTGGATGATGCGTATCTGGATGAAACAGGAAAATTTGACATCAACGGAACCGGGCTTATCATGTATTCCCACGGAGAATATTTTGCTCTGGGGAAAAAACTCGGCAAATTTGGATACAGCGTACAGAAAAAGAAAAAATGACACGCGGCTTATTGCAGCAGCGTGTCCATCAGTACAGCATATACATCTTCACTTTTCTTTTTCCAGTTATTGCAGATGGCTTCTGCCTGTTCTTTTGTAGTTACGCAAAGCGTCAGGTCGATCAGAGGATTGCCGTCAGACCGTACCTGACAGCGTACTGCGTATTTCTGATTGGTTGTCTTATAGTAATCTGCCAGAATGGAATTTTCCTGTCGGAATTCTAATTTATTCTTTTCAAAAAATCCCTGAACATCATTTTCAATTCCATCATTTAATTTATCTTTGAAAAATCCAAGTGTTTCTTTTCCCGCAGAAGTCAGAGAGTACTGTGTGTTGCTGTGCGTGGACTCTGCATGAATTAAATTGGCATCGACCAGATCCCCGATTACTTCCTGTACACGGAAATAGTCTGTGTATTCCTGTTCCAGAAAGAAATTGGAAATCTGGGTGTTGGAAAGCGGAAACCCTGCTTTGCTCAGCATATATAAGATCGTAAGTTTATAGATTGTAAATGGTTCAGCCATAAAAATGTTCTCCTTGTCTGGTATTGCGTTCTTTGAGACGGCGATGAATGGTGTTTAAAATGCGTTTTTTGTCTGTGCTCCAGGACGGGGCGAGTAATAGACTGCGGGGACCATCTCCCGTCAGACGGTGAACGACCATGTCCGGGGGAAGAAGTTCCAGGCAGTCGATCACAAAATCGCTGTATTCATCAAGTTCCATCATGGGAAACGGATGAAGCTGATACTGTTCTGCCAGTGCAGTGCCACGCAGGACATGCAGAAGCTGCAGCTTGATTCCCGAAACCGGAAGTGCGGCGACATGCCGGACGGTATCTTTCATCATTTCTTTTGTTTCACCGGGAAATCCTAAAATAACATGTGCGATCACAGAGATTCCAAGGGCATGAAGTTTGGATACAGCGGCATCAAACTGTGCAACCGTGGTATGCGTGTTCATGGCAGACAGCGTCTTTGCATGGATGCTCTGCAGACCAAGCTCTATCCATATGGGTTTTTCCTGATTGAGATCGGAGAGGAGTTCTAAGGTTTCCGGAGGAAGGCAGTCACTTCTGGTTCCTATGGAAAGTGCAACGATTTCTTCCGGTGCCATTGCCTCGGAATAGAGCTGACGCAAAACGTCAACGGGGGCATAGGTGTTGGTAAATGACTGGAAATACGCAATGAATTTCTGGCAGTGTGTTTTGGCGGCGATTTTCTGTCTGGCCTGTATGAACTGTTCAGAAACCGGCAGAAATGCATCCGCGGCAAAATCACCGGAGCCTCCGGCACTGCAGAATGCACATCCTCCGTAAGAGAGTGTTCCGTCGCGGTTGGGACACGTCATCCCACCGCTTAGACTGAGACGGTACACTTTTTCCCCGAAGACCTCTTTACAGTAATCGTTCAGAGAATAGTAGCGATTAGCGGACATGAGACTTGACTGCTTCACTTACAACTTCTGCCACACGTGGATCAAATGCTTCCGGCATAATGAAATCTTCATTTAATTCCTCGTCAGAAACTAGGGCTGCAAGTGCTTCTGCTGCTGCAAGTTTCATTTCTTCTGTGATCTGGGTGGCATGTGCCTCCAATGCACCGCGGAAAATACCAGGGAAAGCGATCACGTTGTTTACCTGATTTGGAAAATCGCTCCGTCCGGTTCCGACAACTTTTGCTCCGGCAGCTTTGGCCACATCCGGCATGATCTCCGGCACCGGATTTGCCATGGCAAACAGGATGGCATCTTTGTTCATGGAAGAAACCATTTCCGGAGTGACAATGTTTGGCGCAGAGACACCGACAAAGATATCCGCACCGCGCAGTGCGTCTGCCAGCGTTCCGGAGGCATTTTCGAGATTGGTAACCTCTGTCATTTTTTTCTGCATCCAGTTTAAGTTCGGATAATCTTTTCCGATGATTCCTTCACGGTCACACATGGTCACGTGTTTGAAACCGTAAGTCAGAAGAAGTTTGGTGATTGCCACACCGGCAGATCCTGCACCGTTTACCACAACGCGGCAGTCTTCTTTTTTCTTGCCAACAACCTTTAAGGCATTGATGATACCGGCGAGGACGACGATTGCCGTACCATGCTGGTCATCATGAAAGACGGGAATGTCCAGTGTGGCTTTCAGTCTTTCTTCTATTTCAAAGCAGCGGGGAGCACTGATGTCTTCGAGGTTAATACCACCGAAGCCCGGTGCCATCCAGGTAACAGCCTTGATAATTTCTTCTGTATCCTGTGTATCCAGGCAGATTGGCACTGCGTTGACACCGCCAAATTCCTTAAATAAAACAGCTTTTCCTTCCATAACAGGAATCGCAGCCTCTGGTCCGATATCGCCAAGTCCGAGAACTGCAGTTCCATCGGAAACAACCGCTACCATATTGCCCTTACATGTATATTTGTATACATCAGCCTTATTGTCTCGGATCTTTCTGCATGGCTCTGCAACACCCGGTGTATATGCTGTACTTAAGTCGTCTCTGTCTTTGACTTTAACCTTTGAGATAACCTCAACCTTTCCTTTATTCTCTTCGTGCATTTTAAGACTCAGACTGTTATAATCCATTTTTACTCTCCTTGTATGATGTATATTACTCTTTTACGGTTATGAACACTGTTATCATAAAGCCCCCGACAACCCGTGACATAATACTTATAATTGTACCTATATAGAATATTTAAATCAAGGGGAAAATCCTAAATAAGCTTAATTAAAAGTCTAAATTTATGCAGGCACAATTTCTGCACGAAGGCTTATTGCACAGCGATAAGCCTTGCTTTGCGCAGCTTTAGCCGTTGATTGGCAGACGTCAGGTGCAACATGCCTGCATAGTTACACCTGACGTCTGCCATAAATCGAGTAGGTTTCTCCTACTCGATCCGTGCAATATATGTCATCTCGCCTATCGGCTCGATGAACATT
>OLOX01003317.1_pt1 | contig 12298 bp, 11 predicted proteins | sample 1672091 | NCBI WGS metagenome assembly OLOX01 (sample SAMEA3136644, study PRJEB25190) | human gut metagenome | reverse complement strand
GCAGCTGCCGGAGCGGTGCTTAAGCCGCAAGGCGGGAATTGTGCGGTGTTGCCCCAAACTTTACTGGCGGATCATGCGGTAGCCAACGCCGATGTGGGTCTGGATATAGCGGGGGTGGCTGGGGTCTTCCTCAATTTTTTTGCGCAGCGTTGCCATAAATACGCGCAGGGACGGCGTATCCGATGCGGCCGGGCTGCCCCAGACTTCGTTCAGCAGATAGTTGTGGGTCAGCACTTTGCCGGTGTTCTTGGCCAGCACGCAGATCAGCTTGTACTCAATGGGGGTCAGGTGAATCTCCGTTCCGCCGCGGTACACACAGCCTGCGGCATAGTCAATGCGCAGTTCTCCGTTCTCGTATATGCTGGCCTGGTCACCTGCGCGGGAAGTATCATACCGCACACGGCGCAGCGCCACGCGCAGCCGGGCCAAAAGCTCCTCTACGCTGAACGGCTTGGTCAGGTAATCATCTGCACCGGCATCCAGGGCGGATACTTTGTCGGTATCATCACTGCGGGCCGAAACCACCAGAATGGGCACGTTGCTCCACCCGCGAATCTTGCGGATCACATCAATACCGTCCATATCCGGCAGGCCAAGGTCCAGCAAAATTACATCCGGCCGTGCCGAAGCAGCTTCCAACAGGGCACCGGCTCCGTTCTGTACACGGTGGTACTGATAATTGCGGGTTTCCAGTGTGGTGGAGATCAGCCGTGCAACAGCCGGGTCATCCTCCACCACAAGGATCAGCGGTTTATTCATACAGGGTCACCTCAGTTCGCGGGAGTGTAAAACGGAAGCAGGCACCGTGCGGCGCAGCGTTCTGTACATCGATCACACCGCCATGGGCGGCAACAATGGAACGGCACAAGGCCAGCCCAAGACCCAGCCCGCGGCGGCCATCGCTGCGGGTTTTGCCAAGGGTATAAAACATATCAAACAGCTTGTCCCGGCTTTCTTCCGGGATGCCGGGGCCGTCATCCGTTACGCAGATGCGGACAAATTTACCCTCCGGCGCGGCGAAAAGCTCGATGCGGGAATGTTCGGGGGTATATTTGATGGCGTTGTTGATGAGGTTCACCAGCACCTGCTCGATCAGCTGGGCGTCCATATCGGCCATCAGCAGGTCATCCGCCACGTTGGTCACAATGGTGTGGCAGGCGGCGTCATGGTCTAAATGAGCCAGTACATCGTCAAAAATGTCTTGGATCAGCTCCGGCTGAATGCGCAGGTTTACCTGGCCGTTCTCCATCCGGGTGATGGAAAGCAGATTTTCCACCAGATGGTTCAGCCAGTTGGCGTCCTCATAAATTGCGGCAGAAAGCTCCCGGCGCTTTTCCTCGGTCAGCAGGGGATTTTTCTCAGTCAAAATCAGCGCGTTGCCGGAAATGCTTGTCAGCGGGGTGCGCAGGTCATGGCTGATGCTGCGCAGCAGGTTGGCGCGCAGCTGTTCCTGGCGGGCGGCTTCCTCAATTTCGCGCCGGGCGCGGTTGGAGGCTTCTTTTTCCAGCGCCAGGGAACACACATCCAGGATGGATAATGCCAGATTGTGCTCATAGGTGCTGAACTCATGCAGCGCCGGGCAACTGCGGTAATCCGTCTGGGCGGGAGGGGGCAGAATCAGGGTTCCCGGTGCAATGTGCTCCGGTGCGGGGGCAAAGCAGACCGGGCGCTCCAACAGCTTGCCCAGCTGGGTGGCCGTTATCCGCAGAATGGTGTCAGGGTCCTCGGCCCCCAACAGGCTGCGGCTGGCTTCCAGCAGCACCTGCGAAGCATAGGCTTTGCGCTCGCTTTGGGTGGCCTGTACCTTGATACGCCCCGTCAGCGAGGAGCAGAGCAGCGAAACGCAGAGCATGACCACTGCCGTTACCATGTCGTCTGACCGGATGCGGAACTGCATAAAGGGGTCAATGAACATATAGTTGACCAGCATCACCGAGAACAGCGAAGCCACAACGCCGTACACCAACCCCGATGTAAAGACGTTGATATACATGACGCCCAGGATATAGGTCAGGATATAGTTGGAAGAAACAAAATCCAGCCGGAAAAATACCCAGCTTGTCAGTGTACACAGCGCAAGGACCAATGCGGTCAGGGCGCAGTCCCGCAGCCAAAGCAGGGCAGGTTTGCGTTGCGGCATGGGTGCAGGCTCCTTTCCACTACAGGGCAGGGAATGTAGCAAGGCGGCCCAGCACTGTATTTATCCTATTATAACATATTGCCGAACTCTTTGATACAAACGAAATAATCTTTATATAAATTTAATGTAGGCCTACCCTATCCGCGGCAGCCCCGGCACTTTTTTGCACGCTGGGCGGGGCATTGGTTGAAATCAGGCCGCAAATCGGTTATACTATTTTGTAATAATTGGATTGTTCTGCCCTGCGGGCGGTATTGCCATATAAAAAGGAGTGTTTTTACAATGTCCCATACCGTTATGGTGACCGGTGCCGATGGCTTTATCGGCAGCCATCTGGCCGAAGAGCTGGTAAAAAGCGGCGAGAAAGTGCGTGCTTTCTGCCTGTATAACTCGTTTGGTTCCCTGGGCTGGATCGATACCCTGCCCCCGGAGATCCGCAATGAAATGGATATCTTTATGGGCGATGTACGTGACCCCAACGGCGTGCGTACTGCCATGCGCGGGCAGGAGCGCGTGTTCCATCTGGCTGCCCTGATTGCCATTCCGTTCAGCTACCACAGCCCGGACAGCTATGTGGATACCAACATCAAGGGCACCCTGAACGTGCTGAACGCCGCCCGCGAGCTGGGTACCCAGCGCGTGATGGTTACTTCCACCAGCGAAGTATACGGCACCGCCCAGTATGTGCCCATTGACGAGCACCACCCGTTCCAGGGCCAGAGCCCCTACTCTGCCACCAAGATCGGCGCGGACCGCCTGGCTGAAAGCTTTTACCGCAGCTTTGACCTGCCGGTTTCCATTGTGCGCCCCTTCAACACCTATGGCCCGCGCCAGAGCGGCCGCGCCATCATCCCCACCATCATCACCCAGCTGCTGGCCGGCCAGCAGGAAATCAAGCTGGGCAGCCTGACCCCCACCCGCGACTTTAACTATGTCAAGGACACCGCCCACGGCTTTATGGCCATTGCGGACTGCGATGCCGCCATTGGCCAGGAAATCAACATTGCCACCGGCGTGGAACATTCCATCGGCGATTTGGCCAATGAGCTGATTGCCCAGATCAACCCCAGCGCCAGGATCGTCTGCGAAGCCGAGCGCCTGCGCCCCGAAAAGAGCGAGGTCAACCGCCTGCTGGGCGATGCCACCAAGCTGCGCACCCTGACCGATTGGAAACCGCAGTATACCTTTGAACAGGGCCTTGCCGAAACCATTGAGTTCCTGCGCGGCAACCTGGACCAGTACAAGGTCGGCCAGTACATTCTGTAAGGGCGGTTGTAAGGAAGTTTTATGCCAATAAAATTACAAAAGCTGCCCGCCGCTGTGCGGTGGGGGCTGGCTGTGCTGTGCGCCGCCGTGTGCGGCGTGCTGTGGGCCTATTACTGGCGGGTGTTCTTTGGACTGGATAACCGTGTGTCCCCCCTGGTGGTCACGCTGGGGTGTGTGGCCTTTCTGGAAGTATGTCTGCTGGCCGGGTATTGTGTGCGGCGGTTTGCAAAAGGATTTGCGGCAAAAGGGGCCGTGTGCATCTTTTTGTGCGGGCTGCTGTTTGCATTTGCCAACCCGCCGCTGCAAACGCCGGACGAAGCCGACCATTACCTGCGCACCTATGCCATCTCCACCGGGCACTTTGATTTTGATGCTTCCCGCACCTACCCGGACGATGTGGCCTACCTGCTGGAAGCGTTCCCCGGTGCATGGGTGAATGCGCATACCTCTGCCGGCGTGGGCACTGACCCCGATACCGGGGCGGAAAAAGCCTATAACACCGCGGGCTATGCCCTGAAGCAATACGGCAAGGACGGCGCAGTGCAGAGCATGGCGGACAGCTTTGCCCTGTACCTGGCGCACGATGTGCGGGATTCTGTGCCGGACCCGGTCAGCGAGCCGGTCAGCTTTCTGGTCATTCCATTCCTGCCGGGCGCGGTCGGTATGGCGCTGGCACGCCTGCTGGGCTTTGGCGCGCTGGGCTGCCTGTATGGCGGGCGCATCGTCAACCTGCTGGCCTACACGCTGTTGTGCGCGTTGGCGCTGGCCAAAGCGGAGCGTTACCGCCCGGTCTTTGCGGCCATTATGCTGCTGCCGATGTCGCTTTTTATGGGGGCGTCGCTGAGCTATGATGCAACCCTGCTGGGCTGCTATTACCTGATGCTTGCCCTGCTGACCCGCAAGGAGTGGAACACCCAAACGGCGGGCATTTACACCGCCGCCTGCATCTTTGTCAATATCGCCAAACCGTACCTGAACCTTTTGTGGGTGCTGCCTATCTTTTTGGTGGCAAAGCGGGAATGGCACGCCAAGGGACGCCGCCCGCTGTGGGCGCTGGGCGGCTTTGGCGGTGCTATGGCCGTTACCCTGCTGACGGAATGGTACGGCACGGCGTTCCGCTATAACTATCCCATGATTGAGCGCCAGGGCGGCAGCACGGTAAACGGCGGTGAACAGCTGGCCTTTGTGCTGCGCAACCCTCTGCGGACCATTGCTGCGTTCTGGGGGACCCTGGGAGAGAATGATTTCTTTATTGGGCAGCTCGGCCTGTTCGGCTGGAAGGACCTGCCCATCAGCTTTTTGAACCTGACCAGCCCGCTGGTGCTGCTGTTGGCCGCCCTGCTGGCTGCTGCGCAGCCAAAACGCGCCGATGCGTTCCCCACCCGCCGCCGCGTGGGCGGGGCGGCGCTGCTGGCGCTGGTGTACGCCGCCGGTGCCATGGCAGCCATGTATATCACCTATACCCCGGTGGGCATGGTGCGCATTGTGGGGCTGCAGGCGCGGTATTTCCTCTGCGTCTGGCTGGCATTGCTGCCCGCCCTGGCCGTGCTGCTGCGCAAAACCATCCGCCCCGCCATCACGGAAGAAAAGGCCGAAGCGGCCATCACCCCGCTGTGCGCCTGCTATGCCGTTTTGGGCGCTGTGCTGCTCTTCCAGCACTACTTTGTGGGGCCGGTGTACGTCGTATACGCGTGAGCTGGCTTACGCGTATATGAGAGAATAGTTAAAAAGAATGGCGGTGTGCCCGTGGCACGATCAAATCTGCGGTTTTTCGCGGCTTTTGCGTGATAGTCTGCGAATATAGAATCAGCCTTTATATGCTACCTTGCCCCAATTTTCTAAGCCGCCCACCGGGCGGCGGTCCACCAACATTATTCTCTATTATTTATAAATTTCAATCCGGGAGGTGCTGTACCGTGCAGATTGTATTCGGCCTGCTGTTTTTGTTGTTCTTCTCCGCATGCTGTCTGTGCGTGGCGGCATGCACCCGGTTCGATGCCGCCCTGCTGCCGCTGCCCGCCTTGTGCGGGTCGGTCGTGGTGCTGTATCTGCTTTCCCTGCTGGGGCTTTTGCAGTTCGGCCATTTTATCATCATGGCGGTCTGGCTGGCCGGCGGGGTCTACTTTGGGGTGCGTGCCGGGTGGCGGGCTATCCGGCAGGCGCTGTTCAGCCCCGGCTTTTTGCTGTTTGTGGGCGGCAGCTGCTTTTTGTGGGTGCTGTTTGCTTTGCAGCAGCCCATGTTTACCCAGTGGGATGAATTTACCGCCTGGGGCCTTGCCCCCAAGATGGTGGCGGAGCGCGCTGCGCTGTATGTGGCGGATCCCATCAACCTGACGGCGAGCTTTACCTACCCGGCAACCAGCCTGGTTTCCTATCTCTTCCAGCGCGTACCGGGCCAGTTTTATGAATGGCAGTGCCTGGCCGGGCTGGATATTTTGTTCCTGGCCTGCATTGCCCCGGCGGCAGCCATGCCGCGCAAAAACTGGGCGGGTGCTGTGTTGGTGTTTGCTGCGGGCTTTCTTCTGCCGTTCTTTTTCAGCGTGGTTCCGGCGGGCACCCCATCCACCATGTACGCCAACGCCATGGCGGATACCCCCCTGGCGCTGCTGTTTGGCGGAACCCTGTGCCTGTATGCCGCGGCGGGCGGGCGCAAAACCGGCTTTTTTGCCTGTGCCATGCCACTTGCCGTGCTGACCATGACCAAAGATATCGGTTTTGCCTATGCCTTGATCGTTGCGTTCCTGATCGGGCTGGATCAGCTGTTCGGTACGCCGCACCCGGATACAAAGCCTGCCCGCATTTTCGGCGTATCGCTGGCAAAATGCAGTATTCTGGCGGCGGTGGTGCTGGCGGTGTTTATCAGCTGGAACCGCTATACCGCCGCCGTGACCCCAACCGAAACCACTGGGGCCAGCGTGGGCAGCGCGGGCCTGAGCTATGGTGCTGTGCTGACCGGCGGCATCAAGCAGCTTCTGGGCATTGGGCGCGAAGAACGCTTTGCCCAGATCATGCAGAGCATGGGCCAGGCATTTTTGTACCGCCGCGTCTGTTTGGTGGGCGCGCCCATCATGGCCGTCAGCTGCATTCTGCTGCTGTTCACGGCGGCCTTTGTGGCAGCGCCTGCCGGTGCTGCACGCCGCCGCACCGTGGTTGGCTTTGTGGGCGGGGCGTTCTGCTTTGCCGCGCTGTATCTCTTCCACCTGATTTTGTACTTCTACAATTTCTCCGAGGCCGAAGGCTCCGCCTTGAAGGACTATGAGCGTTATATCGCGCCCTACCTGCAGGGGTGGATGCTGTACGGCTTCTGTGTGCTGGGCTTTGCGGTGGGGCAGGGCAGCGGCGCGGCGCAGCGGCTGGGCCGTGCGGCGCTGGGGCTGGCCGCTGCGGCAGTGCTGGGTATTTTTGCCTGGCGCGGTGTGCCCGCAGCCGGGTTCTGGACCAACGCCGACAGCCTGTACACCCTGCGCCGCGATGTAAAGAACCGCGCTGAAGCAATGAACACCGTGCTGGACTGGCCGGACCGCGTGCTGGTCATCAGTCAGGGCGATGATGCCACCCGCTGGTACTACTACAAGTATGAGCTGACCGCCAAGGTGGTCAACGGCTATGGCGGTACCTGGTGGGGCAACGATGATTATTCCAGCCGGTGGGACTCCGACTTTATGAACCTGGTGGAAAGCCTGAACTGGACCTTGTATGACTTTGAGGCGGTCTGCACCGCAGACTCTCTGACCGCCTATATGGAAGAAAAGCAGATCGACTACCTGCTGATCGACCGCGCGGACGACTATCTGGAGCGGGAGTTCAGCAGCCGGTTCGAAGGCGGGCTGAAAGCGAATATGCCCGCAACCCTCTACCGGTTTGAAGGCCGCAGCAAGCCGATCGCCTTTACCCCGGTGGCTGTGGCAGAAAGCGGGGTGATACAATGAAAGATAAACGCCCAACCAAGCGTTTTGCCGCCCCCGCCCGTGCGGGCCGCCCGCTGCGCCCCCAGCAGCTGCTGATATTGGCATATGCCGCCGCTGTTATTGTGTGGCTGGTGTACGTGCTGGTGGGCAGCGCTGTGATGCTGAACCATAAAGCAGACGGCACTATGGTGACCCGCACCCTGACGGCGGATGATCTGGAATTTGAAAGCTTTGTCAATTATGATGACGATGAATGGCATACCGCGCCGGTGGATGAACCCGGCTGGTATCTTTCCACCGACAACGACCCGCACATCATCTGGCGGGGCGAAGCCTGGCTGGAAACGGTGGAGCTGGACGCCGTGCACTACCTGCCGTCCGGCAGCGTAGCATTGTATTACCTGCGCCCCGGCCAGACCGAGTACAGCGAGACCCAGAAAGTTTTTGCCCGCGTGAGCGGCGAAAACCAGTATACCTTTGGCCTGGGCGGCCTTACCGTGACCGGGCTGCGCATTGACCCGGACAGTGTGGGCGGCGTGCCTACCCGGCTGGACGGCGTGGTGCTCAACCCGGTGCAGCCGTGGTACCTGCGCTTTGTGCCAAACGGCGGCCAATGGCTGCTGCTGTTGTTTGCCCCGGCTGTGGGGGCTGCGTTTGCCTGCCTTGCCGTTGATGTTTTCCGCAAAAAGTAAAAAAGAGCCCTGTGGGGCGGTGCGCCCATGGCTTGGGGGCACACCCGCAGGGCTTTTATGTTGTATAAAATGGTGATTCTATGGAGCTGCTTTGCATCTTTGCCGCGCTGGCGGTGCTGTTTTTGTTCTGCGCGTTCCTAACGCTCAAATGTAGCCTGCATGCTGCGCTGGCCCCGCTGAGCGCACTGGGCATTGCCGTTGCCTGGCTGACGGCTGCGGGCATGGCAAACCTGCTGCTGCCCGGCACTGTGCTGCTGTGGGCGGTGTTTGCGGGCAGCGGCGTGTGGGCGCTGGTGCCCCACAAAGGCCAGCGCCCGGCCTACCGCCGCCTGGTTACACCGGGGGCGGTGCTATTCTGGGGCATGGCGCTGGCATTTGCGGTGTACTTTTTCATCCGCCAGCCGCTGGCAACCAAGTATGATGAACTCAGCCTGTGGGCTACCGCCGTAAAGGTGACCAAGGCGGATAACCGCCTGTATGCCCTGGCTACCCTTGGAACCCCCTGGCCCCAGACCCAGAACCCCGGCCTGCCGCTGCTCTCCTACTTCTTCCAGTTTTTGGGCCATTATGCAGACTGGAAGATCTATGTGGCGTATGATGTGCTGGCCGCCGCCGTGTTTGCCGCGGTGCTGGGCGGGCTGAACTTCCGCCAGTACCGCATTGCGGTGCCGCTGGCAGCAATCTGCTGGTTTGCCCCCTGGTTTTTGACGGTGTATAACCATACGATCTATCTGGATACCACTTACATGACCGCCTATGGCGATGTGCCCGCGGGCCTTGCACTGGGCGGCGCTGTGGCGCTGTGGCTGGCGCTGCGCAAAACCGGCGGCCCCAAGTGGGCCGTACTGCCGGTACTGGCGCTGGCGGCCAACATCAAGGCCAACACCTTTGTGCTGTCCCTGGTGGCGGCGGGGCTGATGGCTGTGGATGCCTGGCTGTTTGCGGAGCACCCCTTCAAAAAGGGCCTTGCCCGCCGCACCGGCTTTGCCGTTGCCTGCTTTGCCGCGCCCATGCTGATCTATTATTTCTGGAACATCCGCTATGTGGGCATTCTGGTTGCCAAAAGTGCCAGCGAGGGCGGCACCGGCGAAACCAGCGCCCCCTTGTCCGCTGTGGTCATCAACGGCATCAAGATTTTGCTGGGCCAGCCGGTGGAGGGCTTTTACGCCGAGCGCCAGAGCCAGTTCACCCAAGCCATGGCCGATATGGGCCACCAGTTCTGGACTTCGGATGGTCGGCTGAGCATGATCGGCCAGGGCCGCAATGTTGTGGTGCTGATTCTGTTGATGTTCTTGGTGGCGGCCATCTGCGCCAGAGGCCGCCAGCTCAAGCTGCGCATTGGCTGCATCGGGGTGCTATCCCTTGCATGCTTTGTGGGGTATAACCTCATGCTGGCGCTCAGCTATGGCTTTATTTTCAAGCCGGATCAGGCCGTGGGGCTGGTGGATTATAACCGCTATATCTATACCTACTATATCGGCTGGTTCTTTATGACGCTGGCCTGCTGGAGCACCGCCCTGCAAACCGCGGATGGCGAACAGAAAGCCCCGGCCCGCCGCTGGATTGCCCTGGCGGGCCAGGCCGGTGTTTTGCTGATGGCCGCCGCCATGCTGGTGCGGGTGAACGGCATGATCCTGCCACAGCTTTCGGTGCTGGGCTTCTCGGATGGCGAATTCGCTGACCGCAAGACCGCCCGCGCCGAAGCTGACTGGCTGTGCAGCGATTACCTGAACGAAAACGACCGCGTGTTTTTTGTCAGCCAGGGGGATAACGGCGAACACTGGTTCTCTGCCGTGTTTGATTTTTACCCCGTCCTGGTGGATTACTCCGGCGTGGGGGCCACGCAGGAGGGCGGCGGCGGAACCTTCGGCCTGCCGGAGCTGGAACCGCAGGAGGAGGGCGTGAAGCAGCGCTACTACCACCCCTACACCGCTGAACGCCTGGATGAAACCGTGCGTGCCAACGGCTGTACGGTGCTTTACCTGCAAAAGATCGACGATATCTTTGTGCAGAGCTATCAGAACCTGTTTACCGACCACCTGGCCGCTGCGCAGGCGGGGCAGACCCTGCTCTACCGCGTAACGGATGCCGGGTATGAGCCGGTCACAATGCAGATGAGCAAGGAGGCGGCCCAATGAAAGAGATGACATGGAAAAGCCGCCTGAACCGACTGTTTGCCCATCGCTTTGCCTTGCCGGTGCTGTGCTGGTGCGCGGCGCTGGTGTTCTGGCTGGTGCAGGGTGCGGTGGCCTTTGTGGGGGACAGCTCCGCCAAGGCAAAAGGCACCCTGACTGAAACCTCGATCCCCATTGAAAGCTGGCAGCTGGCCGAGCTGACCTGGGGGGAGCCGGGGGAGAACAGCGCACCCCAGGGCCAGCTGATTACCACAGGCGGCGACCCGCAGATGATTTTGGAGGATGTATCCGGCCGCGTGGTGCGTACCGTGAGCTACAACGTGGAGTTTGACGGCGATTCCCGCGAAATGTGCCTGTATTACACCACAAAAACGGGGGAGCCCTACAGCCAGGACCGCCGCGTCTTCCCCAAAGTGCTGGCAGACGGCACCTATGTGTACACCCTGCCGCGCACCCAGATCGTGGCACTGCGGCTGGACCCCTGCAGCCCCGATGAAAACAAGACCGTGGGCCTGACCTTTACTCCGCAAAGCATTACCCTGAACGCCGCCAGCACCCTGCCCGGCGGGGCAGATTACTTTATCCCCACCTGGTACCAGCTGTTCGGCCTGATCGTGTACCCCGCCCTTGCCGCCGCCGCATTGGATTGGCTGTGGGCCGTGGGCAGACAGCTTGCCAAAAAGAAACAATAACCCGACAATAGCCTGATATAACAAAGCACCGTGCCGCAAGCAGGAGAACCCCTGCATGGCGGCACGGTGTTTGTTGTTGGTATGGGTGAAATCAGCAAAAGGCATCCCCCAGCCGAGAGCGAATGTATTCCAGGAACGCGGCAGATGCTGGGGCATATTGCCATCGGGTGGTGCTGTCCTGGGCATTGTTCCCGGCCATGGTGGCCACCGGCACCGACAGGATCTTCACCAACCTGTTCTGGATGGGGGTGATGATCTGGAGGAAATGAAAAGCGGGCTAAGCAGCCAAAAAGGAATCACAATGTTGAGAATCTTGAATGACACAACAAAAAAGCACCGGACAAAAATTTGTCTGGTGCTTTTTGGTGCGCCCGCGGGAATTCGAATCCCGGACACCCTGATTAAAAGTCAGGTGCTCTACCAACTGAGCTACGGGCACAAATACTCAATTTGCCTGTTACAGCTTAAATATTGTAACAGGTATGGGAGAAAAAGTCAAGCTTTTTGCCGCATTTTCAGCCAGAAAATCTGCCGCAGGGCAGCTGGTGCAGGAACCTGAAGCATAAACGCATTGCAAAACAGAATGAATATATTGAAAAACAATAAAAATGTATTGCAAAACGATGCGATATATGCTATGATAACAGCATCGAATATACCATAAAACATCAGGGGGAATGACCAATGCGTCAATTACCAGAAAACTTTTTTGGCTGGAACGACCACAAAAGCATTATGCTGACCAAGTTCGCCACCCTGGCGGCGGCCATGGGGTGCGTGGTGATGGTGCTGTGCGGGCCGCGCATCGTCAGCTGGGTTTTGGCGGTGCACGCGCTGCAGCTGGTGCACGGGCCAAAGCTGGGGTATTTTTTGCTGGGGCTGGGCTATTGCAGCGCCGCGCTGGCCCTGTGGATGCTGTATAACCTGTACATGTTTTTGGCGCGCATTGAAAAAGAAGAGGTGTTTACCCCTGCCAACGTGTTGGCCCTGCGGCGCATCAGCTGGTGCTGCACCTGGGCTGCAGCGCTCTGCCTGCCGGTGGGTGCTGTGCTGGGGCTGCCGTTCATCTTTGCCATTGGCGTTGCGGCGGCGTTTATGGCGCTGATCGTGCGGGTCATCAAAAATGCGTTTGCCCAGGCCGTTAAGATGAAAGATGAACTGGACTATACCGTGTAAGGGGGCGCAGAAGATGCCAATTATCGTCAACCTGGATGTGATGATGGCAAAGCGCCACATGGGGGCGGGGGAGCTGGCTGAAACCATCGGAATTACCCCGGCCAACCTTTCCATCCTGAAAAACAACAAAGCAAAAGCGGTGCGGTTTTCCACCCTGGAAGCCCTGTGCAAAGCGCTGGACTGCCAGCCCGCTGACCTGTTGGAATACCGCCCGGACGAAACGTAAAGAAACGACCTTGGGCAATACCGCATAATTCTAAGTGCCGATACGGCGAGCGAGGTGCGGCAG
>OLOX01003316.1_pt1 | contig 12301 bp, 8 predicted proteins | sample 1672091 | NCBI WGS metagenome assembly OLOX01 (sample SAMEA3136644, study PRJEB25190) | human gut metagenome | reverse complement strand
CATCGCCCAAGCCGCGCTTGCTTTCCCATCAATCTATCAGCGGAAATTCGCCAAAACCGGATACATCGACATCGTCTGGAATCTGCCTTCCATCACCGCGTTGCCATAATGGTCAGCGAAGAACAGCTGCATCGGCCCAGCAGGCTCCACCCCTGCCAGCCGGTTCATCCAACAGTCGAACGCCAAAAACGTCATAGCCGTGTCAACTAGGAAAAACGCCAGCAGCCCCCAAGCGAAAACGCCGCGCCACGAAACCGGCACCACGTCCGCCGCACGCTGCAGCACCGGCAGCGCAAGCTTCATCCAGGCCACGCCCGCCGCGCCCCACACCAGGGCCATTCCCAGGCACGTGTGCCCGCCCAAATTGAACGGTTGGCTCGAGTAATCCCAGGCCACAATGCCGAACGCTTTCTCCCAAAACCATCCAGCGAACCATTCGAACCCCGCGCCCACCAGGGCGGCCACACCGAACAGCACACCGCCGCGCGCCCCGGACAAGCGCGACAGCGTCACGGTCATCAAAACGCCGCCGACGCCGTAAATGGGGCTGAACGGCCCCCACAGAAAGCCCGCGCGATCTTCCCAGCGTCCATCGACGAAAAAGCTCACAACGGTTTCGCCGATCAGCCCCACCACGCAGCACACGGTGAAAATCCACACCAGGTGGTACAGGTCAAGCTTGATGGCCTCAGGAGCCGTCGCTTCGCGCACCGAAGCCCGCGCATCGTAGGAAACCTCGGCATCTTCGCTTATGGCGCAAACCGCATTACCCGCGGAAGCACCCGATGCGAACACGCGAGCCTCTTCTGCCGTTCCGAAATCTTTTCTATGAAACATGATGCGTTTTCCCATTATTTCCTCCCCAGGTGCCCATTATCGCACACGGGGAACAAACAAACGCCCGAAGCCGCCTTTAGTCAACAACCTGTCATCTCGGCAGCCCGCCTCGCACAATACGCGCAGCCCCATTCACCCCGCGCCTTCGCCAGCTGCCCCACCCGCGGCTCCAACTCTTCGGCGAACGCATCAAGCCCCGCGCAACCCCGCCCGCACCATCAAGCCAATCCTCGCGTCTTAGCCAGTGCAAACCGGTCAGCTTCATTCGCGGCTCGTCGCAAAGATCTCTCAATTGCTACCGAACTCGCCGCAAATCGCCCGGCCACCGCGCAACCGTTGACGCGCACTAGCAGTAAAGTCCACCATATCCATTGACTTAGTAGCTAAGCGCAGCTTGCCGCCGGAACCGCCCAGCGCCGCAACCCTTCGGCCCTGCTCGGCAACCCGCCGCACGCGGCCAGCCGCTCGAATACCAAAGGGGGTATCGTGCACTACATCCATTGCCTGAACAACATCTCCGCCAAGGGAACCGATCTGCTCGGCGCCGATTACGAACTCACCGACGACATCTCCCGCGCGCAGGGCATCCTCGTGCGCAGCGCCGCCATGCACGACATGCAGCTGCCCGAAGACCTGCTCGCCATCGCGCGCGCCGGCGCGGGCGTGAACAACATCCCGCTCGACGCCTGCGCCGAAGCCGGCATCGTCGTGTTCAACACGCCCGGCGCCAACGCAAACGCCGTGAAGGAGCTGGTGCTGTGCGGCATGCTGCTGGCAAGCCGCGGCATCATCGACGGCGCCGCCTGGTGCCGCGACCACGCCGATTCTCCCACCATCGGCAAAGATGCCGAAAAAGCGAAGAAGGCGTTCGCCGGCCACGAGGTCTTCGGCAAAACACTCGGCGTCATCGGCTTGGGCGCCATCGGCGCACTGGTGGCCAACGCCGCCATTGACCTGGGCATGAACGTCCTCGGCTACGACCCTTACGTTTCCGCCGAGGCGGCGTGGCGCCTGTCCCCGGCCGTCGAGCACGTCACGAACCTCGACGACGTGCTGCACCGCAGCGACTACGTCACCATCCACGTGCCGGCCATGGATTCCACGCGCGGCATGATCGGCGCGCACGAGCTCGAGGTCGCCAAACCCGGCTGCGCCGTGCTGAACTTCAGCCGCGACACGCTCATCGACAACGCTGCCATGACCGAGGCGCTTGCCGCCGGCCGCGTGGCAACGTACGTCACCGACTTCGCAACGCCCGAGGTCATGGCCATGACCAACACGCTCGTCCTGCCGCACCTCGGCGCCAGCACCGCCGAAGCCGAGGACAACTGCGCCATCATGGCCGCCCGCCAAATCAAGGACTACCTGGAAAACGGCAACATCAAGAACTCGGTGAACTACCCCGCTTGCGACATGGGCCCCGCGCCCGCCGAAGGTGGCCGCGTTGCAGTTCTGCACGCGAACGTCCCCGACATGCTCAGCCAAATCACCGGCGTGTTCGGCGAGGTCGGCGCCAACATCGACAACCTCACGAACAAGGCGCGCGGCAACGCCGCCTACACCATGCTCGACCTGAACGCCCCCGCAACCGACGAGCTCACCGCAAAGCTCGCCGCCATCGAGGGCGTCCACCGCGTCCGCATCGTAAAATAGCAAATCAACGCACAGCAAAGAACGGGAGGGGCACGGTTCCCAACGAACCGCGCCCCTCCCTTCGTTGTGGGCGGTTACGGCGTTTTTCCTCCACGATTCCGCCACCGCCCCATCGGTTGTGGGAGGTGTTCGCTCCACCGTTCAACCGCCTCGATGCAAAACAGCAGGTCGGAAACGCAAGGAGCCAAGCAAATCAATCTCACGCCCGTCCAAACCTGCCCACAACCGGCACCTGTCGAGGAGGCCTATCGCGCGCCTTCGATCGTTCCGCCGCCAACCACAACGTCACCGTCATATAGCACAAGCGACTGCCCCGCCGCAGGCCGCGCAACCGGCTCGTCGAACCGCACTTTCAGTACGCCGTCCTCAACCACGGCCTGCCCCGGCTGCGCCTTCTGACGATAGTGCGTTTTCGCCGTCACCCGCATCGGCTCATCCAACGCGGCAACGGAAATCAAGTTCACGTCCCGCGCAAACACCTCGTGCACGCCAAGCTCGCTGCGCGGCCCCACGACCAGCGCGTTTACCGCCGCATCCTTCGCAATCACATACAGCGGCTCGGGCGCGGCAACCCCAATGCCCTTGCGCTGCCCAATCGTGTAATGGATCAGCCCGCGATGCCGCCCCAGCACCTTGCCGCTCGTATCAACAATGTCGCCCGGCAAAAACGCTTCCGGCACGCAAGCATCCCCGGCCCGCGCCGCACCGTCCGCCGCAGCATCAACGTCAGCGCCACGCCCGCAGCAAACATCCGCACCGCCGCGCAACTCCGCCCCTTCGCGGCCCGAATCGCCCTGCGCATCCGCCGCAGCACCCTCGACACCCAAATACCGCGCAATAAACGACGCGTAATCCCCATCGGGCACAAAACAGATGTCCTGGCTTTCCGCCTTATGCGCATTCCCGAACGCATGCCGTTCCGCCAGCTCTCTGACCTGCGGTTTCGTCAATTCACCCAGCGGAAACAGCATGTGCGCCAAATCATCTTGCGTCAGGTGGTACAGCACGTAGCTCTGGTCTTTCGCCGCATCCAGCCCGCGCCGCAACTCGTAGCGCCCCGTTGCCTCGTTATACGCCCGGCGCGCATAATGCCCCGTCGCAACATAGTCGTACCCCAGCTGCGCACGCCGTTGCTGCAGCGCCGCAAACTTCAGATACCGGTTGCAGTCGATGCACGGGTTCGGCGTCCGTCCACCCAGATACGCATCGCAAAACCGGTCGATCACCTCGCGACCGAACGTGCCCGTGAAATTGAACGTGAAGTGCTCCAGCCCCAGGCCAAAGGCCACCTGCCGCGCATCCTCAACGTCGCTTTGGCTGCAGCACGTGCTCTCGCCCACCACGCACGCGCCGCCGGCGCCGGCAACCTCGTTGTCGAACAGCTTCATCGTCACGCCGCAGGCGTCAAAGCCCGCATCGCGCAGCAGCAGCGCAGCCACAGAGCTATCCACCCCGCCGCTCATCGCAACGAGCACGCGCTCACGTTTCTTGCTTTCCATCAGGGATTTCTCCTTCATGCCCTCGGCAATCCGCTAAGCAGCGGGCCCTATTGGGCACCAACCCTAAATATAATCGGCGAACTTCACCACCGGCCAGATCGCGTTCGCATCGCACTCTTCGCGGTCGATGCGCAGGCAATCGTGGCAGCGCCCCTCGCGGCAGCGCACGTTCTTCGCCTCGTTGATCAGCGCGCGAAACAGCGGCGCCATATGCCCGCCGTCCTCAACAAAATACTCGGGGTGCCACTGCACGCCCATCAAAAACCGGCAATCGCGTGCCTCGACGCCCTCCACAAGCCCATCGGGCCCATATGCCGCAGCCGACAAATTGGAAGGCAGCGCGCGAACACCCTGATGGTGCATAGAGTTCACCGACGCATGGTCCACGCCCAGAACCTCGCCCAGCTTGCTCGACCGCATAATCGACACCGTGTGCGTCGGGTGCCCGTACTCCACCGTCTGCCAGTGGTTCACGCGCCCGCCTGCCGGCGTCCGCACGCCCTCGCTCGCATCCGGAGCATCATCAAGCGCGCTCACGCCGTCGAACTGTTCCTCCAGGTCAAGGTACAGCGTGCCCCCAAAGAACACGTTAATCATCTGCATGCCACGGCAAATGCCCAGAAGCGGGAAGTCGAACTGGTACGCATAGCTCAGCAGCAGGTACTCCACCTCTTCGCGCTCCGGTGTCAACTCCGACAGCTTGCCGTACGTAATGTCCCCGCCATAGCGAACGGGGCTGATGTCCTGCCCGCCCGACAGCACGAACCCGTCGATGCGCGGCAGCAGCGATTCGTACACGCTCACGTCGCTGGTGAACGGGATGATCAAAGGGGCGCCGCCGGCCGCAACAACCGCCTGCGCATAGTGGTTGTTCATGCGAAGCACGCCCTCGTTCGGGTCGTACGTCGGAACAATCCCGATCACAGGCCGCGTTTCGCCCATCGCCTTCGTGGCAATATCCTCTATGCTGACCGAACGATGCGCACCAAACACGCTCATCACGCCCCTTCGCCTTTTCCGCTCGCTTCAAATCAAACGCGGCCGTTCTCCAGCGAAAACAGCCGCGCACCTTTATTACACCGTTCCGAAAATGCGGTCGCCCGCGTCGCCAAGACCCGGCAAAATGTACGCCTGGTCGTTCAGGCCCTCGTCAAGCGCGCACGTCCAAATGCGAACCTCCGGGTCGTCGGCAAGCACCGCGCGAACACCCTCGGGCGCCGCCACCAGCACAAGCAGGCGAATATCCTTCACGCCCTGTTTACGCAGGTAGTGAATGGCCGCCAACGCGCTGCCGCCCGTTGCCAGCATCGGGTCTATCAAAAACACCGAGCGATTCTCAATGCCCTTCGGCATCTTCGCGTAATACTCGCGCGGCTGATGCGTCTCCTCGTTGCGTTCCATGCCCAGCACGCCAACCGCCGCCGAGGGAATCACGGAAAGCACGCCGTCAAGCATGCCCATGCCCGCGCGAAGAATCGGCACCACCGCAAGCAGGTTGCTCGGAACATGCTTGCCCGTCATGGTCTGCAGCGGCGTCTTCACCTCAACCGGCTCCGTCGGCAAATCGCGCGTCGCCTCGAACACCTCAATTATCGAAATCTCGTGCACCATCTGGCGAAACTGCGAGGGCGTGGTGTTTTCGTCGCGCATAATCGAAAGTTTATGCTCAACAAGCGGGTGATCGAGCACGCACAAGCGTTCATCGGTCAATCGCAAATCATCCATGAAAAGACTCCTCTCGGGCCTTGCCGCAGCGGACGAACCATATAGCAACCTCCACTTCGCCCGCCATATTCCGTAACTCACCATAATACGCCATTCCCCTTGGCAGCTGGGCGGTCAACCCTCTTTAGCCTGCCAGCGGCAACACATTTCCCAAATTTCCAAATGCCGCCCGCTATCTCAGCAACGGAGTATACCAACATATAACAGTTGTTGACGTTTTACCTGGTGAAGAAGCATTTTTTAGCGCGGCTCAACCTTCTCGCCCCTGTGCTCTATTCGCAATGTCTCGCAGTAATCGCGCTGCCGTCCCCGTATTTCTAACAAAAACCAGTGGACACTTCGCTGTTTTTTGTTATAGACTGAACGCGTTACAAGCGGCACAAGCATGCGCCAACATGCCCAAGCCGCGAACAGACAAAAGAAAAAAAGAAGCCCCCAGCGCCAACTGGGGGCTGCCTAAGTGATCATGTATCGACCACTCACTCACAGTTGATATTTTATCACTTTGAACAGGCGCTCACAAGGCGTTCTTGTTTTTGCACTCTTTTTTTCATTGTCGAAAACGAAATAACTTCGACGAGGAGCAGGGGCTTTCCACCCCTGTTTAGGGTGCAGCATGTCTCGACAGCAATCGAGCGCAGCGGCATCGTCGATTCAGGAATCCGAGTGGGAAACCTTTTACCGGCTCATCACCCATGACGACCGCAACAGCTATTACGTCGTGTCGTCTTGCGCCAACGGAACCTGGACCGATACCGCTGTGAAAAAAGATTCGCTTCCCGCTTTGGGCTTCAACCCGCGGGCAAGCTACTACATGACCCACAACGGGTTCACTTCGTGCTGCCGCAAATCTCACCAGGTCAGACAGCTGAATGCGTTGTTCTTCGACCTCGATTGCCATAACCAGGATGCTGCACGCACGCAAGCAGCAGTGCACCATGCGCTCAACGTGCTGCAACACGCTGTCGAAGCGCACCTGCTTCCCCAGCCAACCATGACCATCAATTCCGGCCGTGGCGTGCAGCTCTTCTTCGTGCTTGAGCGCTCTGTGCCGTACCGATTCGAAAACGGCTCTATCAACCAGAAGGCCGTTCACCTGTTCGAACTCGTGCAATCCGGCCTGGCCGATACGCTCGAGCGCATCGTTTCCCCTGTTGAGGGACTCGAAGTCGATCGCGCAACATTCGATGTTTCGCGTGTTTCGCGCATCCCCGGTACGTTCAACGCAAAAGCCGGCCAGTTCGCCTCGCTCGTGCAACACGCAGACGTGTTCTACAGCCTCTCGAGTCTGTACCGTTTCGCCCAGTCGAATACTCAAATGAAAACCCAGTCCTTGCGCGCTTCATTTGCGCGTCCTGCAAGCATCATGCGTTTCCAGCCGATGCTCATGAGCCGGCTCGGTAAACTCATCGAACTGCAGAGATACCGCAACTACGACTGCGAGGGCACGCGCGAGCTCATGTCGTTCGTGTTCTACAACACGGCGGTGCAAATCTATATGCGCGACGAAGCGAAAACTCGTCTCAAGACTTTCAATAACCAGTTCATCAAGCCGCTGGATCAAAAAGAACTTGCAGGCGTTATCGCTTCCGTTGACGAAGTCACCAACGTTCGAGGCGAAAAAGGCTACTACCTCATTGGGGCTCAGCGTTTAACTGAGCTTCTTGCCCTTACTCCTCAAGAACTCGTTGACCTCAACTTCTTCGAATCGAAGCGTTCCCTCAAACGAAAGGAGCAAAAGCAACTCACTGCACAACGCAAACAAACACGTAATCACATGATTCTGTCTCTCAGGCAGGAAGGATACACCCATGCACAGATTGCAAATTCTGTAGGTTGCTCCCCTCGAACCGTTGCTTCCGTCCTCAAGGCTGCAGGACAAACCGTAACAAGAAAACGTACAAAATCATATAACATCATTTCGATGAATCGCTACAACAAGAAACACGCTATACTTTGCAATTTTTTGTCATACGAGTCTTTGAAGTGTCCCGCTCTGCCATTTATCTCCCTCGCTCTGAAGCTTAGGGATTCCATCGGTTTAACCTCTGGTTTTCCTTCTGTTGTCAGGTTTTTCAAAGTGACAACAACCCTCTTTCCACTGATTCTTGTCAGTTTCCAGAGGGCTTTGTCTTGGCATGCTCTTCTTTATCGTAAGCGTTGGCGGTTTTATTGCCTTTACTATTGTCGCTTACTCCAGTGACTTCTCGATGTTTCTGATGGAGGCCTTTATCTCGCCGATAAGCTTGAAGTCTGCTTCGCCTTCAGCGCTTTCTGCCTTGCGCAATGCGTTTCTCGCGCTTTTCAGATACCCGTTGATGTCTTTTGCCGGCTTTGACCCCTTGTTTTGCGGCTCGGCTTTAATCGTTCGCGTAATCTCGCTTATCGGTTGAGGTTCCGTTTCCGTTTCAGCCTTTTTAGTCGCTTCGATAAGCGTGGTAATTTCGTCCGGCGTAAGGTTCTCTTCTCGCATTGCGTTTACTACGGCATCTTGCTTTACACTCGGCAGTTTTGACAGCGCTTCTGCTTGCGTTTGCGTGATACTCCCCGCGTCAAGAAGGTCGTTTCCTTCTTTCGAGAGGTTCCTTGCGATGTTCAGCAGCACCTGTGCGGTTCTTTCCGATACTCCGAAGTGCTCCGCTAGGTACGTCTTAGTATTCACGCCTTTCAGCGCCGGGTCCTCTTTACGCCATTCGACCAGCTTGTCAGCCAGCACTTTGAAGCCTTGTGCGCGTTCCGACGGCTTTATGTTGCGCTGGCCTATGTTGCTGGAATGCATGATGAAGTTGGCCTGCTCGTCGGAAATCGCTCCCATTTTATGGCACCGTCCGGGCACCATTCGCCATGCATCGCCGTACTTCTCTGCCAGCAGTTTGCAGGCTCTCCAGCGACGCTCGCCATCGATGATCTGAATGCCGTCTTCGGTTTCGCGAAGAATCAGCGGTTCTATTTCCTTGCTGTTCCAAATCAGGCCCGCAAGGTTTTTCACGTCTTCATCGGTGATGGTGTAGCTGTTGTTAGGATTCGGCGTCAGGCTATTGATGTCGAACCAGTCAAAGCCCATTTCCGCCAGCAGCGTATTGCGACGGTTGTCGTTCGCCATTTTATCGGTGATAGACGTTTCCTGATTATCGCGAGCTTCGAACGCGGCCAAGCGCATTTGCTCATCGGTTAGCTTTTCGTGTCGAGGAATCACGTTTGCCACGGCTCCCCCGCCGCTTTTCATGGCAGCTTGCAGTTTCTTCCTAGGCATTCATGGCCTCGATTTCCTGAGCCAGCAGTCGATACGAAATGGCTGGTTTGCTGTTGGGGTCGTACGTAATGAGCGGTTCCATTGCCAAGCTTGCTTCGGGTACCACGGTGCTCTTCTCGATTTTCGTGTTGAAGTATTCAGCATTCGGAATCGCTTCTTTCAGCATCTGGCAACCATATTTATATGCGGAAGTATTGCGTTCGATCATCGTTTGCAAGATCTTCCAATGCTGCGGAAGGCGACGGCGCTCCTTTGCTGTGCGGTTGATGGTATCGATCGTCTGCGACAGGCCGGCAATGGCGAAGCCGTCGACCTTAATCGGGATGATGATGTGCGAAGCGTTATTGCCTGCCTCAAGTGCCACAATCGCATTCGTCGTAGTCATGTCCAAGCGAGGACCGCAGTCGATGATGATATAATCGAACTTACGTTCGCCTGCTTTTGCGGTTTCGCTGATAAGATCTTCAATCGCATAGCGAAGTCGGGTGTCCACGCCGCCAGCAATTTCTGCCTTCAAGCGCGTATCCGCATCTGCGAATCGGAAGTTCGAAGGCACGCAGTACACGTTCTCGTACTCGGTTGTCCTCATTACCTCGCGCAGCGTCAGGCGCGGTGAGCTTGGGGAGGTCTGATACAGCACATCGGCAATGCAAGCCTCTTCGGAACGCGGGTCGTACACGCGAAGGCTCTGGCTCACGTTGCCCTGACCATCCATATCGATTACCAGTACTTTATATCCCAGTTCCGAAAGACACACGGCAAGACATGTGCTGGTAGTGGTTTTGGCCACGCCGCCTTTGTAACTCATAATCGAAATGATCGTCGGTTTATCCGCCGATTGAGTAAGCTGACCGTTCAGCAGCAAGTCGGCAAGTTGAGACTTGTTGAGGCCTCGACGCTCTGCTTCCTTTTCTAGCTCTTCGACGGTTTCGCGTCCTAGCGAAAGAGACTGCTGCTGCTTCTCTCCGCCACGTGCTTTGGTTCTTCCGGCCATCAAGGCTCCTGTCTTATGTGGAAAGGGGTTGCACACGAACAAACGTACGTGTAAATTCTATCTACTGTGCAGCGACTGCACAGTAGATATTTTAACAAATGGCGACCTTAGTAACAACGAATATGTAACAAATAATGACTCACTTCACAAACTATTTGTTAAAACCCTCCTAGTAGCAGTATGGCATTTCACCCTGTTACTATATGTCGACAGGTCTCATCTCTTTGAACCCCATAAGCCGACCGAGCCTACCCTAAGTTCGTCGCACCCAGTTTCTCCTTTCCAGAATGATTACTGTGCAGTCGCTGCACAGCAATCATTCTGGAAAGGAGAAACCAGTTGTGCAGCTCAGCCAGAATCCATACATCTACTACTTCAATGTCCTCAGATAGATGCGCAGCCAGCACCTTTCACTGCTGCTCTATCTTTTGCCATAGGTATGTATCTGTCGGGATGCATGTCTAGATTAGTATGATTGTTGAAGATACTGTTGCAGCTGCACGAATCCGTAGTTGCAACAGTATTTTAATTTCACTAATGCATTTGTATGACAAGTAAAGTTGTGGTAGTTACTCAATCGAATCCCTATGAGTGCTGGTTTATAAGTTATGAATCGACTTGAGCAAGCACTAACGGTCATCAACGAAATAACCCACTAACCCACGTTGATGAGATCACTCCCTTGGCTTGGTTGAGCAAGTCCAATTGATTGTCGGCTACAAGCAGCGTTTCATTCGCTTTGAACTTGATTAGATGAATGGGATTAGATTGATTGCTGAATAGATATGCGAAGCCTCTCGATTCAGGCTTCTTCCATCCAGTAACATCTGAATGGAAGTTCACGATCGTTTGGTGACTGCATCATGTTGATTATTTTAATTGCTGCTGTTTGTGTCGCAGGGCTAAGTGATATGGGGATTCAGGAAATCCTTACTGTGCAGCGACTGCACAGTAAGGATTTTGAAGCACGAAGCAAACAGCAGCAAAGACGATAGAGAAACAGACTGCAAAATATTACTTTAGAAATAAGATCAAGAAAATTCAAACATCAAAATGAAAGCAAATCAGAAATACAATATATGACACAGCATGACTAAGAAGACACCATACGGCAGGATTACATAAGATAATTTCGTAAAGACCAAGAATGCCTATATGGAAAAAATCCGAATGACAAATATATGAATACAAGAAATGATTCAAAAACAATAATGTTCAGCAGAAACAGGTGACATGTGTGGACAAGCTTGAAGCGAGTATCGGGTAGCAATAAAGCAGTGTCGGCAGGCGCAAGTATGGCGAGTTACATGTAATAAGGTAACTACGCGAATAGAAAAGCAATCATGAGTGGAAATATAGAAGCGGGTATATGGCAAAAGCAAAATCAAATTTGCAAGTAGATGCAGAGGATAAAAGATTGCATGCAGACAAGGACAGATGCCATAAGGAGATTGTAATTCTAATCACCCGCGCATTAAGTAGCGCTTTCAAAATTAGCTGACGAAATAATGAACACCTAGATATTCGGGGCGCAGCAAGAAAGATTTCAGAAAACGAGTCTCTGCTGTAGTCGACAGGGAAAGCAGACATCTATATATATAGAAGTACTCAGACGTTGGGGCAGTCGGCCGAATCGGCTCATAGCAGAAACGTTAATTACTATAGGCACCTCAAAAACGAACAGTGAAAGAAGGTAAGAGTGGGAGACGGGGAGGCAGATTAAAAGCAGGAGCAGAAAAGTAGCAGTAGCTAAGCTGCAAAAGAAAATAGCACTGAAGGTATAAGGATTGAAATCAGTGACGTCTGAAAAGACGAGCAAGATCGAATGCAAAAAGAACTCAGATAGCAACGGATGAGGAACAAGAGCGAATGAGCTAAGCATCAAACAAGAGTATCTAAGAGATCAGACGCGATGAATTCAAAATTCAAGAAACACAAACAGATGTTTGTAAAATATCTGTTTGTGTGCAAAATATGTAGAACCCCGCATCTCGAAGATAGGGGCTTGCCAAGGCGGCGGGGGAGGCGTAAAGTACATCCTCGCCTTGAGGGGCGGCAAGCGAAAGCGGGCCTGCTCCGAAGGGAAAGCCGCGGGGGAGACCCCGCAGGCGGGAACCTTGAGAACCGGATACTGGACAAGAGACGATCACAATAGCCAGTGAAGCCAGCGCAGGCAGGGCCTACCTACTTTTCAGCCCGCCTGCCCCGGATTTACAATTTCTTTTTAAGTTTAACTTATGCCAAAGATCGCGGGGACGGGAGACCGGCCCCGCTCTTCTTCAACGGAGAGTTTGATCCTGGCTCAGGATGAACGCTGGCGGCGTGCCTAACACATGCAAG
>OLOX01003315.1_pt1 | contig 12303 bp, 8 predicted proteins | sample 1672091 | NCBI WGS metagenome assembly OLOX01 (sample SAMEA3136644, study PRJEB25190) | human gut metagenome | reverse complement strand
TGCGGATATAATTGGTATTCTGCGAGAATTGATAGAACCAATCGGTTGCGCGCTTTGGGTCTTGATTATACAGAAATGTAAAGTTGTTCTGCACCTGACTCGGCGCCGGCGTCAGCGCGCCCATCAGCTTGGTGTCAAACAAATCCCGATACACCACGCTGTCCTGTTCGAGCGCGCCGGTCTCCAGCGCGCAGTCGCACAAATCGCGCAAAATATCAGCCAGACTGCCGCTTGCCGCCTGCTTCGGCGGCGTGTATGTGTCCGCGTGCAGGACTTCCAGCAGGCGGTTGACCGCCCATACGCGATCTGCGCTGTCAATCAGTCCTGTGCGCTCGGCGTAGTCCACCAGCGCTTGTATGCTTTCGTTTCTCATACTGTGCCGCCTCACTTTGCAAATCCGTGCGGATGATGTTTGTGCCAGTTCCAAGCCGTCGCAATGATTTCTTCCAAATCTGCATGTTCCGGATGCCAGCCCAGAACGCTTCTCGCCTTTTCGCTGGATGCGATGAGCTGTGCCGGATCGCCTGCGCGGCGCGGTGTGGTCTTTGCCGGAATCGGATGGCCGGTGACCTTGCGGGCGGTGTCAATGACTTCTTTTACGGTAAAGCCGACGCCGTTGCCCAGATTAAAGATGTTGCTCTCGCCGCCGTTCATCAGATAATCCATCGCCAAAATATGTGCTTGTGCCAGATCTGTCACATGGATGTAGTCTCGAATGCAGGTGCCGTCCTTGGTGTCGTAGTCATCGCCGAAAATCGAAATGTATTCGCGCTGTCCGTTGGGAACCTGCAAAATCAGCGGAATCAGATGCGATTCCGGATTGTGCGCCTCGCCGATTTTACCGGAGACATGAGCGCCGCAGGCGTTGAAGTAGCGCAGCGATACAAACCGCAGGCCATGTGCCTTTCCCACCCATTTGAACATCTTTTCCATGCTCAGCTTGGTCTCGCCGTAGCAGTTGGTCGGCTCGGTCTTGTCCGTCTCCAAAATCGGCACGCGCTCCGGCTCGCCGTATGTCGCAGCCGTAGAAGAAAAAACAATCTTGTCGATGCCGTGCGCCACCATGGATTCCAGCAGAACCTTGGTACCGCACAAATTGTTGTCATAGTATTTGAGCGGGTTTGTCATGGATTCGCCGACGAGAGAATTTGCCGCAAAATGAATGACGCCGTCAATGTGTTCCGACTCAAAAACGGAATCCACAAACTCGCGATTGCGAATGTCACCCTGATAAAATTTTGCCTTTGGATGCACCGCTTCGATGTGTCCGGTCTCCAAATTGTCCGCAATGACGACGTCGCGCCCTGCGTCTATCAGTTCATATACGGTGTGCGAGCCGATGTAGCCCGCGCCGCCAAGTACCAAAATTGCCATATTTGTTTCCTCCTTATGCCAGCAGAACCACGCCGCCTGCCGGACGAATCGTCAAAACGTGGCAGGCATCTTTTCCGAGCACGGATTCCATGGTTGTCTTGAAATAGCTCAGCATGTCATTGGGCACGAACGCCTGAATCGTACCGGCAAAGCCGCCGCCGTGCACGCGAACCGCGCCGCGGCCGTCCAAAATGCTCTCTGCCAGCGCCAGTGCAACCGACATATCCTGTTTTTCCGGATTGACGCCGGTATACACATTTTGCAGGTACATCGCGGACGATCTGCCGGACGCAATGACCAGCTGGCGGAACTTTTCAAAATTGCCCTTTTCCAGTGCTTCTTTTTCCGCAACAGCGCGGCGATTTTCCGCAAAGAAATGCATCGAGCGCAAAACCGCGCGGTCTCCGCACTGGCGGCGCAGAGACGGAATGGATTTCAAAAACTCCGCTTCGTCCACCTCGCGCAGCACGGTTTTGCCGAATGCCGCGGCAATTTCACCCATTTCACGCGGAATGGCTGCATAATCTCCGGTCAGCTCGGCATGGTCTCCGCCGGTGTCTACAATGCACAGCGAATGCTCGCTCGCCTGCAAATCATAAATGATTTTGCGCACGGTCGGCTCGTTCTGATCGGCAAAGTCAATCGCCACGATGCCGCCGACCGACGATGCCATCTGATCCATCAGACCGCACGGCTTGCCGAAGTAAATATTTTCTGCGTACTGTCCGATTTTTGCAATGTCAATGGCGGTCAGCTTGCTCTCACAGAAAAAGCGGTTGATGATGACGCCGATCATGGTTTCATATGCCGCGGACGAGGACAGACCCGAACCGCTCAACACGTTGCTGGTCATGTACGCGTCAAAGCCCTTGATTTCGTGGCCGAGCTTGTGCGCTGCGGCGGCAACGCCGCGAATGAGCGCCGCCGTCTTGTTGGTCTCCTCCGGATGCGGAGTCAAATCCGTCAGATCAATTTCGTCCAGCGGATAGCCCTCCGACTGAATGCGCACAATCATGCTGTCATTCGGCGCGGCACACGCGACAATGTCCAGATTGACGCTTGCCGCGAGCACATTGCCGTGCTGATGGTCTGTGTGATTGCCGCCCAGTTCGGTTCTGCCCGGTGCGCTGAACAGCTCGATTTCTTCCGCTCCGCCAAACTGTGTGCGGAAATGATTCAAAATGTGAAGAAAGCGGTTTTTGTAATGTGTGAGCGCATCGCAGCCGGTGCTGCAGCCATAAATACGACAAATTGCATCGTCTAATTTGCCGGTATGCAGAGATAATTCTGCCTGTTCTAAACGAATCAAAGATACATCACCTCGGAGTTAGATATGTGGATTTTCACAGCAAATCATGTTAAAATAAAGAAAAATGCTGCGAAAGGAGATTTCGCATGGAAAAATCTTGGGTTAAAACATTTGAGAGGCAGGAACAAGACTCTCAGGAATTGTCCCTGTGCCACTGCGGCTATTCCATCTGTGAAGCGGGGCACAGCTTCGGTCCTGCCGTCCGTCCGAATTACATTTTGCACTATGTGCTGGACGGACGGGGCACATACCGCATCGGTTCACGAACCTATCATTTGGAAAGAGAGCAGGGTTTTCTGATTGAGCCGAATGTCATGACATTTTATCAGGCGGACGCACAGCAGCCCTGGACCTATCTGTGGATTGGATTCCAAGGAACGCGGGCGGATCAGCTCATGCGGGAAATCGGTCTGTCCTATCGGGTTCCCACCTTTTCCTCCGGCTGCGGCGCCGAGCTGCTGCAAATCGTGCAGCAGATTTTGCAAAGCGACCGCGCTGACGTCGAACTGCGGCTGTTTGTGCAGGCGCAGATGTACACCTTTTTCTCCCGCATCGCACATAGCGTGTTCATACAAAACGGTGGATTTCAAATGGACAAGCAAAACTATTACGTGCAGGCGGCCGTGGAATACATTCAGACAAATTACGCGCGCAGCATCAAGGTGCATGATATTGCGGAATACGTCGGTGTCAGCCGAAGTTACCTGACCACGCTGTTTCAAAGTATTTTACATACCTCCCCCAATGCTTATCTGACAAATTTTCGCCTGAGCCGTGCGAAGGAGCAATTGACGCTGACAAACTTCTCCATCGGCATTGTTGCCGACATGTGCGGATATCAGGACTCTCTTGTATTTTCCAAAGCATTTAAACAGCATGTCGGCTTGACGCCGTCACAATATCGAAAATTAGACCGTGCCGCTCAACAGGAGAGCTTACAGAGCGAACGAGAACATCAACTGTATTTTGCGGAAGCCGACACACCGTGATGTGTCGGCTTTTTCCGTGTTTATTCGGCGTGCAGGACGAAAATATGTGAATCGAAGTCCTTGCTCTCCCGATCGCCCTCTATCGGCTGACCGGCGGAGCCGTCTGTGGTGAGCAGACCGACTTCCATCAGCTCATCTCCGTAATGCGCGGAGACGCCGTCTACACAATACGAAAAATCAGGGTTCAGACCGTGCAGCTTGACGCGGTGATACGGGCCGTTGACCTCATTGAGGATTTTATAGTATCCGACCAGCGCGGTCTTTTTGTCCTCGCTGACCACCATCCATGCGGTAAACTGGCTGTTGTCAAACGGACTGATTAAGCGATAGAACGTGCCGAACTGAATGATTTCGCGGTATTGCTTCATGAACTGAATCTGTCCGCGAACCATCTCCCGCTCGTCTGCGGTCAGCTTGTTGAGATCCAATTCATAGCCAAATGTGCCGAAATGTGCGACATTGGCGCGGGTCTCCAGCGGTGTGACGCGGAATACCTGATGATTCGGCACGACGGAAACATGCGCACCGATGCTGCTGATCGGATAGCACATGGAGGTGCCGTACTGAATTTTCAGACGCTCGATGGCGTCGGAATCATCACTCGCCCAGCCCTGCGGCGCATAGTACAGCAGACCCGGATCAAACCGTCCGCCGCCGGAGGAACACGACTCGAACAGCACATGCGGGAACTCGGAGGTCAGGCGCTCATACAGCTGATAGACGCCCAAAATATACCGGTGGAACAGTTCTCCCTGCCGGTCGGCAGGCAGCTTTGCGGAAAATGCCTCTGTGATACAGCGGTTCATGTCCCACTTGATATACGAAACCTTTGCTTCGCGCAGAATCTTTGCCATCATGTCGTAAATGGCATCCACGACTTCCTGACGGGTGAAATCCAGAACAAACTGATTGCGTCCGTGAGAGGCGCGGCGATTCGGCGTGCAAATGCGCCAGTCGGGATGTGCGCGGAACAAATCGGAATCCTCATTGACCATTTCCGGCTCGAACCACAGACCGAACTTCATGCCGAGCGCGTCAATGCGCTGCGCCAGTCCTGTGATGCCGCGCGCCAGACGGTGCGGATTGGCAACCCAGTCACCCAATCCGGCGTGGTCATTGCAGCGGGCGCCGAACCAGCCGTCATCCAGAACAAACAGCTCCACACCGTCATTTTTTGCGGCCTGTGCGATGGAAACCAATTTGTCCTCGGTAAAATCGAAATATGTCGCTTCCCAGTTGTTGATGAGAATCGGACGCGGACGGTCGCGCCAGTATCCGCGCGCCAGACGCTTCTGATACAGCTTGTGGAAGGTCTGGCTCATGCTGTTGAGACCGTCTGCCGCATAGACCATCACGGCTTCCGGTGTCTGGAAGGACTCATTCGGCGCGAGCTTCCAGTCAAACTGGAACGGATTGATGCCCATTGTCACGCGCGTGGTGTCCCATGTGTCCACTTCAATCTGTGCCAAGAAATTTCCGGAATATACCAGACTGAAGCCGATGGCCTCACCGGAAAATTCGGTTGTCTCCGGACGCTTCAGGATGACAAACGGATTGTGATTGTGCGAGGATGTGCCGCGCGTGGATTCTACGCTCTGAATGCCCTGTTCCAGACGGCGAACCTTTTGGTGCCGTTCGCGCGCCCATGCACCGGAGAAGTGTACAAATTCATAGTTGCTGTCCGGCAAATCCAAATTCAGGCTCATCGCATGGGTCAGGTGCAGATCCAGCGCGCCGCGGTTGACAAACCGCGCGCTGCGGGCAATCGCAGCGTAATCGGCAAACAGGGTATACCGCAGCTCCAGCTCCGCGCCGATGACGGCATCCCGCAGCACAATCGTGAGGGTCTGCGCCTCCTCGTCATGCTCCGTGTACGTGGCAGGAAGTCCGGCAAGTGCAGGCTTTCCCGCGGTAATCGTGTGGGATACATACGTGAAGTCTGTAATTCGGCTGCCATTCGGCTGCACGATTTCCAGTGCCGGATGACGGAAATCCGTGGTGCCGTATGACGGATATTCCTGCTTGATATGCTCCAAAGAAAACCGAAGATTTCCTTCAAATACACAGGCACTCATCGGACGATGATTCATCTCCAACAAATGGTCGAAATTTTCTCGATCGCGAATCGCCTTGCCAAAGTACAATTGTCCCAATTGACCATTTGGCAAAACCTTCATAATATAGCTGACTGCATCGTTGGACAAATGGAATGTCTGGCTCGATGCATGATAAAAAATATGCATGGTCTACCTCTCTTTACCGTTTTTATGGGCGGATGGTGAGGGAGGGAAGGACTTCTGTCCTTCCCTCACAAGAAAAGAAAATAGGAAAATAGGGGGTGTTACTCAGTGACGGATGTAGACTGAGCGGCATGCAGAGCATTGACCTGCTCGGTCATCTCGTTCAGCTTTTCACCCTTTAACTTGTACACGTGCTTGAAAATCAGGAAGCTGATGACGCACAGAACAACCGGAATGACAAACGTCAGAACGCGGATGCCAAGAATGGTACCGGCCGCCTGATGACCAGCATTGGCAGCGTTGTAGCCGATGACGGACAGACCAACACCGGACAGCAAACCGGTCACTGCCTGTGCAGCCTTCATCAGGAAGGTCTGTGCGGAGCAGGTAACGGATTCGTTGCGCTTGCCGAATTTCAGCTCGCCGTAGTCGATAACATCGGCGATGCAGCAGGTCGTGGTGCCGAGCGACAGGCCGGAACCGAAGAACAGGAATGCACAGCAAGCAATAACAGCTACGTAGCTGGTCGGGCAAACATATCCGCAGACAGCCAGCGCAATCATGGAGATAATCGGCAGGCCGCAAGCAAGCAGATATACCTTCTCACGGGAGATGTTGCGGGCGATGACCGGGAACAGGAACAGGCCGATCATCTCAAAGATAATCGTGAAGCCGAATACCGAGTACAGGTCAGCAGCCAGACAAACTTCCTTGAAGTAATAAACAGAGAATGCCTTGAGCAGCTGCGTTGCCAGATTGAAGGTCAGCAGCAGACCGATGAACGCAACCAGCTGGTCGTTCTTGATGATGATGCCGAATGCTTCCTTGAGACTGGTCTTGGTAGCAGCCGCGCCGGTGGTCGGCTTCTCCTTGACGTTGAATACGGTGATGCCGATGCAAACGATGAAAATAACGACGATGCAGACGGCAACGGCGGTGAAGCCGGTTTCCGAGATGTTGACGAAGGAACCGTCTGCCTGCTTCTGCATAACGGTGTTGTCGCCGAACTTGTTGTTGAAGAAGTTGATGGCGCGCAGACCAAATGTGCACACAATGAAGCCGCCCAGCGATGCAAAGATACGCGGGATGACGGAAATGCTTTCGCGCTCCTCCGGATTAGAGGACAGATTCGGCAGCCAAGACCAATACGGAACATCCATAATGGTGTAGGTCATGCCGTACAGTACGTACATCACAGATACATAGATGTACATGGTCGGGGAACCCTTCTCAATCCCCAACGTCGTAAATAACAGAATAAAGAATACTGAGTTGACAAGCGTGCCAATAATCAGCCAAATGCGGAATTTACCGAAGCGCGTGCGCGTGTTGTCGCAGATCATACCCATCATCGGGTCATTGACTGCGTCCCAAATACGCGCCACTGCGAACAAGACACCGACAAATGCAGGGTTCAGACCCAGCGTATCGGTAAAATACAGCATCAGAAATGCGCCAACCAGATTGCAGATTGCATCCTTACCAATGGCACCGATGCCAAAACAGTATTTTTGTCTTGCTGGAAGCTTGCCGGTAGCAGATGGATTTGCCATGATTCATACCTCCATTTTTGAACTTTTGATACGAAATACCAGAGTTTTTGTGCACATTCTCTTTCATTTGTGACACTAATTATAGAGGATAAACGCCGAAGGAAAAAGTGCATTTTGTAACAAAAAACAGTCAATTTGTTAACTGCGTGCCAAACAAAATTTGCCATTTTTTACTGTTTTGCATAAATTTAGTAAATTTTACCGAATTATTGCACTGTTTTACCGAGCTTTGCCGGAATTGTGTCGGTAAAAATGCCGATAAAACCGAGAAAAAAACAGAGCGCCTTTTTTTGGCGCTCTGTTTTTTATGCCTGTAGGGCAGCGCGAATGGTTTCTACATCTATCAAGTCGGGTTGTTCACGCTTCTGCATCAGCACATGTGCGCGGGTCTTGACGCGCTGCAGCCGAAAGTAGACAGAAACACCCTCATTCCCTAAACAATAGAAATTGATTTAATTTTTCTCTATATAGTTGTTATGATACCGAAAACCGCCCAATCATTTTGAAGATGATTGGGCGGTTGTTCATATTCTTTGTTTTCATCTGCATATTTGCTAGGTCTTTTTCCAAGTTTGACAGGCCTTTGTGTATAACTTACTACACAAAGCCTTCTCAGCAGTCATCTCTATATATGCAAAACAACTTGAAATGTATCAACTTTTGTTCTTGACAGAACACTTTGCGCAAGGGTGTGCTTTCTGCTTTCAATAATGCTTCACCATCGTTCATCCATGCACACTCTTGTTTATACAGCTGCTCCGCATCATCTTGTATCACCTTAACCTGTGTACATTTTTCCCTGTAAGCTACCACCTTTCCGGCAGCCTGTATCACCTTAACCTGTGTACACTTTTTCCCTGTAAGCTACCACCTTTCCGGCAGCTTGTATCACCTTAACCTGTGTACACTTTTTCCTACAAACTTACCTCTTTCCGGCAGCCTGCATCACCTTAACCTGTGTACACTTTTCCACTGTAAGTCACCACCTTTCCGGCAGCCTGTATCACCTTAACCTGTGTACACTTTTTCCTGTAAACTGCCACCTTTCCGGCAGCTTGTATCACCTTAACCTGTGTACACTTTTTCCCTGTAAGCTACCACCTTTCCGACAACCTGTATCACCTTAACCTGTGTACATTTTTTTCCCGTGAGCTACCACCTTTCCGGCAGCCTGTATCACCTTAACCTGTGTACACTTTTTCCTGCAAACTTACCTCTTTCCGGCAACCTGTATCACCTTAACCTGTGTACACTTTTTCCCTGTAAGCTGTCCTCTTTCCGGCAGTCTGTATCACCTTAACCTGATGGCACTTTTTACACACGAAGCATTTGTGTTGCAATAGTGTGTCTTTATTTTCAACCAAACCGTTTCACTTTTCGCCTTTCAATTGAACCTATATATTTCTAGTTATTTGATATATCAACAATGTATCTGACTTATAAAATTGCTTGTGTTTTTCAAGCATTATCCTAACCTTTGTGTAGTAAGTTATACACAAAGCATTTTTTATATGCAAAAAAATGCCGAATGAGGAATAATACTCATTCGGCGAATACACGGTTTTTACAATATTATTTTTTAGATAAAATATTATCTGCATCTTCATCATGCATTCTAAAAGACCACCCACTGGATGTTTCCCTCTAAATCGTCTCGGAAAACCTTCGTTATATCTCCTACCAGCAATTCGTCATCGTAGATTCGCACATGATAAATTGTCAGCTTTCTCGAGCACTGTACATCTCCAAGCCGATACTGTTTTCCATATTTGTCTTGCCGCTTTTCATGAAATGCAACAACTTTTCCTTTTCGCCTTGGATGCATGCCAAAGGCTTCTTTCATTTCACATATCCAATCATGCTCATGATTGGTATTATTCGCAAAGTACAGACGATACTGATATCTGCACACCAAGACTGCGATATATCCAACTGTCACTCCCAAATAAATACATGTGAGGACGTCCATAGCAAAAACTATTTTTAATCCGAACATCAGGTGCAGAGCGTATGCGATCATAAAGATAATCCATAATACGATCGCAGCAAACTGCATCACCCATTCCTGTTTTAAAACATGGTCTTTATATTTGAAAATATATAAAAAGCGAAAATATTTTATCTGATGGAAAACCGGCTTTCCTGCCGGCTCTCTATTTTCCTTTTGTTTATTGGAACAATAGCTGCTGAAATAAAACTGAAATGTTATCAGCAAAAGAAATATGATTGTTTTTAACATAACTCTTGTTGTCGGTACTTTCGTGAGGAATCCATGATATGAGAATTGACAATTCCATCTCATGCGGTTATAATCTAAGTAGAAAAAGGGGCACACCGATAGACGGCGCGCCTTCTTATACGAAGTTATCTGAGAAAATAACCGCTAAGTTTGGTCGCTTGGGCGGTTATTTTCTTTTGCTTAAATAGGTAAGCAGAGCCAGAAAAAACATGCCAGACGTCGCAAATGCGGAAATCATCTGGAACAAATCTGAAAATGTCACATACATAGCATCGCCCTCCCTTCTATTAAAAAGAGAGGGGTAAGAAAATTGTTCGCTCCCTCTCTGAAATAGAGAAGATGCGCCGCCTATCCGTTTATGGTGTACCTGCCAATAAGGATACTATACTTCTCAATAAAAATCAATATTTTATTCGAAAAGAGGCTCCTTCACATCGTAAGATTATAATACATCTTGTTTGATTGCAAAATTATATATCTCCTGAACGGAATCAAATAAATCCTGCTCTCGTTCTCTTTGCGGGCAGTCTCCTGCGCGATTCATTAAGAATTTTTTTATGAGAATTGACAATTCCATCCCATGCGGTTATAATTTAAGTAGAAAAAGGGGCACTACCAGTAGACGGTTTGTCCCCATACCGTGTTAAAGAAGTAACTGCAAGTTTCGTGGACTAGGCAGTTACTTCTTTTTTGTATGATCTAAAATCTGTAGAACTACAGAAATGACCGCTGCAATGGCTGCTGTATAAGCAAACAACGCTTCATATTTATCTCACGATAATCAGGACAGCTTCCACCCCAGCGCCTCTGTGCGGACGTTGATGAGCGAAGCATAGATGCCGCCTTGCTTCATAAGCTGCTCATGCGTGCCGCGCTGGGCAATGCGTCCCTGATTCATTACAATGATCTGGTCTGCATTGCGCACGGTTTTGAGCCGATGGGCAATCATAATAATGGTCTTGTCTCTCGTCAGCTCTTCCATCGCATGTTGAATCAGCTGTTCATTTTCCGGATCAATGTTTGCTGTTGCTTCATCCAAAATGATGATTGGCGCATCTTTCATCATAGCGCGGGCGATGGAAAGTCGTTGACGTTCACCACCTGAGAGCGATCCACCCGCTTCTCCGATAACTGTATCATAACCTTTTGGCAGCTTCATAATAAACTCATGGCAGCATGCTTTTTGGGATGTTTCTATCACTTTTTCCATAGATGTATCCGGCTGACCAAAACGAATATTGTTTGCAATCGTATCATGGAACAGATATACATTCTGGAATACAAAGCTGAAATTTTTCATCAGACTGTCCATGTCATATTCACGCACATTATATCCGCCCAGAGTGACGCATCCGCTGTCCACATCCCAGAACGATGCGATGAGTTTTGCAATGGTGGATTTACCGCTTCCAGAAGGACCAACAAGAGCATTGACTGTTCCCGCACGGAAGGTAAGGTCTATACCGTGCAGCACCTCCGTATCATTGTAGCTGAAGTGAACGTCACGCAGTTCTACGGTACTGTCCTGTGGCGTTTCCGCGTCAGTTTCAGGACGCGACAGCTCCGGGGCAGTCAGGATGTCCGTTATCTGACCGATGATGGTACCAATCTTTGCAAGATCGTCAGTGAACTTCATGCAGCCAATGATAGGTGTAATAAGTCCCATGGAAAGAATCACGATCAGAACGAATTTCTCTAGCGTCAGCGTTCCGTTTTTCAGCAGCAGACCGCCGATGGGAAATACGGTCAGGAGCGTAGCAGGCATAATATTCATAGCAAAAGTGAAATAGAAGTTGCTCTTATTCATCCAGTCAATGTAGCTCTGAGCGCATTCCCTGGCAGCAGTCACGAATTTCTCGTAGCTGCTTTTTGCCTTGCCGAATACCTTAATGACTTCAATACCGCCGATGTATTCCACTGCCGTATTATTGAGGATGTTTGTAGCTGTCACGGTACGGACATAATTCTTGTTGTATCCTGCCATCATCAGTATAAAAAACACCATTCCCAGGGGAAATGTGATAAGCGAAGCCAGCGCCATACGCCAGTCAAGAATGATCAGATATACAAATGTTACCAGAACGACTATGGCGTTGCTGCTCATTTCCGGGATCACATGAGCCAGAGTTGGCTCGATACTATCTACACGCTCCACGAGAATGTTTTTCAGCTCACCGGAGCCTTTGGTCTGCACATCGCCCAGAGGCATTCGGGTGAGTTTGTCAAGTCCTTGTTTTCGGATGTTTCCCAGTACAGCAAAGGTCGCTTTGTGGGACTGTGCCGTGGACAGCGAGTGGAACAATACCCGCAAAAGCCAGAACAGCGCCATCACAACACAATCGATCAAATAAACAGAAAGATTCTTGTTCCCAGTCAACAACTTGCTGATGATTGTTGCCATCACAAAGAACGGCAAGACTTGAAACGCCGCACCGATGACAGCAAACGCCACACTTGCGATATAGCCCGATTTTTTCTGCCCGGCAAAGGTAAAGACCCAGCCGAAGGTACCTTTTTCTTTCTGCATTATCTCACCTCACATTGAAAAGCTCTTTGATCCTCGGAACGTTTTCCTCCGAAACGGTCAGATCGTCCCGTA
>OLOX01003309.1_pt1 | contig 12325 bp, 17 predicted proteins | sample 1672091 | NCBI WGS metagenome assembly OLOX01 (sample SAMEA3136644, study PRJEB25190) | human gut metagenome | reverse complement strand
TATTTCCCAAAAACTTGCTGCTGCGAGACAAATCGTACAAAAGCATTTTAAGATTGTTGTCATCCCATCTAACCTCTCTCTGAAAAGCAGGGATAGAATACTTCCTATCTGCCTCGAGGCAAATGATTTGCTGTTGAGGATCATTAGGCTTTACGGATAAGCACACTTGTGTTTTCGACAAAAAATCACTCAGATTAGTAATTGTTCCAACAATTCCCGCCATAATAAAGCTCCTATCTCTATATCCGGATTAGGCGAATGATTTAAAAGTTAAAATATTCGGTATCGAGTTTATATAATTTGAAAGTTTGTGCCGCTGCCACGCCAACCTCATACTTAACAAGAAGATCTGCAAGTAAATTGCCATCTATTAATTTGATATTTTTTTGCTGTTGCTTCTCGATGAATTGTATTGCAGATCTCGTAAAAGACGATGTTGTAATAAAAACACCTTTGTTAATATGTTCCATGGCGCCAATAAAGGCCTGTAAATCATGCCGGGTAACCTTATTGCCATTAGCAAAACGTTTAGCCTGGATATATATCAAATCCAAGCCGAGCTTATCTTCACTAATTATTCCATCAATTCCGCCATCATGTGGTTTTCCTGTAACAATACCCGAATTTTTATCATATCCATACCCCAAGATGTGTTGATGAAAGATGCAACGCAGAAAACGCCGCACAAAAGTGCGGCGTTTTCACATATAATGCGCCACTTTTAGAATGAAAAAGTTGCAAAAACTCGATTTTTCAAAATTTCAGTTTTGCCCCGCGAGAGGCGACATTTTGAAGATGTGCCCTGCCAGATTTGTGGTCTGGTGTGGTTCGAACACCGAGGCTTAAAAAAGAATAAAGAATAAGAAGAAAGGTCGCCGTCGGCTCCCCATGCGGGAGAGAACGGCGGCCTTTTTCGACTCATAGGTGCTTATGTTGCTTTCGCTTCGTTTGTCTATCATTCCTTGGTGGTGTTGGTAATAGCTTTTACTGGACCTTTCGGGTATGCTTGCGTTACAAAAAACGAGGAGGTATCCGAGAATGGCAACCACTAAAAACTTGTGTGCTCAGATTCCCATCGACCTACATGAGCGGGTCAGTGAAGAACGAGAACGGCTGGGCCAGACCACCAGCGAGTACATCGTCAACCTCATCCAAGACTATTACAACATGATGGAAAATCAGAAAGGCGGCATTCACATGACTGAAAAAGGCAGAACAATGGCATTCCAGGTCCCCGAAGAACTCTTCCAGCGCATCAAACGTCACCTCGAGCGTGAAACGCTCCGCACCGGCAAAAAACTCACCCAGCGGGACTTCGTGCTGAACCTGATTACGCAGGCGCTGGACGAAGCGGACGCCGAGAGCGCTACAGAGCAGGACTCCCCTGCTGAGGCCCCTGTCGAGGCCCGTGTGGCCGACGAGACCGCCCCTGCGGACACGGATACCCCTGACGAGGAAAGCGCCGTGTAAGCCCGCGTTAAAGCCAAAACAAAAGAAACACGATTTAGGGAAAAGCCACCCAGGGCATCCGAATATCTCGGATGCCCTGGGTGGCTTTTTGCGTTTCGTCAGAAAGGAGGTCATCACTATGGCAAGTGAAATCAAAAGACGCTTTACAGACACAGAAATACAGATCGCCAGGAAAACGGATCTGCCGGAGCTGCTGACCCATCTGGGCTATCAGGTCAAACGCATTGGCCGGTACCACACCACAGCAGAAATGGACAGTCTGCGGATCAAGGACCGTCGCACATGGTTCCGCTACTCGCAGAACACGGGCGGCGGCGCCATCACTCTCGTGCAGCAGTTCTGCGGCAAGACATTCCCGGAAGCTGTTGAATACCTGCTCGTCTTCAACGGGCGGGCCAGAGACTCCCCTGCTCAAGTAGTGTCTTCCATCAAGCAGGACACCCCGCCAAAGCCCTTCGCCCTGCCTCCTCGAAACACGGATGACCGCAGAGTCTTTGCCTACCTGCGTAAGCGCGGCATCGCTCCACAGGTAATCCGTCAGTTTTTGAACAGCGGTCTGCTGTACGAGGATGATGACATGGATTTGTATACTTTAGGCGAGAGGAAATGTGCCCTCTATGCCGTGATCCCGGATAATGACACGACCTTCAATTTCCTCGTCAGCCTGCTGTACTCCCAGATATTCCAAACACTGTACTACTGCGCCGACCAGATCCACCACAGGGCGCTGCCGTGTCATGTTCACTTCATCCTCGATGAGGCTCCGTCAGTCAACCTGCCTGGACTCCCGAGAGAACTGGCAACCATGAGATCCCGCAACATTTCGTGCAGCACGATCATCCAGAACATGGCGCAAATCAAAGAGCTCTACAAGGATTCCTGGGAAACGATTCCCGGCAACTCGGACACCCTTCTCTACCTCGGCGGCAACGAGGCAAGCACCCACAAGTACATCTCAGAGGCCCTCGGCAAATCTACCATTGACACCAAAACCCACGGACAGACAAAGGGCCGATCCGGCTCCTACTCCACCAACTTCCAGATGAGCGGCAGAAAACTACTGACACCGGACGAGGTGCGCATGCTGGACAACCGGTATTGTATTCTCTTCATCCGAGGGGCAAGGCCAGTCATGGACCTCAAATACGAACTCATGGATCACCCTGCTATTCGCCAAACCGTAGACGGCGGCGCGCCGCCCTACATCCACCACGGGACAGCGACACCGACCCTGCCGGGAGAACCGCTGTTCCGATTTGATCAAAACGATGAAAAGGAGAACATTGCGTAATGAAACATGATCTGAAAACCAAGAATTTTGAAAGAAAGGCAACGCGGATCTATACCGTTCTTGCCTGCACGGCTATGGTGATGATGGCCACCGCCATTCCCGCGCTGGCTGCGGACGATCCGCTGACAGTGGTCAACAATCTGAGCGATTTTATTTTTTCTCTCATCCGCGCCATTGGCCTCATCCTGCTGGGCTTCGGTATTTTGCAGGTAGGCCTGTCCCTCAAGAGCCACGATCCCTCCCAGCGTGCCAATGGCATGCTCACCGTGGCAGGCGGCATTGTCATTACCTTTACCAAGGAGATTCTCACCCTGATCACCGGCTAAAAGGAAAACGGCAGGGTGCAATAAAAGCACCCTGCTGTTTTGTATCTCGATGATTTAGTTTTGAAGAAATGACAGATGCCGCACAGATCAGCTCAATCTCCGCAGAGCAGCTTCGCTACTTCCGCCCACATTTCTGCTGTGGAATAAGTCTTAGCCCCCGCCATTTTGTTTTTCTCTCTACGGAGCATTTCTGCGAATAATTCCGATTCTGTCCGACGCTTCTCCTGGAGCGCAATCGGCAAAAGTGCCGGTTCACTTTCGCCGCCGGAAGCATTACAGTGCGCAGCCGCAGGGTGGAATATCATGTAACATGCCTCCCGTCAACCGCTTTACAGCAATGCACCGTAATCTCTGCGGGCATATAAAATTCTGCGGATCTGCACCGTGTCGCCAACAACCACATAGAAAACCAGATAATTTTTGACGATGAGATAGCGGTATCCTTTTGCAGCCAGCGCCAGATCCTTCGGTCTCGGGCAGCGTTCGGGCATTTTGGATAAGCTTGCAATTTCTTCGACCAGCAAGTCATAATACTTCAAAGCAGCATCCGGGGACAGCGTGTTCAGATATCCGATCACTTCCTCCAAGTCCTGCTTGGCAGTGGGAAATATCTTGATTTTATACGTTTCCATGAACACGCTCCCGCAGGCTCTTAGCCAACGTCAGGAAATCCTCACCCTCCGCACCGGAGGCGATCTCCTGTTCCGCCACGGCCAGTTTTCCGTAGAGAGCAATGAGTGCCTGCTGGCGCTCATACTCTTCCATACTGATCACTACCATGTCGCCTGTGCCGTTGCGGGTGATATAGACCGGCTCACGTGTCTGGCGGCAGAAGTCCGAGATCTCATTGGCATTACTGCGAAGATCGGAAATTGGACGAATACTTGGCATACCGTGCACCTCCTTGTTTTCAATCATAGTATAGCAAAATAACGAGCAAATATCAATACAAATTTTGAGCAAAGAAAGAAGGCGAAAATGATTGGAAGTGGAAATTGGATCATAGATAACCTAAACTCCGCACTGGCCATGTGGAACGAACGGCTCTCAGATATCTGGCAGCTCATCACCACATCGCCGGAGTCCTTTAAGGGTGGCGGTATTTGGGCTGTCATCGTCAACATCAACGACGGGCTGAAGGCCGTGGGCTACGCATTGCTGGTGCTGTTTTTTGTCATGGCCGTGGTCAAAACCTGCGGCAGCTTTGCAGAAATGAAAAAGCCGGAGATGGCTTTCAAGTGCTTTATCCGCTTTGTGCTGGCCCAGGCTGCGGTCAGCTGGGGCATGGAACTCATGACGGGGCATTCCGTGCGGCGCAGGGCATGGTGACGGCGATCATCGACTCATCCGGCCTGACGGCCATGTCTGCAACAGCACTGCCGGACGAAATGGTAAGCATCATCGAGGATGTGGGCTTTATCGACTCCATTCCCCTATGGTCGGTGACGCTGCTCGGCTCGCTTTTTATCTGGGTGCTGTCTCTCGTGATGATCCTGATGGTGTTTAGTCTTTTTTTAAGCTCTTTATCGCCACCGCCATCGCCCCTGTGCCGCTGGCCAGCTTTGCAGGACAGCCCTCCAGCAGTATCGGCGTAGCCTTTTTGAAAAGCTATGCCGCCATCTGTCTGGAGGGCTGTGTCATCGTATTGGCCTGTGTGATCTTCTCTGCCTTTGCCTCGTCCCCGCCCGCCATCGCGGACGATACGCTGGCGGCAGCCACCATCGTATGGAACTATGTGGGTGAGCTGATCTTCAATATGCTGGTGCTGGTGGGCGCGATCAAGATGAGCGACCGCATCATCCGGGAGCTGATGGGCCTTGGCTGATTCAGCGCCACAGACCCTCTGTGCTGACGGTGTCTTCGCCGTTCTCCCGTGCTTTGCGAACACGGTAGGAGAAATACTCCATAGCGGCAGCGTCATCCCGTGCCTGCATAACAAGATCGCAGACAAAGCGGATCAGCGAAAGCAGCCAGGACAATGCCACCAGCCCTACAAGGGCGAACAGGATGCGGTCTGCCAGCACGGTATGGGCGCGATACCAGCCGTGGAACACCGTCAGCATGGACACGGTGTACAGCAGCGGGATGGTCATCCGCGTCAGCGCGGCGAACCGGGAGAAAAGCGCCAGGACGCCAAGCCCGGCGATCATCAGAAAAGCGATCATGTGTCACGACCTCCTTCATCGGGTTTGTGGCATAGTACCATGACTGCACAGACAAAGCAAGAGTCTGTTCAGCAAAACTCAGAAAAAACTCGGAGGTGATCTATTGGAGGTCCGCATCAACAAAGAAGTACGAAATTACCAGGAGAGTCTATTCTTCGGGCTGTCCCTGCGGCAGTTGCTGTTCGCACTGCTGGCGGTCGCCGTGGCAGTGGGCGTATATTTCGGCCTGCGCCCTGTGCTGGGGAATGGGGAGATCGGCTGGGTCTGCGTGCTTGCAGCCTTTCCCTTTGCCCTGGGCGGCTTTTTTCAGTATAACGGCATGACGCTGGAACGCTTTCTGCTCGCGTATATCCGCTCGGAATTCCTGTTTCCCCGCAGGCTCGTGTTCAAATCGGACAACATATACGCCAAAGCTCTGGAAAATTCAACGATAAAGGAGGCTCTCAAACTTGATTAAAACTCTGCAAAATACACTGAAGCAGGACAAAGAAAGATTTACGGTTCCGAAATCTGTACAGGACATCATCCCCATCCGCCGCATCTGGCCGGATGGGGTCTTTCAATTTGGCAGCAAGTATTCTAAAACACTGCGTTTTAGCGACATCAATTATGCCATTGCCTCGAAAGAGGATAAGACGGCGATGTTTCTCAGCTATTCCGAGCTGCTGAACGCACTGGACACCGGCTCCACCACGAAGATCACCATCAACAATAAGCGCCTGGACCGGCGCAATTTTGAGCAGGAGATCCTCATCCCGCCCAAGGGAGATGATCTGGACGGCGGACGCAAGGAATACAACGCCATGCTGCTGGATAAGGTTACCGATTCATCCAACAGCGTGGTGCAGGAGCGCTACATCACCCTGTCCGTCCACAAGAAAAATGTAGAGGAGGCCCGCGCATTTTTTGACCGCACGGTCCATGACGCCTATTCCCGTCTGAACCACATGGACTCCCACTGCGAGGAGATGGATGCGGCAGACCGCCTCCACATCCTGCATGATTTCTACCGTGTGGGTGAGGAAAGCGAGTTCCGCTTTGACCTCCGGGAGAACATGAAGAACGGGCGTTCCTTCAAGGACGCCATCTGCCCGGACAGCATGGAATTCAAAAAGGATCATTTTATCATGGGCGGTAAGTATGGCCGGGTGCTTTTTTTGAAGGAGTATGCCAGCTACATCAAGGATTCCATGATCAATGAGCTTACCAGCCTGAACCGCAGTCTCATGCTGTCCATTGACATCATCCCTGTCCCTACCGATGAGGCGGTGCGGGAGATGCAGAACCGCCTGCTGGGTGTGGAGACCAATGTGACCAACTGGCAGCGCCGGCAGAACGCCAACAATAACTTTTCTGCCGTTGTCCCCTACGATCTGGAGCAGCAGCGCAAGGAGACCCGCGAGATGCTGGACGATCTCACCACCCGCGACCAGCGGATGATGTTTGCCGTGGTGACGCTGGTGCATCTGGCAAACAGCAAGGAAGAACTGGACAGTGATACGGAAACGCTCCAGTCCATTGCCCGCAAGCACCTCTGTCAGCTTACGACACTGAACTGGCAGCAGGCGGACGGGCTGGTGACGGCGCTGCCGCTGGGCCTGCGCCGCATCGATGCTCTGCGTACTCTGACCACGGAAGCGCTGGCTGTTCTCATGCCCTTTAAGGCCCAGGAGATCTGGGACCGGGGCGGCGTGTACTACGGGCAGAACGCCATCAGCAAAAATCTCATCGTGGCGGACCGCAGGCAGCTTCTCAACGGCAACGCATTCATTCTGGGCGTCTCCGGCTCCGGTAAATCCTTCAGCGCCAAGAAGGAGATGGTGTCACTGGCGCTGTCCACGCAGGACGATATCATCGTCATCGATCCGGAATCGGAGTACCGCCCCCTCATCGAAGGACTGGGCGGCCAGGTCATCAACATCTCCGCCACCTCACCCAACCATATCAACGCCATGGATATGGAGCAGGGCTATGGGGACGGAGAGAACCCCGTGGTGCTGAAATCCGAATTTCTGCTCTCCCTCTGTGAGCAGCTCATCGGGGCGGGCAAGCTGTCTGCCAAGGAAAAATCCGTCATCGACCGCTGCACCGCGCAGGTGTACCGGGACTATATCCGCAGCGGCTATCACGGCGCGGTCCCCACCTTGCAGGACTTCCACGCGGAACTGCTCCGCCAGCCGGAAAAGGAAGCTACGGATGTGGCGCTGGCCATTGAGTTGTTTACCGAGGGCAGCTTGAACACCTTCGCCAAACCCACCAATGTGGATACCAATGCCCGTATCCTCTGCTATGATATCCGAGACCTTGGCAAGCAGCTTCTGCCGGTGGGGATGCTGGTGGTGCTGGACAGCATCTTCAACCGCATCATCCGTAATCGCGGGCTGAAGCGGAATACCTGGATCTATATCGACGAGATCTATCTGCTGTTTCAGCATGAATACAGCGCCAATTTCCTGTTCACCCTGTGGAAGCGTATGAGAAAGTATCAGGCTTGCGGAACGGGGATCAGCCAGAATATCGAAGACCTGCTCCAGTCCCACACGGCCCGCACCATGCTGGCCAACAGCGAATTTCTCATCATGCTGAACCAGGCGGCTACAGACCGGGAGGAACTGGCGCGCCTGCTGAACATCTCGGATAATCAGCTCTCCTACATCACCAATGTGGACTCCGGGCGTGGGCTCATCAAGTGTGGCAGCGCCATCGTGCCTTTCGTGGATCATTTTCCCAAGAACAAGCTGTACCAAATGATGACCACGAAGCCCTCGGACCTGGCATCGTGACGGCCTATGGAGAGAATCAAAGAAAAACCAACACTGGGCGAGCGAGTCAAAGAAAAGGCCGTCTCCGCCCCAAAGGAGCTTCTGCGCAAGGGGCTGGACGACGGCTCGGAGCGCCTGCGGACGCAGCTCCGGGATACCGCCCAGCAGGGGCGGCGGGATGAATATGGCGGCGACGCCATTGAGGACACCTCCGCCAGCGGCCTGCGCCGCGCCGAAAAGGAACTGCTGAAACAGCGCAAGAAGAAAAACACGGAGCAGAGCGCGTCACCCCAGAGTGACGCCTCTGCTCCCAGATCCGACAGCGACGTGCCGCCCATCATCCGCACCAGAGAAGCCGCGGCGGCGAGGGTAAGCACTCCCCCGCCGTCCGCGCAGGAGCAGGCACGGCAGGCCGCCATGAAGCAAGTTGTCAAAACAAAGAACGCCTACATCCGCGCGCAGGACGAAACCGCTGTAACGGCAGCGCCGGAGCCGCAGCGGCAGGGCCAGCAGGCGTTCATTCAGGAGCAGGGCCGCAAAGCATCCCGCCAGCAGGTGCAGCGCAGGCGGGCAGAGCGCCGGTTCCAGCGCCAAGATGATCTGCGTGGTGATTCGCTGTGTTCGGAAGGTTTCGAGCCAACCAGCAGGGGCAGAATTAAAGAGCGTGGCGGCATCCAGCCGCCGAAGAAGCGCCAGTTCCCCGAACCGAAAACACCGAATCACGCTGCGGGGATCGTGCCAAAAGCGCGTGAGGGCAGCAAATCTGCTGTGCTGTCCTCTGAACAGGCCATGCACTCAACCACCGTCCATGCGACTGCGGCCGGAACACACGCTGCCAGAGAAGCGGCCATGCAGATGGCCAAGCGGCAGCAGATGACAAAAGCGGCAGAAACCGCAACGCAGAAAACCGCGCAGGCGGCGGGCCGCGCGCTGCGCTCCATTCTTGCCGCCGCCCGGAGCCTGATCGCCGTGCTGATGACTGGCGGCAGCACCGTGGTATCTCTGGTGCTGGTTATCTGCCTTATCGGCCTTCTGATCGCATCCCCCTTCGGCATTTTCTTCTCCGGAGAAAACAGCGGTACCGGCTATACCATGCCGGATGCTGTCAGCATGCTGAACAGTGAGTTCTCTGCCCGGATCGAGCAGATCAAGGCAGAGAACCCGCATGACGAACTGGATATGGACAACGCCGGCAGTGCCGCCATGATCTCCAACTGGCGGGATGTGCTGGCGGTTTATGCTGTGCGAACCACCACGGACAACGCTTCGCCGGATGAGGTCGCTACGCTGACCGAAGGAAAAATGGAGATCCTTCGTGAAATCTTCTGGGACATGAACGCAATCTCCTACCATCTCGAGACTGTCTCAGGCGGTGAAGATGAGGGCGACACCGTCATCCTGCATATCACCGTCACGGTAAAGGATCACCTGCAGATGGCGGATGAGTACCGATTCAACGCAGATCAGCGAAAGCTGCTGGAAGAACTCATGCAGCCGGAGTATCAGGAACTATTCGCGGCGCTCACCGGCAGCTACCAGGACATTGAGCTGAGTCCCGACGAGGTAGCGAAGATCATGGAAAACCTCCCCGCCGATCTCAGCGAGGCCCGCAGAGAAGTTGTGCTGACAGCATATCAGCTCTTAGGCAGAGTCCACTATTTTTGGGGCGGAAAATCTTTGGTGATCGGCTGGGATTCCCGCTGGGGAATGCCGATGAAAGTTACAGCCGAGGGAAGCTCCACCACTGACACCGTGCGGCCCTTCGGACTGGATTGTTCGGGAATGGTGGATTGGGTGTTCTACAACCAGAGCGGTGGACAATACGTCATTGGGCATGGCGGTGGGGCCACTGCCCAGCACAGCTACTGCACCCCCATTGATTGGAGCGACGCCCAGCCGGGCGACCTTGTATTTTACCCGGAGGACAGCCATGTTGGCATTGTTTGCGGCTTTGACAGCAGCGGTAATATCATGGTCATCCACTGTGCCAGCAGCGCGAATAATGTGGTGGTGACGGGGAAAAGCGGCTTCACCTCGATTGGCAGGCCCGAGTATTTTGCGGATTGAGAAATGTGCGCATGGAGATGTGTTCATAGTTGATTGGTAACCGTCAAAGCTAACGGCGTATAGACTCCTATGGGATAATAGTGGTGGGACGTTGCGCAACGTTCCACCACTATTAACGTCAGGGGGGATACGCCATGACATCCATAGAGTTGAAGCACCAGGCACGGCTGCAGGAATGGGCGGGAGCCATTCGGGATTGCAGAAGCAGCGGATTGTCAGTCAGGCAGTGGTGCAGAGAGAGAGGAACCACACCAACTACATACTATCGCTGGGAACGTGAGCTATTGTCTGTTGCCAGTACAGCGAAGGCACTGTCTGAAACGCCTGCGGTTGCATTTGCAGAATTACCAGTACCGAAACAGGTGTGCTGCAACACAACGGAACGTTCCGCTACGCTGCGCATCGGCAATGCCAGTCTGGACATATATCCCAGCTGTGACACAGAACAGATGAAATACATTTCAGAAATATGTCAAATTATAAAAGGTAAATTTCCGAAAAGGGGCGGAATTTCCTTTTTGCCTGTGACTACTGTGCCGCAACACAGCGGAACGTTCCGCTACGCTACGCGTCGGCAAAGAATGATTACCTACTGTCAAGAGATGGTAGGTAAAAGACGTTCAATGCGGAAATGAAGAAACCGGAATTGGCCTTCAAGTGTTTTATCCGCTTTTTGCTGGCACGGGCGGCGATGACCTGGGGCGTGGAACTGATGGCAGGAGCCTTTCGGGTATATCAATTCTATCGACAAGGGAGCATGGGGCGTGTTATAATCATGAAAAACGCGGCGAAGGGAGGCGGCGGAAGGATGACAGACGAAGCATTATACCGCCGCTACCTCAGCGGAGATGAGGACGCCTTGGGCGCGCTTATGGAGCGTTACGGCACCAAGCTGACCCTCTATCTGGACGGCTACCTCTGTGACCTTCACGAGGCGGAGGACCTGATGATCGAGGCCTTTGCCTATCTCATCGCCAAAAGACCGGCCATCCGGGACGACGGCTTTCGCGCCTACCTCTACCAGTCGGCGCGGCACATGGCCCTGCGGCTGCTGCACAAAAAAAGAACGAGAAACTGCTTCTCCCTGGACGCGCTGACGGAGGAACCGGAGGCCCGGGAGCTGGTGGAGGAAACCGTGCAGTCGGCAGAACGGGCGCGGCTCCTGCGGACCTGCATGGCAGAGCTGCACGAGGACTACCGGGAGGCGCTGTTCCTCGTCTATTTTGAGGGACTGAGCCACGCGGAGACCGCCGCCGTCATGGGCAAGCGGGAAAAGCAGGTGGCGGACCTCATTTACCGTGGAAAAATCGCGCTGCGAAAGCGGCTGGAACAGGAGGGGATCACGGATGCGTACAACGGCTGAACGGCTGGCCGCGGCCAAGCGGCGGGCAAGGGAACTGGAGCGGGAACGGCAGCGCCGCCGTGCCCGTGGAATCCTCTGCGCCGGGACAGCGGCCTGTCTCGCTATAATCGTCTCCCTCGCGCTGGCCATGCCCGGCATCACAGAGGGCTTTTCCGATACAACGCTGGGCGGCGGCATGGCCGCCAGCATTTTCAGCGGCCGGAGCCTGGGCTATCTCGTGGTGGGTCTGCTGGCCTTCGCGTTAGGCGTGTGCGTGACGGTGCTGTGCGTCCGCCTGCGCGGGCATGAGGGGGACTCGGCGGACGAGGAGCGGTACGATGATTGAGTTCTGGGACTATCTCTCGCAGTTTCTCGCCGTGGCGGCGGGCTTTTGCGCCGCTTTGCGGGCGTATCTCAAAAGCCGCAGACAGCCGTGGTTTCTGCTGACCTGCTTTTACGGCACCTTCGCCCTGGGCACCCTTTACTGGACACTGCACCTGCTGCTGCGGCAGGAGACCCCGCAGGTTTTTTACGTCTCCGACCTTGCGTGGCTGGCCAGCTATGTCTTTTTGCTCGCCCTGATGCTGACGCTGGCGGACGCGGGGGAGCGGCAGTCCCGGACGGGGCTGTGCTGGCTGGTGCCGGTGTTCTGCCTGCCGCAGTTTGGGCTGTATGTCACCTACGGCGATCTGCTTTTCAATGTCCTCATGTGCGGCCTGACGATGGTGCTGGCGTGGTGCGCTGTGCGGGGCCTCGTCTGGGCGAAACGGACGGAAAACGGGCGGCTGCGCCGGTTTCACGGAACGGTACTGGCCTTCATCGCGCTGGAGTACGCCCTGTGGACGGCCTCCTGCTTCTGGGTGAGCGACACCCTGACGAATCCCTACTTCTGGTTCGATTTC
>OLOX01003305.1_pt1 | contig 12330 bp, 5 predicted proteins | sample 1672091 | NCBI WGS metagenome assembly OLOX01 (sample SAMEA3136644, study PRJEB25190) | human gut metagenome | reverse complement strand
AGCTCGCCCACATCCTCGCCTGTTATCTCTTTTGCAAGTTCGGCATTTATAATATCAGGTACTTCTTCCGTTTCAAATTCATTTTCTTCGCAAATCTGCAAAGGACTGTTTTCGTTTTTGTGAAGTTTCACCTGTATTTTCGCCACATCACCCACCACTCTTATTCTTACCATTATACGTTTTTCTCTAAGTATACCCGCTTTATCGGTATAATAATAATTCATCTGTTCTCTGACCTTTTCCCACGTAAAAGCGTTTAAAATACTCTCATACAGGTCTTTGTCTATCATACTTTTTATCTCTGTTTCCGTCATTTCTGCTCCTTTATATAAACTGATTTCTTTCTTCACTGTATTTGTACCCAATCAGTGACAGTTTATCCTCAATAGTTTTTCTTTCAAGCTCCATATTGTCACACATATCGTCAAGATTTGAATAAAAATCACGAAGTTTTGTGTTGACAAAGCTAAGCAATATAGCCGGATCGTTCGGTATCATATTATCCCTCCAAGTGATCTCTTATAAGTGTTTTTATTTCGTTTTTGCCCCTATGGATTTCATATTTCATTGCCGGTATAACCGTTTTTGAATATCTGATATTTGTGTTCGGTGATGATTCGATTATACAGCTCTCACCGCCTGTTTCCGTAAGGACTTCACAGAATTGAAAATCATTCCTCGCTTGCGCAATAAACGAATCCTTTGTTTTAATGTTGTCCTTATCTCTTGACGCAACCGCAAAACCCGCGTCATACGCAACGCAATCATATTCCGAATTAATTTCGTGATTTCTCGTATGACCGAACGATGTCGGAGTTATAACGGTTTTAACGTCAATCCCCTTAAACGGTGACCATTCTATTACAACTCTGTCATTTTCGACATTGTATGACTTCAAATGTCTGCGTACCAACACCGCGCCGTCAACAACAAACGTAAGCATACTGTCGCAAGCAGCCTCATCAATGCTTACATTACTTCTCATAACATTAAATCCAAAATGAGCGCTGTATGCAAATTTCAAATATTTCGGCACAATCTGACCGCACGCAAAATCGGTAATTGTTCCTGCCGGATATGCAACACTCTTGCCGTTTCGTCTTGATACAAGCATATCTGCCTCTTTTATAAGTTTAAGTTCGTCAAGTTTAGGCATTTCTTCAATATCGCAAGACCAAAATTCATGGTCATCGGACAACATAAGGAATATATATGCTTTAAGTCCCCAATAAGGTGAGCCGTGTGCATTATAGTGCTCTGCCATAAGAAGATTTGAATAATCGTATCCGACAGATAAAATTCCGCTTGTATCGAATATATTTTTTGAAAGCCAATTTTCAATGTTTCTTATTAATATGCCTTTCATAACACCAAGCGAAAACGGTCTTATATCCGCCCAAATACAAGCGCCCCAAAACGCTGCTTGCGCAAAACGATATGTGAGCGAACGACCGTAAGGAAGTGCTTCGCCGTCCTCGTCAAACCAATATATGAACGTTTTTGCAAATTCCGTTGCACGTTCCTTGTATATATCGGAACGTTCCTTGTCGTCGTCCTCCATTGCAACGGCATAAATCAATCCGTAAAAATGGAATGCAAAACCAATGTAATAATCCTTTTGTCCATGCAGCCCATCTATGTACCAGCCGTTGCCAAGATAGAATTCATCTATCCTTGCAATATCTTTGTCCAACTGTTCTTGACTGTATTTTCTGCCTACCTTTTTCAAAGCAACGTTGACAAGCACTCTGAAAAATGTCCAGTTGCTGTCACAAACTTCCTTGTCATTTATAGAATAAAGCCATTTTTCAAAGTTGTTTTTCGCAGTGGATTTAAGCGGCTCCCATACCTTTTCCGGTGCAAAAATCAAACCGTATGCAAATGCAGCCATTTCAACAAAACGTTGGTCTTTATCGTGGCAATCGCCCCAGTAACCGTCATTTTTTTTATCCGCACCGCTTGTTATACCGGTTATATATAACTTTTCAAACGTTTTATTTTCAGCACCGCCTGCCCAAAACGGCACAAGTCCCCATAGCGGACGTGCAAAAGCCTCAACGTCCGCCGAAAGATTTTCGTACCACGCACTGTGTCTTGCATACTGTACCTTTCCGCCGTTGTAATACTTTTCTATAGGCGATATTATATCCGATAACTGTTGTCTGAAATATTCTTTTGTATACATAAAGCCACCTCTGTCACTTTGAATTATTTTAATATTTTTATTATAGCATTTATTTACCAAAAAGTAAATAAGATAATTGTAAACCTTTGTTTAATTTTTAGGTTGACAATTAAGTTTTTATAATATATAATTATCTCAGTTTTTAAGTTAGAAAGGAAATTTTCAAATGAAGAAGAAATTTACAACAAGAGATTTAATTTTGTGTGCATTGTTCACCGCACTTTCGGCAATCGGAGCGTTTATAAGAATTCCGGTTCCGCTTGTGCCTTTTACTTTGCAAATAACATTTACAACATTGGCAGGTCTTTTGCTCGGCTCTAAAAAGGGTGCAATAAGCGTTGCGGTATACGTGCTTATGGGACTTATCGGAATACCTGTGTTTACACAAGGAGGAGGTTTCAGCTATGTGCTAAAACCAAGTTTCGGCTTTTTGGTAGCCTTCATTATAGGAGCATTCGTAACAGGGCTTATTGTCGAAAAGAAACAAAATCCGTCATTCTTGAGAATACTCGGCGCAAGCTTTGCCGGTATGGCATTCGTATACGTTTTGGGTGCGATTTATTTCTATATTATATGTAACTTTGTTATTAATGCACCTGTCAGCATCGGTAAAACAGTTATGTCGTGTTTCGTGCTTGTCGCTCCGGGTAATATCGCCCTTGCAATCCTTGCAGCACTTGTCGCAAAAAGAATTATACCAATTTTAAATCGTCAAAACCAGTCAACTGTTCCCCAACCTAAGACTGTATGATAAAAAAACACTGTGCTATGTCACAGTGTTTTTTTTGATTACTCATAATATTAAAAAAAATCCCCCCACATCAATGAAATATTGATGTGGGTGTACATATTAATGGTTGCGGAGACTGGACTTGAACCAGCGACCTTCGGGTTATGAGCCCGACGAGCTACCAACTGCTCTACCCCGCGATATTTAACTTAGCGCCTCTCTCAGAGTGCTATAATAGTATAGCACACCCTAACTTATTTGTCAAGTGTTTTTTTATAATTTTTACATTTTTATTTTTTAAACCTCAATACTATTGTTTTTATCCGTGATTTAGTATATAATGTAAGTATTATTTCAAAGGAGCGATGATTAATTTGGAGCGTTTTCTTTCAAATTTGCGTGTACGTCTTGAAGAACGTATTTCGCCGAATATGATGCGTGTAATACGTCCGTTTATGACGGTGCAATTTGTTATATTTATGCTTTTGGGCATTGTGAATACTGCCGTATCGGTCGGCACAGCCACATTACTTGACATTCTTCACAATGCGTTTCTTGCACCGGACAACCCACTGCGATTAATCGCCGAACACTCACGTTCCAACTTTATATTCGGATATATAGTCAGCATAATAACATCATTCTTTTTAAACTGTCACTTTACGTTTCACCAACGGCCGACACTTAAAAAGTTTCTCAAATTTCCGATAAGCTATATACCGAATTTCATATTTCAATACCTAATGGTATTCATTTTTACGGCTTTAAACTTAAATTCAACGCTTGCATACATTTGTGCGGCGATACTCGGCACACCGCTTACGTTTGCGGCAATGAAACTGATGGTATTCAGCCGAAGAAAATCAACTACTTGAGGTGATATAAATGCTTTCACACATATATTCCTGCGGACTTTCGGGTATAGACGGATTTTCCGTATGCGTAGAAACGGATATTTCAAACGGTTTACCCGCATTTGATATAGTAGGCTTACCCGACGCCGCCGTTAAAGAGGCAAAAGAACGCATACGTTCTGCCATAAAAAACACAGGCTTTCGTTTTCCCGCAAAGCACATTGTCATAAACCTTGCCCCTGCCTCCAAGCGTAAAGAAGGTTCGGGATACGATTTACCTATGGCACTTTCTATTATATGCGCCACGGAGCAGATTTATGCACCGGACTTAAGCAAATGTGCGTTTTTCGGCGAACTTTCGCTTGACGGTACCGTACAACCGATAAACGGCATACTTCCTATGGTTATTTCGGCGTACAAAAGCGGTTTTACCGATATGTTTGTACCAACCGAAAACGCGGACGAGGCAGCAGTCATTGAAGGTGTAAACATATATCCCGTATCATCTTTGAAAGCATTATGCGACCATTTTTGTGACATACAGAAAATTAATGTACATAAAATTGACCTTACCAATTATTTTGCGTCAAGTGCTTCAAATGTACTTGATTTTTGCGACGTAAAAGGTCAGGAAAACGTCAAGCGTGCGCTTGAAATTGCCGCCGCCGGCAATCACAACGTACTTCTTATAGGCAGTCCCGGAACAGGTAAAACAATGCTCGCACAACGTATGCCGAGCATACTTCCCGACCTTTCGTTTGACGAAGCTTTGGAAGTCACAAAAATACATTCAATCGCCGGACTTTTACCGAAAGACCAACCGCTTATTTTAAACAGACCTTTCAGAAGTCCGCACCACACGATTTCATCTGCAGGTTTGTCGGGCGGAGGTTCAACTCCAAAACCGGGTGAGCTTTCCCTCGCCCACAACGGCATACTTTTCCTTGATGAATTACCGGAATTCAGACGTGATTCGCTTGAAGTTTTGCGTCAGCCGTTAGAGGACGGAAACGTCACAATTTCAAGAGTAAACGCAACTCTCACCTACCCTTGCAACATTATGCTTATAGCAAGTATGAACCCTTGCAAATGCGGTTATTTCGGTGACAGTCGCAGACAATGTACCTGTACTCCGACACAGGTTAATCGTTATCGCAGTCGAATATCGGGTCCGTTGCTTGACAGAATTGACATTCAAGTTGAAGTATCGAATGTTGATTATGACGATTTAAGCTCGACCGAAAACAGTGAAACAAGTGCCGAAATAAAAAAACGTGTAAACAAAACACGCAAACTGCAACTTGAAAGATACAAAGATTACAATATCTACTCAAATTCACAGCTTGACGCAGGTATGCTTAAAAAATTCTGTCCGCTCGGCGAAGAAGAAAATGCAATTTTAACTGCAGAAACAGACAATCGGTCTGGAAAATACTATGGCGTTATTTTTTGGCGCAGAGTTTCCTATTGGACTTTCTGACCGCACATCTTTTGACAATATGCTACCAATACATATTGGTACAGGCTAATCATAATGAGGTCAATATTTTTTTTACAAAAATATTGTTGACATTTTGTAAAAAATAGTATATTCTTTCAATTGAGGCTCGGAAAATATTGGCATAAACTGCCAGTTTCTGGTCAACGAGCTATAGACGAAGCTGCCCGAAAGGCGATAGAACATTTCGGATGCTTCAAAAAAATGAAAAGGAGACAATTACTATGAAAAAGAATCGATGGACCCGGCTGCTTTCTCTCCTGCTGGCGGTGGTGCTCTGCGTCGAGCTGCTGCCTGCGGTGGGGTCTGCGGTTTCTCCTTCCGAAGATTTGGAGCATACCGTCGAGGGGACGGTCGAGGAGCCGGCTGAAGTCGCGTTCGAAGAGGCCTCACTGCGCGGCGAGCGCGTCAAGCATTTCCGCATGGGGGACGGAAGCTATGTCGCGGTGCAGTATGACGTGCCGGTCCACCATCAGGACGCGGACGGCCAGTGGCAGGACATCGACAACACGCTCGAGCCGGTCGGGCAGACCTACGCGGTGGAGGACGGAAGCGTCGCCTTCGCGGCCAGTCTGAACGGAGACGCCGTCTTCACGGCGGACGCGGACGAGCACCGGGTGCAGCTCTTTCTGGACGGCGATTCGGACGTCCTGCCCAGTCACGATGCAACACTGGCAGCTCCGGAGCCGACGGAGGCTGTCGCTCTTCCTGAGGTGACAGAAGAAACGAAAGAAGCAGCGGAAGAACCGGCAGAAGAGACCGAAACGGCGGCGTCGGAAGAGGAACCTGCTGCTGAAATGATGGTTGAAACCGGGGCGGCGGCCGAGCTGGAGCCTGCCGGTCCGGCGCGCTCCTACCACGCGGCAGAGGCCGTTGTGCAGGAGCCTTTTTCTCTGCGTTCAGATGACCCGTTTGTCCCGGAAAAGCTCAGCTCTTCGCTGCTTTACCCGGACGTTTACGACGGCGTTGACCTTGCATACACGCTCTACGGCGAAACGATCAAAGAGACGATCCTGCTCAACAAAGCGCAGGCCAGCTATCTCTTTTCTTTCGTGCTGCAAACGGGCGATCTGACCGCAGAAATGCAGGAAGACGGCTCTGTCCTCCTGCTCGATGAGGCCGGATCGCCCGTTTACGCGATCCCCGCGCCCTACATGCTCGACGCCGGGGGGACGTACTCGGACGCCGTGCGCTACAGCCTCGAGGAGCTGGACCGCGGCAGCTACCGCCTGCTCGTCGATGCGGACGCCGCGTGGATCGAGGAAGAGGCGCAGTTCCCGGTCGCCATCGACCCGACGATCGTCAAGATTTCGCAGTCCGGCTCCCTCTCATGGGCCTATGTCTTCTCCGGCAGGCCGGACACCAACTACCCCGAAAGCCCGGTTCGGGTCGGCTATACCCAGCATAACGGCAGCGGCGAATATCAGGCCATCGCGGCGGTCGACAAGCTTCCCGCGCTGCCCTCCGGCAGCATGGTCACGGCGGCAGCCATTCATGCCCTGCAGTCCGGCTTCAGCAACGTTTCTTCCGACGATTTCCAGTACCTGTACGCCCACCAGCTGACAATTGACAAGACGGGAAGCCAGAAGTACAGCGACTGGATCAAGACCCTGACGTGGAATAAAATTTATGCAAACGGAACGAATCCTTATAAGACCGCGACGGAGGATTTCATCCGCCTGACCAGTACGAACGGCTACCGCTCGCTGGATATCACCCGCGCGGCCCGCAGCTGGTACAGCGGCGGGAAATGCCATGCGATCCTGCTGCGCTCGGACTGCAGCGCGAGCAAGCGCATCGTCTCCTCGTTCCAGACGGGGGCGTCGTATCTCACGGTGACCTACCGCAACGACTTCGGCCTGGAGAGCTACTACACCTACCAGACCCAGAGTGCGGGCCGCGCCGGTATCGGCTATATCTCGGACCACATGCAGCGCCTGACCTTCGTCGTGCCGCTGCTCTCGTCGGATAGCAGCGTGATGCCCTTCGGGCTGTCGCTCGTGTACAACTCCGGCCTCAGCCGGGAGTCCTTCGGTGTGCAGCAGAAGAAAAACCCCAACGAGCCGCCCGACTATACGCGCGACTACCGCAATATGCTGCTCGGCTCCGGCTGGAAGCTCTCCGCGCAGCAGTGCGTCCAGTCCGTCCGCATCGGCTCGGACGACGCGCAGACCCTCTACTGGGTCTACACGGACGCCGACGGCACGCAGCACTATTTCTCGAAGGAGGGAGGCGGCGGAGCCGAAACGGACGGCGTCTTCCGGGACGAGGACGGCCTCGGCCTGAAGATGACGTGCCAGTCGAACCCGGACAGCGACATTGGCCACACGAACTTCACCATAACGGACGACAACGGAAACGAGACCTTCTTCCGCGACGGCATCCTGACCTACACAAAGGACGCCTACGGCAACGGCATTTATTATTGTTATAACGGCATCAACTTCGACACCCCGGACGGCAAAAGCTGGCGCCCGACAAACGAGGTCTTTAACCGCCTGACCCGCATCTGCCGCCAGAACAAGGGCGCTTCGGTCGAATACCTCGCCAAGCTGATCTACGACGCGGATGGCAGGCTCCTCCGCGTCGGCGACGAGGCCGGGAAGGAGACAAAGTTCCATTACGACAACACCGCGGGCGTCCGCCAGCTCGATTACCTCCTCTGCCCGGACGGCACAAAGCTGAACTACACCTACGATACGACCGGCCTGAACGGCGCGCACGACGGCGAGGCCAATTACGGCATCTGGTATACCTACCACACGGACGGCACCATTGACCAGTTCTATGAATTCACCCTCGACGGTGGAACGCATGTGCCCGGCGACACGGTCAAGTGCTGGAACGGCAAAAACCGCTCGAGCTACCGCGCGTTCGGCGCGGACCAGCTGGCGGAAACGGAGGACGACATCCGCCTGGAGGTCGTCTTCGACAACTGGGGCCGCACCATCTCCACCTATACCACCAATACGGATATCACGCGCATCCTCGGCAGCTCCGCCGCTTCCTACACGGACACCGCAGAGCGCAGCAAGCAGAATAACCGCCTGACGAGCGTCGGCTCGACGGGCATGACGGCGGAAAACCTCCTGCGGGACGGCGGGCTGGAATCGGAGGACGGCTGGACGAACGCCTCGACCGGCAGCGGCTCCGCAGCGGCCCGCACGACGATCACGAACGACGAAAACCGCCGCCACGGCACAGGCGGCCTGAATCTCTACCTCCCGGACGGCGCAGGCAGCGGCGACGCAGCCGCCATCTCCCGCCCCGTAACGCTCACCGCCGGGGAGACCTACACCCTCTCGGGCTACTTCTCCGCCAGCTCCCACCTGCGCTGGAGCAGCGGCGCGCGGCTGGAGGCCGTCGTGCAGGGCGGCGGTTCGGAGCAGACCGTCCTGCTGACGGATGCCCGCCCGTCCGCCGCCATCGAAAACGGCTGGCAGCGCGTGACCGCCACGTTCACGGCCCCGGCGGCGTCCTGCCGCCTCGCCTTCCGCATGAGCGGCTGCACGGGCACGGCCTACCTCGACGATCTCCAGCTGGAGCAGGCGGAGGCCGCCTCCACCTATAACCTCCTGCAGAACGCCTCGTTCGAGTTTGGCGATGCGGGCTGGAACCTGCAGGGCGGTTCCGCCGCGGCTGCGGATACCAGATTCGGCGCGAAGGCCATGACCATGCAGGGCAGCTACAATGGTAACCTCCATGTCAGCCAGCCCGTCGCACTGAACTGCTCCTCGGATACGACGTTCCTGCTCTCCGGCTGGGCGCAGGCGGACTACGCCGCCCCGAACGCCGCCTTGGAATTTGACGGCAGCACGCGCTACTTCGGCCTGATCGCGGAGATCTTCTATGTGGGCGTGGAAAAGCCCGAGCAGCAGAGCATCCCGTTCAGCTGGGCCACCGCCGACTGGCAGTGCGCCGTGGGGACCATCGTGCCGAAGGAGAGCGGCAAAACGATCCGGCGGATCATCGTCTACTGCGCGTTCGACCACAATTCCGGCACGGCCCGGTTCGACAACCTCTCCCTGCGGCAGGAGCCGGTGCAGACCTACTCCTATAACGCCGACGGCAACGTCACGGCCGCCACGCAGACCGGCACGGGCACGGAAAAGGCCGGGTATACCGGCACGGACCTGACCTCTTACACGGCCGCAAACGGCGCAAAGTACACCTATACCTACAATGCCGCCCACGACGTCACCTCCGCTTCGGTCGCCGGGATCAAGAGCACCACGACCTATAACGAGGCGGGAAACGTCATCGGCTCCAAGCTGACCTCGACGGACAATAACGAGCAGAAGTACCTCGAGAGCAGCGCCGTCGCGACGCCGGACCGCAACCACATGCAGAGCGTGACGGACGTCAACGGCAATACGACGTCTTACGGATACAACTCGCTGGCAGAGCAGCTTATTTTGACGACGGACGCACTGGGCCGCACGACGGAATATACCTATGACGCCAACAGCCGCCGGACGACCATGGTCTACCGCCACGGCGTCGCCGCCATCGACTACGGCTACGAAAACGGCCGCCTTGCCACCCTCGACCGCAAGACCTTCCGGAGCGGAGCCACGCAGCACCAGATCTACTCCTTCGGCTATAACCAGTGGGGTCAGGCGACGAGCACGAGTGTCGGGGACCGCGTCCTCTCGACGAACGACTACGCCCCGCGCGGCGGCAACCTGACGCAGACGACCTACGCTAACGGCGTGGCCGTGACCTACAGCTACGACCTCCTCGACCGGCTGGTTGAAAAGTCGTATCACGAGACCGGAAAGCCGGACTTCACCATCCGCTACACCTACAACGCCGAAAGCCAGCTGGCCCGCCTGCGTTACGAGGAGGACGGCGAGACGGTCGGCTCCTACGCCTTTGAGTATGACAGTCTCGGGCGGCTCATCCGCAGCACGGCCATGGATGAAAACGGCTCTGTCACGCAGCGAACGGAGCATCTTTACGATGCGTTTAACCGCCTCTCCGGCCAGAGCTGGACGCTCGGCGCGCAGACCTACTCGGAGCGCTACGCCTACAGCGACGGGGAAAAAGGCGACGGCAGCCTGACGTCCATGACGGCCGCAACGGGCGACAGCCTGAGCTTCGGCTACGATACCCTCAAGCGCCTGAATCGCGTTACGGTGAAAAACGGCAGCTCCGTGATCCTGAACACTGCCTACGCGTATCGCGACGTGAGCTGGAACCGCGGCAGCGCGCAGGTGGAGTTCCGCAACGTCCGCCTCGGCAGCGACAGCGGCATGCTCCTCGAGGGCAAGAAGTACGTTTACGACGACGTCGGAAACCTGAAGGAAATCCGGGAGAGCACCGGCGACTTCAACAAGCTCGTCGAGTACGCCTATGATAGCCAGAATCAGTTGACGTCGGAGGCATATTACAAGTCCGGAGAGGCAGAAGCCTATATCACCTATAATTACACCTACGACACAGCCGGAAACCTGCTGACCGTCTCCCAGAAAAAGGGAAATACCACGACGCTGCTCCAGACCTACACCTATGGCGACGCGCAGTGGCACGACCTGCTGACGGCCGTCAACGGGCAGGCGATCACCTACGACGCCTCGGGCAACCCGCTGTCCTACGGCGGCTGGAGCTTCGGCTGGCAGAACGGAAGACAGCTGAAAACGGCATCCAAAACCTCTGACGGGAAGACAGAAACGTTAGAGTATGCCTACGACGCCGACGGCATCCGCACGAGCAAGACCTATACCGTCGAGACGTTCACGCAAGTGCCGGACTATACTGTCACCTTCCAAGCCGACGGCGCGACCGTCAAGACCATGACCGTCGAGGATGGCTACGTCCTGAAGGACAGCGACTACCCCGCCGTTCCGAGCAAAACCGGCTATACCGGCGAGTGGGTGAAGTATACGTCGGCAATTCACAGCAATGTTACGGTGCGGGCGAAGTATGCGGCCGTCGTGGCGAAGTATACCGTTACCTTCAAGGCCGACAATACGGTCGTCAAGACCATGACGGTCAAAGACGGTTACACCCTAAAGGCCAGTGACTACCCAACCGTGCCCGCAAAAAGCGGCTACACCGGTGAATGGGTGAAGTACACCGCGGCAATTCATAGTGACATCATAATCAATGCGGTCTATGAGCCTTTGACCGTTATAAAGCAGTACACGGTTGTGTTCCGCGCGGATGCCAAGGTGCTCAAAACCATGAAGGTTGAAGTTGGGTACACGCTGCAGGACAGCGACTACCCGGAAATTCCGGCAAAGGAGGGGTATACCGGGCACTGGGATAAATCAACGACAAGGATCATAAAGAATACGATCATAAATGTTATCTATTCCGACAATTCGTCCCATGTCGTTACCTTCATTTTCGATGGTGCACAAATCGGCACGCTGACCGTTACGGATGGGTACGTTTTGAAAAACAGCGACTATCCTTCACCGTTTGCGCCCGTTGGATATATCGTGACTTGGGAGAAGTACACGTTGCCGATCCACAGTGATATTACTGTGACAGGAAAATTACAGAGTGATGTGACTATCCCGCCGCAGCCGACCAGCCCCGGCGAGATCATGTCCGGCGGCGAGGGCGAACCGGTCGAGGCGGACGTTCCTGCTGAAGATGAAACTATTGCCCCGCAGGGGATGCACGTCACCGGAACACAGACTGTAACACATGAGTATCTGACCCTGAACGGAAAAGTTGCCAGAGAGACAATTAAAACGAATAACTCCTTGACAGCAGTCCTTGATTTCATCTATGATGAATCCGGAAAGCCGTTTGCACTCAAGTATTCAACGAACGGAACGAGCTTCCAAACATATTATTACGTTCTGAACCTGCAGGGTGACGTGGTAAAGCTGATCCACTACATCCCCGGCTTTGAGTATGAGTCTGTCGCAACCTACGAATATGATGCATGGGGAAATATCGTGTCCAGCTCCGGTAGACTGGCTGAGATCAATCCTCTCAGATATCGCGGATACTATTATGATAATGAGACAGGATTCTATTATTTGCAGTCTCGTTATTATGATCCTGCGAACCGGAGATTCATTAATGCGGATACCTATTCCAGCAC
>OLOX01003297.1_pt1 | contig 12347 bp, 10 predicted proteins | sample 1672091 | NCBI WGS metagenome assembly OLOX01 (sample SAMEA3136644, study PRJEB25190) | human gut metagenome | reverse complement strand
GCGCAGCAGGCCGCCGAGACCGCCATGCGGCTGATGGAGGCGTTTTTCGAGCGGCGGGCATATCTCAAAAAATATGTGATTGCCCTGCGCGCGATGGCCTGCCCGATCAAAAAAATCAAGGGCAAAAGCCGCTGGCAGACGACGCTCAAGATCGTCGATCAGCCGATTTGTCAGGAGGCGGTCGGCAAGATGAGCGAAATCGCCGCCGCGCCGACGGCGGGCTGTCTGTGCGTCTGCCAGATCAACCCTTCGAGCATGATGTGACGCGCTTTGGCAGGCCGGGCGGAAAGCGCGAAAAACCAAAATCTTTGAGCCGAGGGCGTTTTTTGCGTCGTCGGCTCTTCCATTTTGTGCGGATTTGCTTTATAATAAAAAGGATGATGGGTTAATGCGTCCATTTCCGTTCGATGAAACGGCGGGGACGAAGACAAGTCGGAAACAAGTCAGTTGTAGTTAAAAGGAGAGACGAATTTTCATGGCGCTTCGCAAGATTATCTGCATCGAGGACGAGCTGCTTCGCAAAAAGAGCCGCCCGGTTGAAAAGTTTGACGAGAAGCTGCACAAGCTGCTTGACGATATGGCCGAAACCATGTACAACGCCAACGGCGTGGGTCTGGCCGCGCCGCAGGTGGCGGTGCTGCGCCGCGTGGTCGTGATGGATTGCGGCGACGGGCTGATCGAGATGATTAACCCCGAAATCCTTGAAACCGAGGGCGAGCAGGACGGACCGGAGGGCTGTCTCTCTGTTCCGGGTCGCCGCGGCATGGTCAAGCGCCCGATGAAGGTGCGCGCCAAATTTCAGGATCGCAACGGCGAATGGTACGAAATCGAGGCTGAGGAGCTGCTGGCGCGCTGCATCATGCACGAGACGGATCACCTCAACGGTCAGCTGTACGTGGATATCATGTCCCGCGAGCTGTTTGACGACGACGGGGAAGAGACGGAGGAATAACGCTTGAGAATCGTGTTCATGGGTACGCCGGATTTCGCCGTGCCGTCGCTGCGCGCGCTACTGGATAACGGCTATCAGGTCGTCGGCGTGTTTTGCCAGCCGGATCGGCCGAAGGGGCGCGGGCACAAGCTCGCCGCCTGCCCGGTAAAGGAAACGGCTGTCGCGGCGGGGATTCCCGTCTTTCAGCCGGAGCGCATCAAGCGCGCGGAAGGGGTGGAGGCGCTTCGCAGCCTCGCGCCCGATTTGTGCGTGACGGCGGCGTTCGGTCAGCTTCTCTCTCAGGAGATTCTGGACGTCCCCAAGCTGGGGACGATCAACGTCCATGCGTCGCTGCTGCCGCGCCATCGGGGCAGCGCGCCGATCAACTGGTGCGTGATGATGGGCGAGGCCGTCACGGGGATCACGACGATGTACACCGATATCGGCATGGACACCGGCGACATGCTCCTCAAGGCGGAAACGCCCATCGGGGAAAACGAGACGGCGGGCGAACTGAGCGACAGGCTTTCCGAATTGGGGGCGGAGCTGCTGATCCGGACGCTGCGCGAATTGGAGGCCGGGACGCTCAAACGCATTCCGCAGAACCCGGCCGAGGCCACCTATGAGCCGAAGCTCGACAAGGAGACCGGCCGGATCGACTGGTCGAAGACCGCGCGAGAGATCGATTGTCTGGTGCGCGGCGCGACGCCGTGGCCGGGCGCGTTTACCGCGACGGCGGAGGGTGCGATCAAGATTTTCAGCGTGAAACCGCTTCACAGAGGACCGAGCGGCGCGCCCGGCGAAATCGTCGCCGCAGATGCAAAGGCGGGGCTGGTCGTCGCCTGCGGGGATGACGACGTGGAGCTTGAAACCATACAAATGCCCGGCGCGAAGCGCATGAACGCGAAGGATTATCTGCGCGGGCACGACATGCAGACAGCGATTTGTCTGGGAAAGGCGTAATCAATGGCAGACAACAGGGGGCGCGACGGCGGTTTCCGCGGCGCGAATCGAAATACCGACAGAAAGCCGCGCGGCGATAAGCCCGGCTTTGGCGAGAAGAAGTTCGGTGAGAAAAAGTTCGGTGAAAAAAAGTTCGGCGACAAAAAGCCTTATGGGGAGCGCAAATTCGGCGATAAGCCGTCTTTCGGCGAGCGCAGGTTCGGCGACCACAAGCCCGCTTTCGGCGCGCCGCGCGCAGAGCGCAAGCCGCGCCCGGTGAACCTCGCGCCGCGCCGCGTGGCGCTGGAAACGCTGCTGGACGTCAGCCGTTCGGATGCGTATGCGTCGCTGGCGCTTGACAAGCGGCTGGCGCAGGCCAACCTGCCCCGCCGCGACCGCGCGTTCGTCACCCAGCTGGTTTACGGCACGCTGGAAAACCGGATGACGCTCGACTGGCGCATCGACCAGTTCCTCGAAGGCAGCAAGGAAATCGACCAGACCGTGCGCGAAATTCTGCGCATGGGCGTGTATCAGCTCTTCTACCTCGACCGCGTGCCGGATATGGCGGCGGTGGACGAATCCGTGAGCCTGACCCGCGCGATGGGGCTGGAGGCGCTGACCGGGCTGGTCAACGGCGTGCTGCGCAACATGATCCGCGGCAAGAACGACGTGGTCTGGCCGAAGCCGCAGGACGACGCGGTGAAGTATCTCTCCGTCATGTTCAGCGCGCCGACGGCGCTTTGCCAGATGCTGGTCAGCGCTTACGGCGAGCACGACGCGATGGAGATTCTGCGCTACCGCCCGAAGGATCGCAGCGTGACGGTTCGCGTGAACTATCTGCGCTGCGACGACGCGCGCCTGCGCAGTCTCTTTGCCGACGACGAGCTGAAATTTGATCCGGGGATTCTGCCGGGCATGTACAAGGTGCACAGCGCGGGCGACATGACCCGCATGCGCGCCTTCCAGAACGGCCTGTTCACGATTCAGGGCGAAAGCTCCGTGCTGGCCGCGCGCATGGTCGGCGCCAAGCCGGGGCAGACCGTGCTGGACGCCTGCGCTGCGCCGGGCGGCAAAACCGCCGTGCTCAGCGAGATGATGGGCGATACGGGGCGCGTATACGCATGGGATACGCACGCGCACCGCGTGGAGCTGATTCGCGGCACGATGAACCGCCTCAAGCTGGAAAACGTGCGCCCGGCGGTCAAGGATGCGTCCGTTCCGCGCGAGGATATGGCCATGACGCTGGATGCGGCGCTGGTGGACGCGCCCTGCTCCGGCACGGGCGTGATGAACGAAAAGCCGGACGTGAAATACCGCGTGACGGAGGAGGGGGTGCAGGCGCTTTGCCGCACCCAGAAGGATATCCTCGACGCGATTGCCCCGATGGTGAAGGTGGGCGGCACGCTGGTGTATTCCACCTGCTCGATTCTGCCGCAGGAAAACGAGGAGCAGATTCGGGCGTTCCTCGAACGTCATCCGGAATACGAGATTCAGCCGATGGGCGCGGAGCTGCCGGAGAAACTGGCGGCGCATGAAAACGCCCTCGGTTTGCAGATGTTCGCGCACAGGGACGGCACGGACGGCTTCTACGTCTGCCGCATGCGCAGGGTGAAGGCATAATGAACGAAACGGAAAAGACGCAGCTCCTGGGCATGACCCCGGACGAGCTGGCGGCGTATTTGAAGGCGCTGGGTCAGCCCGCGTTTCGCGCGAAGCAGGTGTTTTCGTGGCTGCATCAGGGCGCGGCGTTCGAGCAGATGAGCAACCTGCCCAAGGCGCTGCGGGAAACGCTCGCGGAAACCTGCACAGCCAACCCGGTTGCGGTGCTGGAGACGATTGAATCCAAGCTCGACGGCACGATTAAGCTGCTCTACCGCCTGCCGGACGGCCACGTCATCGAGGGCGTGCTGATGCGCTATAAATACGGCAACACGCTCTGCCTGTCCACGCAGGTGGGCTGCCGGATGGGGTGCGCGTTCTGCGCCTCCACGCTGGACGGGTGCGCGCGCAGCCTGACCCCGGCGGAGATGCTGGGGCAGATCGTCTGCGCCAACGGCGTGCTCGCGCCGCAGGGGCAGAAGGTCGGCAACATCGTGCTGATGGGCAGCGGCGAACCGCTGGACAATTACGATAACGTGGTGAAATTCCTGCGGATTCTGCGGATGGAGGGCGGGCTGTGCATCGGCATGCGCAGCGTGTCGCTCTCGACCTGCGGCCTGGTTGAAAACATGCGGCGGTTTGCGCAGGAGGATCTGCCGGTTACGCTGTCGCTGTCGCTGCACGCGCCCAACGACGAGGTGCGCAAAAAGCTGATGCCCGTCGCCCGCAAATACGGCATGGACGACGTGCTGGACGCCTGCCGCTATTACATCGAAAAGACGGGGCGGCGCGTGATTTTTGAATACGCGCTGGTGCATGGCGTCAACGCCGACCCGGCGCAGGCGGTCGAGCTGGCGGGCAGACTGCGCGGCATGCAGTGCCACGTCAATCTGATTCCGCTCAACAGCGTGCCGGAGCGCGGCCTGACGGGCGTGACCGAGCGCGAGGTGGATGCGTTCAAGCATGCGCTCGAACAGAAGGGGATTTCCGTAACCCGCCGCCGCGAGATGGGCGACGACATCGAGGGCGCGTGCGGCCAGCTCCGCAGGCGCTATATCAAGGACAACAACCTGAACAGCGAAACCTGAAAACGACGGGAGTGAACGGCGTGGCGGCGACGATGCGCACCGATATCGGCAAGAAACGCAAACAGAATGAGGATGCGGCCTGGTTTGATGAAAAACGCGGCGTTTTTGTCGTCGCGGACGGCATGGGCGGCCATCTGGCGGGCGAAGTGGCCAGCGGGATGGCGATTGACGCGGTGCGCAAAATGGCCGCGCGGCACAAGAAGCCTTCCATCGACCAGATCAAAAAGACGGTGCTCGGCGCGCACGAGCGGATTTACCAGCGCGCGCAGGGGAACGCCGAATGCGCGGGCATGGGCACGACGCTCTCGATGCTGTGCCGCGGCGCGGGCTTCATCTATATCGCGCATGTCGGCGACAGCCGCATCTATCGCCTGCGGGGCGGGCGCATGGAGCAGCTCACGCAGGATCATTCCCTCGTCGGCGAGCTGGTTCGCGCGGGCATTTTGACCGCGGAGGAAGCCAGAACGCACCCCCGGCGCAACATCATCACGCGCGCGCTCGGCACGGAGGGGGACAACACCCCCGATCTGCTGGCGGCGGATTTGCAGCCCGGCGACCGCTTTCTGCTCTGCACCGACGGCCTGACGGGCATGACGCGCGACGACGAGATCGAAAAAACGCTCCTTGACAGCCAAACCGCCGACGAAGCGGCTGACCGCCTGATTCAAATGGCGCTGGACGCGGGCGGCAGCGACAACGTGACGCTGATTCTCTGTACCGGCGAGGAGGGCAAACCGTGGAAACAAGACTGATCGGCAAAATCATCAGCCGCCGTTTCCGCGTGGAGGATATCATCGGCCGGGGCGGCATGGCGATTGTGTATCGCGCGTTTGACCTCAAGACGCACCAGACGGTCGCCGTCAAGGTGCTGCGCGAGGAATACGCGGAGGACCCGGAATACAGGGAGCGCTTCAGGCGCGAGGGCGAGGTCTGCCGAAAGCTCAGCCACCCGAACGTCGTCAATCTGATCGACGCGGGCGAGGTCGGCGACGTATCCTATCTGGCGATGGAATACGTGGACGGGCAGACGCTCAAGGAGCTGATTAACCAGACCGGCGGCATCGCGCAGGAGGACGCGATTCGCTTCACGCTGCAAATTCTCGCGGCGCTGGGGCATGCGCATCAGCGCGGCATCATCCACCGGGATGTGAAGCCGCAGAACGTGATGGTCTCCCGCGCAGGGCAGGTCAAGGTCGGCGATTTCGGCATCGCGGGCATGGCGGACACCAAGACCCTGACCACGGACGGCAACGTGATGGGCTCGGTGCACTATTTTTCCCCGGAGCAGGCCAAGGGCATGAAGGCGACGGCGGCGAGCGATTTATACTCCGTCGGCGTGATTCTCTACGAAATGCTCTGCGGCCATGTGCCGTTTGAGGGGGAGACGGCGGTTTCCGTCGCGATGATGCACCTGATGGAGCCGCCCAAGCCCATCGAGGAGCAGGCCAAGGTCAGCCCGGCCGTGGCGATGATCGTGGATAAGGCGCTCAAAAAGCTGCCGCAGGAGCGTTATCAGAACGCGGAGGCGATGGCGCGCGATTTGCGGCGGGCGCTCCGCCATCCGGACGGCGAATTTATGGAGCAGCGGCGGCCGGCGATTCTCGAAGAATCGCGCGAGGTGGCTGAAAAAATCCGCAGAAAGAAAAAGACCGGCGGCCTGCCCGCGCGGTTTTTGACGCTGTTCGTGCTGCTGGTGCTGGTCGCGCTCATCGGCGTGGCGGGGCTCAGGCTGTACCGCACGATGTTCGTGACGGCGCGCATGCCCGATCTCTTCGGGCTGGACGAGGCGACGGCGCAGCGCATGGTCAGCAACGCGGGCCTGACCCTGAAGACGGAATACGCATACAGCGATCAGGCGGAGGGATACGTCTTTGACCAAACCCCCGAGGCCAACGCCGAGGTGAGGCGGGGCGGAACGGTTAAGGCCATGATCTCCGAGGGAACGGGGCTTCTGCTCGTGCCGAGGCTCACGGGTATGGCGGTGGAGGACGCGGAAAACGTTCTGCTTGCGCAGGGGCTTTCGCTGGGCTATGTGGAAACCGTGCCGAGCGAAAAGCTGCGCGGCGTGGTGCTTGAGCAGAGCCCGGAGGCGGGGACGAACGCCGAACCGGGCGCGGTCGTCGCGCTGACGGTTTCCGGCGGGCGCGTCGTCGTGCCGGAGCTGGTCGGCCAGCGCGAAGAAGAGGCCGTCGAGCGGATGAACGCCATCGGCCTGACCTGCGGCGATATCGGCTATCAAAACGTGGAGACGGCGCGGCAGGACGGCGTGGTGCTCGCGCAATCCATCGACAAATTCACCGAGGTTCTGCCCGGCAGCGTGGTGAATATGACCGTCGGCCGATACGACAGGCGGCGCTACACGGCGGGCGTTACCGTGACGGTGGATGTGCCGCAGAGCGGCGTGACCGTCCGCGTGACGCTGGTGGATGAAAACGGGCAGGAAAACGACATGTACGCCGCGACATACAGCGAAGCGGGGCCCATGGAATTGCGCGTGACGCTGCGGAGCGAGACCAGCGGCGTCCGCACCTGGCGGCTCTATCTGGACGGAAACTTCAAGAGCGAAGCGACGGCGGTTTTGCAGTAAAGGAGAACTATGACGGGAAGCATCCTGCGGGGAATCGGCAGTTTTTACACCGTGCTCTGCGACGAGGACGGACAGGAATACACCCTGCGCGCACAGAAAAAACTGCGTCATCAGAAAATGACGCCGATGGTCGGCGACCGCGTCCGCTTTACGCCGGGGCAGGGCGGGGAGGACGGCTGGCTGGAGGAGATCCTGCCGCGCAAAAGCATGATGGAGCGGCCGAGCGTCGCCAACGTCGATATGCTGATGCTGGTGGTCGCCAGCGTGCCGCAGCCGGACATGCTGCTGTGCGACAAGCTGATTCTGCGCGCGGAAAAGGGCGGCATGATTCCGGCGATCTGCGTCAACAAAATTGACTTAGGCGACGAGCTGGCCGAGCAGATTCGGCGCGAATACGTCGGCACGCAGCTCCGCGTGTTCAGCGTCAGCGCACGCGAGGGAACAGGCGTTTCGCAGCTTCGGGACGCCATGCGCGGCAAGGTCACCTGTCTGGCGGGGCAATCCGCCGTGGGCAAAAGTTCGCTGCTCAACGCGCTGTTCGGGCTGGGGCTGGAAACCGGCGGGCTGAGCCGCAAGACCGAGCGCGGGCGGCACACGACGCGGCGCGCGGAGATGATGGTCGTGGACGGCATGTTCGTGCTCGATACGCCGGGGTTCAGCCTGCTGGAGCTGGAAAACGGCATTGATCCGCAGGATTTTGCCCAGCTCTACCCGGAATACAACGCGCTGGCGGGAGAATGCCGCTTTCAGCCGTGCCTGCACGACCGGGAGCCGGGGTGCGCCGTGCACGCCGCCGTGGATGCGGGAAGGCTGGGCGCGGCGAGGTGGCTGCGATACAGGGAACTGCTTGCGCAGGTTCGTGAAAATTGGAAGGGGCGTTACGAATGAGCAAAAGAATCGTTGAAATTTCGCCGTCCGTACTGGGCGCGGATCTGATGCGTTTGGGCGAAGAAATCAAAATGGCGGAATCGCTGGGGATTCACTGGCTGCATCTGGACAACATGGACGGGCACTTTGCGCCGAACATCAGCTTCGGGCCGGACTTTGTGCGCGCGATTCGCAGGCAGACGAATCTGTTTCTGGATACGCACCTGATGCTGTCCCGGCCGATGCAATACATCGAGGCATATGCCAAGGCGGGCGCGGATCTGATTACCGTGCATGTCGAGGCGGAGGACAACTGCGCCGAAACGCTGGAGGCCATCCACGCGCTGGGCGTTCGCGCGGGCGTGAGCATCAACCCGGAAACGCCGGTCAGCGCGCTTGAGCCGCTGCTGCCGCTGTGCGACCTCGTGCTGGTGATGACGGTGAAGCCGGGGTTCGGCGGGCAGACGCTGCGCGAGGACTGCGTGGCGAAGATTCCGGAAATTCGGAAGATGATCGAGCGGACGGGGCGCGATATCCTCATCGAGGTGGACGGCGGCGTGAAGCAGAGCAACGCGGCGCGGGTCATCGACGCGGGCGCGGATGTGCTGGTCATGGGCACGGGGCTCTTCCGCGCGGAAGACCCGAAGGCCGTCGTTCAAAGCGTCATGGGGGCGTGACATGAGGGCGCTGATCGTGCTCGGCGGGGACGCGCCGGGCGTCGGGCTGCTGAAGGCCTGCGCGGCGGAGGCGGATTTCTCCATCGCGGCGGATCGGGGGCTGGAAGCCTTCGACGCGGCAGGGATGGAGCCGGATATGCTCATCGGCGACATGGATTCCGTCTCGCCGAAGGTGCTGGCGCGATACGAAAGCCGGCTGTCTGCGGACAGGCTGAACTGCATCAAGGACGACACGGACGGCGAATACGCGCTGAACCTTGCGCTGAAGAAGGGCGCGACAGAAATCACGCTGCTCGGCGCGCTGGGCGGGCGGCTTGACCACGCGCTGGCGAACCTGATGATGGTCGTGCGCGCGGCGCGGCACGGCGCTTGGGCGGAGATTCGCGCGGAGGGCGTGCGCATCGTCCGCGTCAACGGAAGCTGCACGCTGGCGGGCGCGCGGGGCAGCACGATTTCGCTGCTGCCGCTGGGCACGGCGCGGGGCGTGAGCATCAGGGGATGCTATTATCTGATTGACGATTACACACTGGAAAGCGACTCGTCGCGCGGAATGAGCAACGTGGTCACGGCGGATGAAGCGGTGATTACCGTTCGCGAAGGCGACCTGCTGCTCTTCCATTACAGCGACATACACGGACATGGGGAAAGCGCATGAACCCGATCATATTGGATGAACGCCTGAGCGCCGCGGCAGAGCTGGCGCGGGAGGCGCTGGCGGGCAGAGAAGCCCCCGTTGCGGCGGACGTCGGCTGCGACCACGGCTTTTTGACGGCCAAGCTGCTGGAAATCGTGCCGGGGCTGACGATGCTCGCCAGCGACGTGAGCGCGCCGTCGCTGGAAAAGGCGCGGCGGCTGCTCGGCGCGCGCGGGCTGAGCGAACGCGCGAACATCACGGTCGCGGACGGCCTGAGCGCCGTTGACAGACCCGTGGACGCGGTGATGATCCTCGGCATGGGCGCGGGGACGATCCTCAAAATCGTAGCGGAGGGCAGGGAAAAAATCGGCGGCGCGGCGCTGATCGTGCAGGCGAACGTCGATCTGCCGCTGCTGCGCGGCGGGCTGGCCGAGCTGGGCTTTGCGATTCAAAAAGAGGTCTACTGCCGCGCGGCGGGGCGGCACTACGTCACGATGCTGGCGAGGGCGGGCGAGGCCGAAATGCCGGACGAACGGCGGCTGATGCTGGGCGCATGCGCGGACGGCGTGCAGACGGCGGCGCAATACGATTATCTGGCGTGGCAGCGCGGCGTCCGCGTCCGCGAGATGCTCTTGCAGGCGGGCACGGACACGCCGCGCGCGAAGGAACGGCTGCTTGTGGGCGGCCATGAGCTGAACAGAATTGCGGAGGCGATCGGCATGAACACATGCACGGTTTCGGATATCGAAAGGCTGATCGGGGAGATTGCGCCGTTTGAGCTGGCCGAGGAATGGGACAACGTGGGGCTGCTCTTCGGGCGCAGAAACGCCGAGGTGACGCGCGTTGTCGTTGCGCTCGATTTGACGCAGGCGGCGGTGGACAAGGCGAAGGCGCTGGGCGCGCAGATGATTGTGACGCATCACCCGATCATGTTCGGCGCTGTCAAGCGCGTGACGGACGAGACGCGCGAAGGCCGGCTGATGCTCGACATGGGGCAGGCCGGCATCAGCCACGCGGCGGCGCACACCAACCTCGACGCGGCGCAGGGCGGCGTGAACGACACACTGATGCGCGTGATGGGCGCGGAAAACGTGCGCGGCGAGGGCTTTGTGCGCGTGGGCGACGTGCCAGAGGGGACAACCTTCGGCCAGCTCTGCGCGCGGGCGCAGAAGAAGCTGCACGCCGCCGTCCGCGCGTTCGGCGACGCGGAAACGCCGGTGCATGCGCTGGGCTGCTGCTCCGGCGCGGGCGGAAGCGAAATCGGTGAGGCGCTGGCGCTGGGCGCGGATTGCTTCATCACCGGCGAGGTGCGCCACCACGAGGCACTGGACGCGCTGGACAGGGGATGCTGCATCATCGAGGCGGGGCATTTTGAAACGGAAAACCCGGTCTGCGAAGTGCTCGCCGACGCTTTACAAAAGGCGGCGGATGCGTTACAATATAACGTGACGGTTTTCTGCCTGAAGGACGATCCCTTCGGGCGCTGACAGATTGAGGAGGGCCATATTTTGGAACAGTACGAACGTTTGTGGCAATATCAGCAGGTGGACATGGAGCTGGATCAGTATGAAAAGGAGATGCGCGGCAACAGCAACCGCAAGGAGCTGCTCAAGCACCGCGATTTCCTGCTGGAACAGCAGAACGTGCTCAAGAAGATCGAGGCCGATGTGGAGATCATGGGCGACCGCATGGAAGCGCTGGCCGACGAGATCGAGCGCCTGAACGGCTCCGTCGCCGAGGCGAGCGCTAACTTTGAGGCGCACCGCCCCGAGGATCTGGAGGAGGCGAAGAAGCAGATCGCCGCGCTCCAGAAGCTGATTACGACCATTTCCCGATATGAGAGCGAGCTTGCCAAGATGCGCAAGGATTCCGAGGCCCGCGACCGCCAGCAGCGCGAGGTTCGCGTGCGCGCCGCCAAGGCCCGCGCGGAGTTCGACCGCATCAAGGTGATCTACGACGAGGAATACAAGCAGGCGAGCGTGAAGCTCGAAGCGCTCAAAAAGAAGGTCGCCGACGAGGCGAAGGACATTGAGCCGGAGCTGCTGGATAAATACAAGGCCATCAAGCGGCATTCCACGCCGCCGATCACGCGGATTCACGACGACCGCTGCGGCGGCTGCAACATGCAGCTCCCGGCGGCGGACATGAACAAAATCCGCACCGGCGCGGCTTATGTGGAATGTGAAAACTGCGGTCGAATTATCCTTGTTAAGTAAATGACTCCTTCCGTCACAACTTCGTTGTGACACCTCCCTCGGAGAGGAAGAGAGGGCTTAACGAACTCCTTCCGTCACAACTTTGTTGTGACACCTCCCTCGAGGAGGGAGGCAGGGCTTAACGAACTCCTTCCGTCACAACTTCGTTGTGACACCTCCCTCGAAGAGGGAGGTATGGTGGAGTTTCTGATGCAGCGTTAGCAAAAGAATTGACAGGGAACGGCATTTATGGTATAATATCGTCCGTTTGTGAGGCTGCCGGGCGGCCGCGCGCCGAAAGGTGTGAGGAAAGTCCGAGCTCCATAGGGCAGAGCGCCGGGCAACACCCGGCGGGGGCGACCCCAGGGAAAGTGCAACAGAGAGATACCGCTTTCTTCGGAAAGTAAGGGTGGAAAGGCGTGGTAAGAGCACACCAGAGTATAGGTGACTATGCTGCTATGTAAACCTTATCCGATGCAACGTCTATTGGTGCGGCATTCTAACACTGACCCGGTGGGGATGGCGTAATGACGGCTAGAGCTGTGCGGCGACGTACAGTCGAGATAAATTACCATACTCGACAGAACTCGGCTTATAGGTTCGGTCACACCAACGGCGGACGTTCTTCGGAGCGTCCGTTTTTTCATCGAGCATCCTTTCCGGCAGCCCATCGCTGCTGAGAATCTATTATAAAAAATCGGTTTACGTCCCATCGCAATCCGTTTCAACGAATAACAGCAAGAATTCTCCCACCCCTACAGGTGGTGAGAGGAATTGCAAATAAGAAAGTGACTGTCAGTGGCGGGCGGAGAGAAATCGGCATCCCC